>JAEEGL011946498.1_pt1 | contig 22030 bp, 1 predicted proteins | sample 9134231 | NCBI WGS metagenome assembly JAEEGL01 (sample SAMN16246548, study PRJNA631951) | gut metagenome | biome: gut microbiome; feature: rumen; material: fiber-attached | host: Bos | place: Iran: Karaj | collected 2018-10 | reverse complement strand
TTATTGTGATATTTCTCTTTTTTTGGTATAATTATTTTATAGTAGAAGACTAGGAATGATGTAGATGATTAAAAATACAATTATTCGTAAAATCGGGTTGACTTTAATCAGTGCATTTGCGCTTATTTTTCTTGCGCCAATGCACGTTTTAGGCGTTACTGAATATAATTATGGCTATACAGGTGATGTTCAAACTTTCGTAGCTCCTACAGATGGTATTTATAAACTTGAAGCTTGGGGTGCTTCAGGTGGATATAGAGGCGCAGCAAGTAATATCAGCAATGCAGGTAAAGGTGGATATACAAGAGGTAACATACATTTAAATCAGGGTGATGTTTTATATATCTATGTTGGTGGTTCAGGTATGACACCTACATTAGATGGTACTAAAAAAGGTTATAACGGTGGTGGACGCGCACCAGGTGATAACATTTATGGTGGTGGCGCTACTGATTTTAGAATTGATGGTACTACATTGTATCACAGAATAGTAGTTGCTGCAGGTGGCGGATCTGTTGGTGCCCCTGGTAATGCTGGAGGTCATGGTGGACTTGTTGGTACAAATGCTACATATGGTAGTGGTGATGGTGGTACAGGTGCTTCACAAACTGCTGGTGGTAACGGCCGTGGTAGTTTCGGTTATGGTGGTGATGGTATATTTGAACGTGCTGACCGAGGCGGCGGCGGAGGCGGCGGCTGGTACGGCGGCGGCGGTGGAAACACAAACCGTTCTAACTCAGATAACGATAAAGGTGGTGGCGGTGGTTCTGCATTTGTTTTAACTGCCAATACTACAAACGTTACGCCAGTTGATTACAAAGTAACTTCATCTAGATATTTAACTAGTCCTGCTTATTCAACAGGTACTAATACAGGCGATGGTAAAGCAAAAATAACTCCTGTCGCAACTGATGGTATCCTATCAATCAAATTAAATAACGGAAATGTAAAATTAGATTATAGATATGATTTGTACACTTATACAACAACAGTAGACAATTCTGTTGATAAAGTAACATTTGATATCGGTATGAAATCTGGATATATGTTAAGCCAAACTAATTCAGTTATCGATTTAACAGACAATACTCATGGTAATAATGTTATTACAGTTACAGATATGAGTAACGGTACAATCAATTCTTACTCTGTAACAATCAATAAAGTAGATTATTATAAAATTCAAAACGGAACTAACATTCAATATGAAATCCCATATACTGGTGAATACCAAGAATTCTATATTCAAACTGCTGGTCTTTATACTTTAGAACTTTGGGGTGCTAAAGGTGGAGATAGAAATGGCAATGGATATGGTGGTAATGGTGGTTACATCAGAGGTGATGTTTACCTTGAAAAAGGTGAAAAACTATATCTATACGTAGGTGGTGCTGGTAATACAACTACTCTAGATGGTACTAGAAGAGGTTGGAACGGTGGTGGATATGAATACTACTATTATGCACAAGGTGGTATTTATACTGCACCTCGTAGCGCATTCGGTGGCGGTGCTACAGATATTCGTATCGGTGGTACATCATTATACAATAGATTAATCGTTGCCGGAGGCGGTGGATCTGTTGGTGCCCCTGGTAACCCTGGTGGTGGAGCTGGAGTTGCTGCTACTACTGGTAGCGGCGGCGATTCAACACCTGGTTCATTAACATCTGGAGGTCTGGGTGCATCATTTGGTGTAGGTGGACAACAATATATGTATTGGAATGGTTCAACATTACAAGGTGATACCGGTGGCGCCGGTGGTGGCGGCTGGTACGGTGGTGGATATGGACCTACTAACCGTGGTGGTGGTAGTTCAGATAATGATAAAGGTGGAGCAGGTGGATCTAACTTCGCTTTACAAGCATCTAACTTCTCATCAATGCCTGCTGGATACCAATTAGATTCACAATACTTCATGACAGATGTTCACGTATATAATGGTAACCAAACATTCAAATCACCTACAGGTGCTTCTGAAACAGGCCATCCTGGTAATGGCTATATTAGAATAACACCAAAAGCAATCAATGGCTTTAAAAGCATCTTATTAAACAATGGTGATATTAAATTTGACTTTGATCACACTAAACATGTGTACATATTAACTGTTTCAAATGATGTCCCTGAAGTAACAATTAAAGCTAATATTGCTAGTGGATATACATTAACTCAAACACATAAAGTTATCGATTTAACAAATAATACAAGCGGAACTGATGTGTTAACACTAGTAAATAATGAAACTGGTGTAATTTATACATACAGCATTGAAATAAGAAAAACAGATTTCTATAAAGTAGAAAAAGATGGAAAAGTATATTATGATATTCCTTATACTGGAACTTATCAAGATTTCTATATCCCTGCGACTGGTACTTATACAATGAGTTTATGGGGAGCTGAAGGTGGATATAGAAGCAATAGAGTTGCTGGTAGAGGTGGATTAGTAGAAGCTGATGTAGATTTCTCAAAGAATCAAAGATTATACTTATATGTAGGTGGTTCTGGACAAACTTTTGACCTTTATAATACAACTAAAGGTTGGAACGGCGGCGGTAAAGCTTACTCATATTATAATAGCAATGGTGACTTAGTAACACCTGTTGGCGTATATGGTGGTGGCGCTACTGATATTCGTATTGGTGGAAATACACTATATCACAGATTAATTGTTGCCGGCGGTGGCGGAGGAGTTGGATGCCCTAGTTGTGCCGGTGGTGGTGCTGGAATATCCGCACCAGCTACCAACGGTAGCGGCGGTACTGCTGGTACATTAACAGCTGGAGGTACATATAGTGGTACTTTTGGCCAAGGTGGTCCACAACAGGTAAATGATAACGTAAAAGATATCGCTGGTCCTGGAGGCGGCGGTTGGTACGGTGGCGGAGGAGCTATGACAAACAACGGTAATTCAGATAACGACCGTGGTGGTGGTGGAGGCTCAAACTTCGCATTACAAGAATCTAATTACGCTTCAATGCCTGCTGGATATAAAGTAAGTGATAAATTCTTCACTACTAATGTTCACATTTATAATGGTGATCAAAATTTACCAAGTCCAACTGGAACTACTGAAAATGGTCATTATGGAAATGGTTATATCAGATTAACACCTAAGTATTTAAATGGTGTTGACTCTATTTATATTTCTGCAGATGGTAATGATGTTCCATTTGAATTTGACTATACAAAATATGATTATACAATTACTATTCCTGATACAACTAAGAAAGTAAAAGTAACTGTTATTCCAGCTAGTGAATTTAGTATGGAAGAAAGTACAACCCTAGCTTTAGATTATACTGATCCAACAGTTAAATCTAGAAGTTATTCTGTTACTATTACTTCAAACACAACAGGTTTAGCAAGAACTTATAATTTCACAATTAATAAACAATCATTCTATGTACAAGATAATGGTGATGGTTCATACGGATATACTTGTACAAAAGATATTCAAACTTTTGTAGCGCCTGCTGCAGGTATCTATACTTTAGAAACTTGGGGAGCTCAAGGTGGAAACAGAAATGATAACAATGTTGCTGGAAAAGGTGCATATGCAACTGGTAAGATTTTCTTAAATAAAGGTCAAAAAATCTACGTAGTTGTAGGATGCTCTGGTAACAATGGAGGATATAATGGTGGTGGTGAAGCTAACTTCACTATCAATTCAAACAACAATAAAGTATATAATACAAATACATTTGGTGGTGGTGCTACTGATATTCGTATTGGTGGTAACACATTGTATAACCGTGTTTTAGTAGCAGCCGGTGGTGGATCTGTTGGATGTCCTAGCTGTGCCGGTGGTGCAGGTGGTATATCTGCAGTAGGTAACAACGGTGACGGTGGTACTGCTGGTACATTAACAGCTGGTGGATACTACGGTGGTACATTCGGCCAAGGTGCTATGCAACAAAAATATGGTAACGACCATGGTGGCGCCGGTGGCGGCGGCTGGTATGGTGGTGGTTCAGGTAATACTAACCATGCTAACTCAGATAACGACCGTGGTGGTGGAGGTGGTTCATCATTCGCATGGACTGCTGATATGACATCAATTGTTCCAGCTGGCTATTTACCAACTTCAAGTCATTATTTAACTGAAACACAAATCATTAATGGTAACGCTACTATGCCAGTCCATAATGCTAAAACAGGTACAATGGTTGGTAAAGGTGGCGATGGCTTTGCTAGAATTACATTTAGTATGTCATTCAACTACAAAATCGAAGTAAGTGACAATGTAACATTAGATAGCGAATTCGATTATGACACTCCAGTATATAACGGTGAATTTAATGATGATTCGTCATCAGTAACATTCAATGTTAATCTTGATGGTGATGAATCAGTTGCCTTAATCGAAGGTGATGATGAAGTTCCAATGCATGTTGGAAATAATACTCATAATATTATATTGACTTATATAAATGGTGCAATTGCAACATATACTTATAACATAAATAGAACTGCAAATGACATCGATTACTTAAATGGCATTACATTTGATGAAAAGAGTATTAATGAATTCAGTAATACTGATTTCGATAAAGACACATTAAGTTATAGTGTTAATTTACCATATACAATGAATGAGTATGACTTAAGATTAAATCTTGGATCAACTGATCAAGGTATATTAGTAAAAACACTAAATGATAATAAAGAATATACTCTAGATCGTGAAGGTAAAATACATATTAGTAATACAGACGCCTCATACGATATGGAGATACATGTAACAAATGAAACAAATACATCAACTAAAGTATATAGAGTACATGTAGAAGTGCCACATTCAAGTAAAATGAAATATTTGAATTTAACATCTTCTGCAGGAACAAATATTCGATACGAAATAGTAGATGGTAAAACAAATTATAATTTAGACTTAGAAAGCTATATAGCTGCAGTATATGCAAAAGCAACATTATATGATTCTGAAGCAACTGCTACAATAACAGGCGATGGATATATATTATCTGAAAGATTCACAATTAAAGTAGTTGTTACTGAACCTCATGTTGACCCAACAACATATACATTCAATATATCTAGAGTTCAAATATCTGGATATGAAAAAGGATACGAATATAACGGAAGTTACCAAACATTAATTATACCAACTTCACATGAATATAAATTAGAAGCGTGGGGAGCTCAAGGTGGTAATGGTGGAGGTAGAGGTGGATACTCTACTGGTAGCTTATATCTAGAAAAAGGAACTGTTTTATATTTATATACTGGTGCTTCTGGTAACAACGGTGGATTTAACGGTGGTGGTACATCTAAATCTGGTGATGGTGGTGGAGCTTCAGATATAAGAATAGGAAGTAACTCAATTTACGCGAGAGTATTAGTAGCCGGAGGCGGTGGCGGCCATGGTAGTGATGGTTGTGCAGCTGGAGCGTTCGGTGGTGGATTAAACGGCGGCGGTTCATTAAGCCAAGGTTCATGTGGTATTTCAGGTGGTGGAGGTACAAGTACTGAAGCCGGTACTGGAGGATCATATAGAAATAACAAAGGTGTACGTGGTACACTTGCGCAAGGAGCAAACGCACTTAACACTGGTGGTGGATACTACGGTGGTGGTGGCGGCGGCGGCTTCTACGGTGGTGGTTCCGGTGCTACTGGAGGATGGTCTTCCGGTGGTGGTGGAGGTTCAGGATTTGTTTATACAGAAGAAACTGCACCAATCGTAGAATCAATCAATTCAGCCGATTTCTATAATAAATGGCTATTAGATAGTAGATACTATTTAAGTGACGCCGAAACAATTGCTGGTTCACAAAGTATGCCTAATGTAGCAGGTACAGGTACTGAAACTGGTCATGCTGGTAATGGTTATATTAAGATTTCAATTCCTTATCAACCATCAGAAAACAATTTCTTATCTGCAATCATAGCTGATAAAGGTGAGATGGAACCAGAAGAGTGGGATTATAGTAGAGTTGAATATACACTTTACTTAACACCAACTCAAACACATATTAATTTAGAAGCAATTCCAGCTGATAGAAAAGCAAAAGTTTCAGGTAATGGTGATTACATTATTGAAACTGGTACTACAGATATCAAATTTGAAGTAACAAGTGAGTCTGGTAGTGTTAGAGAATATACTCTTCATGTAGTAAGAGACGCTGATACTAATCCATATCCTAGAACAATCGATGTTGAAGGTATGTTAGATGTATACTGTTCAGCAGATCCTGATTTCTGTAATTATAGATTTGATCAAAGTGAAACAACATATAATATTGAAGTACCTTATCAAATAAGAGAAATTAATATGAGTGTTGATAAAGCCCAATATTTCCAAGAAGTAGTTGGTAATGGTATCTATCAATTAGATGGTGGCATCAATGTCGCAAGAATAGATGTAACATCTGAAGATAAAAACAATACTGCTTCATATCAATATTTCATTAATAGAAATATGGACGGAAACGCTGACTTAAAATCATTAAGAATAATTAATCCTGCAATGGAATTAAATTATTCATATAACGTAACTGATTACTATATTACTGTTCCAGATGATATATCTGAGGTAGCTATAGAAGCAATTCCAGATGACGAAAATGCAACATATAGTATTTCATATCCAAATGAATTAAGTTATGAACATGAAAATCCTATTGTAGTAACAGTAAGATCAGCAGATAGAAAAGCAATTAAGATATATACAATTTATGTAACAAGATTAAAGAGTTCAAATGCATTCTTATCTGATTTACAAGTAAATAATAGAACTGATGGCGAAGATATACCAATCTCATTAACACCAGAGTTCTCTAAAGGAATATTAAATTATACTATAGAAGTACCAAACGATTTAGATACTATCGCTATATTAGCGAATGTAGAAAATACTGAATTTTCTAATGCCGTTATAACTAAAGGTAGTGAAGTAATAGCTAATGCTTCAAATATTCATTTAAATGTTGGTGCTAATGTTTATAACATTACTGTAACAGCTCAAGATGGTACAACCTTAGTATACAAATTAACTATTTCTCGTAAAGCTAATTCCAATTCAGCGTTAAGTAATCTTTATGTAGTAGATCATCCATTTACTGATACATTCACACAAGATAAATTTGTATATTATATATATACAACTGGTGAAATGGAAAAAGCAGTAGTTAAAGCTACACCATTAGTTGAAACTTCAACTTATAAAATAATAAGTGGTAATCCAGACTATTTGGTACATGGCAAAAACGAAATAATAATAAGATGTACTGCAGAAGATAATACATATACCGATTATGTAATTAACATAATGAGAAGTGGATATAGTGATAACGAACTTATCAACTTAACTGTTGCGAGCGGTAATGAGTCATTCGCTTTGACACCTAACTTTGATAGTGGTAATGAAGATTATACATTACATCTACCAAATGATATAACTGAAATACTAATAACAGCTATAGCAAATAAAGATGAAAGAGCAGTTATTGATGATGATCATTTTTATCAACATACATTGAATTTACTTCAAAATAATCCATACACTGAGACTATCACAGTTACTGCTGAAGATGGTGAGAAAAAAGTATATACAATCAATATTGATAGAGAATTATCAGATGATAACACACTTAAATCATTAACAGTTGATGGTATAGAATTAAGTCCAGAATTCAATCCAGAAACTGAAGTATATAACTTAGAAACATATAAGCATTCAATTGATGTAAGTGCAATCGCAAATAATAGATTTGCAAAAATAGATATTTCTTCAACTAACTTAACAACTGTAGGAATAAATGTTATTGATATCAAAGTAACATCTGAAACAGGTAGTGAAAAAACTTATAGAATCAACGCTACTAGAGTACTTAATACAGAAGGATACTTAGATGCAATTCATGTAAAAACTGCATTTGAAGAGTACCATGAAATTAATGGATTAGCAGAAGAATATAGTTATTCTACATATTCAAACTACGTTATTATTTCAGGTAATGTAGTAGGTGAATATGCAACTGGACATATCGAATATAACGGTAACAACTATAGTTTAGGTACAAGATTCAATATTGAAAAAGGATCGCACGAATTTACATTAGTTGCTACTGCTGAAAACGGTGATACAGTATCACATATTGTTAGAGTAGAAAGATTGTTAGAAAACGATTCAGCGTTAACAAGTTTAATTGTTGCGACAGGATTAGATCAAACATTTAGTCCGACAACATTTAACTATACATCATCTACAATTGAACATACTTCTAGCATTTCATACGTATTATCTGGTGCGTATGCACATGGTAAATTATTCGATAACGAACATAATGAGATAAATCAAGAAGATGAATTAACACTTGCTGTTGGTGATAATAAATATACGATTGAAGTAACAGCTGAAGATGATACAACAACTATTTATCATATTAATATTATTAGAAGTTTAGAAGAAAATAATGATATTAAATACTTAGAAGTATCTACTGGTTTAGATCAAGAAGTAGATAAAGATACATTAGAATACACTAAGACTACAATTGCTCATAAAGCAATGATAGTTGCAAGACCTGATGGTAAATTCGCGACATTTAGAATTGAAGACGCAAATGGTAATGAAATTCAAAGTGGTGAATCATTCGATTTAGAACCTGGTGATAATGTTTACTACGTTATCATTACAGCTGAAAACGATGATGTTAAGACATATCAAATTACATTAACTAGAAGAAAAGAAGATAGTAATAAATTATTATCATTAGAAGTATCTACTGGTTTAAATGAAAAATTCAGTATGTCAAATACAGATTACTCATCAGATACTCATGAACATGAAGTAACAATTACAGCTGTTACTGAAGGTATATATAGTACACTTTCAATAGAAACAGGAGAAGGAGTTACTGTAGAAAATGGTGTTCCATCCCCATTAAAAGAAGGTGAAAACGAATTCTTTATTACAGTAATACCAGAAGATACTAACATCGAATCAAAAGAATACTATGTTCTTGTAACAAGAACTTTAGATAGCAACGCGAATGTTAGAAGTTTTACTTCATCAGTTGGTTTAGATCAAGTGTTTACAAATGATAGAACTAATTATGAAGCTACTACAACAGATAAAAATATTTCATTAAATATTATTCCTGAAAGTAAATACGCAACTGTAGTAGTAGAATTAGATGGTAGTACTATATTAGATCCATCTGATATAGTATTAACAAATGGTGAAAATATTATCACTGTTACTGTTACATCAGAAGACGGTAATAATGAAAAAGTATTTACATATGTAGTAACTAGAAATAAGGAATCTGATAATAGATTAAAAGATTTAATTACTAGTGAACCAATAACACCAGCGTTTAATAAAGATATTAATACTTATTCACTTGATACACATGAAAAAACATTCACTTTAAACGCAATTAAGAGTGGTAAATATAGTGAAATTACAATCACTAAAGATAGTGTAAATATCTTAAATGATACTGCAGTAAATCTAGCAGAAGGAGATAATATATTTAAAATAGTAGTTACACCAGAAGATGAAACTGCTGAAGAATACACATATACTATCGTAGTAAATATGTCTAAGGAAGATGATTCATCATTAAAAGACATAGAAATCACATCTGGTTTAGATCAAGATTTCGCACCTACATTAACTAGATATACTAAAACAACATCATTACATACAGTTACAATTACTGGAGTTCCTAATGGTAAATTTGCTTCTGTACATATCGAAGATATTGATAAAAACGTTTATCCAAACGGAACAGAATTTACACTAGTTAATAACAGTATGAACATATATAATATAGTAGTTACATCAGAAGATGGTAACAAAACTACTACATATCGAATTACATTAACTAAAGAATATGAAAAGGATAATAATCTAGAGAGTGTAGATTTCACTCCTGCAACATTAGATCAAGCATTCAGTAGTAATAGAACAACTTATACTGTTACTGCCCATGAAGCTGATATCTTATTTAAAGCAGTCCCTAGTGGAAAATATTCAACTATAGTAGTAAAACAAGGTAATGGAGTAGAGATAACTAACGATTCTACTATCGCATTACAAAGTGGCGCTAATAATTATACAGTTGAAGTTATTCCTGAAGATCAAAATACAGCTAGTAAAATATATAATTTCGAAATAAATTATGTTCAAGATACTGATTCGTCACTAAAAGAACTATATGTATCTACTGGATTAGATCAAACATTTAGTCCTGAAAATTATTCTTATACTAAAGAATTAACTAGAGATAAGAATGTAACAATTAATGTTACACCTTCCTCTAAATACGCTATTGTAACTATCTATAAAGGAACAACAATCATACCGAATAATACTGAAGTTAGTTTAGACGAAGGTCATAATCTATTCAGTGTAGTTATAGTTGCTCAAGATGGTACATTCTCATCTTACGATATAGATATCAATAGAGTAGCGAGTGGCGATAATTATTTAGCAGACTTAACTTCTTCAGTTGGTCATGTTAATGAAACAGTTACAACAAATAAATTTGATTATACATTAGATACATCAAGTCACATTGTTACAATTATACCTAGATTATCTAGTCAATATGCTAGATATGTAATTACTGATACAGAAGGTAATATATTAGAAGATACAGTTGTATTAGATAAAGGAGCAGGTGCTTATAAATATATTATTAAAGTAATTGCAGAGAATGATTCGGAAAGATCATATAATCTTACTATATATCATTCACCTGGTCATACAGCAACAATATCTAGTTTAGGTATTACAACAACACCTACATTTAATAAGGATGTGTTTACATATTCTGCTACAACAGATGAAACAAGTTTAGACCTAAGCAGATTAAGATTAACTGACCCTAATTCAACATATCAAGTATTTAACAATAGCGGATTTGAAGTTGGTGTACCTCAAGCAGTAATGATTAAAGTAATAGCTGAAGATGGATATACTCAAAATATTTATACAATAAATGTTACGAAAAATATTTCAACTGACGCAAGATTAAAAGAAATCAACATAGGTGATTATGAATTAACTCCTGCGTTTGATCCTGGAACTGTTAATTACACTGCGTATATTTCAAATAGTGATACATCTATTAATTTAGATACTAGAATGCTTAAAAATACAGGTTTAATTACAAGTATTAAATTAAATAATGATGAATTACTAAGTACACCTACATATGAATACACAAATGATATAAGTATTCCTCCATTTAATGACAGTACACCACGTACTTTAACAATTACTGGTCAAGCAGAGGATGGAATATCTACTAAGATATATACAGTTGAATTATCATCTAGTGAATTCAAAAATAATAATTTATCAAATATAATAATCAAATATACTACTTTAGATGAAGTAGAGGAATTTGTTACTTTAGCACCTGAATTTAATAGTGACGTCTTAGCGTATAACGTTATAGTTCCATTAAATACAGATTTTGTAACAATTGAAGCTACTGCAGATGCGTTAACATCAACAGTAAGTGCATTACAAGACCAATATAGGTTTGAGGATAATAAAACATACTTTGATGTACCAATTACAGTAACTGATAAATTAGGTAACAATAAAACATATATGGTTCGTATATCAAGACCACTTTCAAGTGAGTCTAGAATCAAATCAATCAGTTTTGTTAATGAAGAAATAACATTCGATGATTTTGATCCAGATACATATGAATATCATATTAATGTTCCAAATGAATATAGAATACATTCCAAAGATTCAGTAATAATTGAATTAATGGATAGAAATGAAAGAGTTAATGTTGAATCATGTAACGTTGACCTTAATAAAGATAATGTATGTAGAATTATAACTACTGCAGAAGATGGTAGCAGTTCAATATATTCTCTTCACTTAACAAGAGAACCTAGTACAGTTGCCAAACTATTATCTTTAAAAGTTAAAGGTTATGAATTTGAATCTGGTGATTTTGATCCTGATATATATAACTATGTTGTAAGACTTCCAAGAGAAAAGATAGTCTTATCTAAAGATGATATTGAATATAGCTTAGAGGATAATGAATCAACAATTCAATTCCCAGCAGATTTAAATATTAACTACTCATTAAATGATAATATCTATCAAATTACTACTATCGCATCGGATGGAGTTACTAAGAAATATTACATTATAAATGTTAAGAACATCTTAGATTCAAATACTGGTATTGATAGTATTAAGATGGATATAGGAACATTACCAATTCCTGATGTCGTAAATGAAGCGGCAAATCCAGCTATTAATATTGATATATTTGATACAGATGAATCGGTATTATTAGAAGATATTACATTAAAATCAATCTATTCTGGTCATGATATGGAATTACCAGCAACTATAGAGTTTGGTAAAACATATAAAATAACAGTAGCTGCAGAAAATGAAGATATTAAGGAATATTCATTAAAATTACAAAGAACAAAAACAAGAGAATTAGGATTAAATAATATCGTACCTAATTTCGTAAATACAGATGACTGTAGTGGTATATGTACGTTTACAGAAGCATTCGCATCTGATAAATCAGAGTATACAATTACAATACCTAACGAAAAGACGTCATTAGACTTCACAATTACACCTAAGAATAACCTACAAAGATATGAAGTACTTAATAATACTAATTTCGATACGGGATTAAATGACGTAATTATTAGAGTAACTAACTCATTAAACGAGACAAGAGACTATACAATTCATGTCATTAGAGAACCAAGTAGCAATGCATATTTAACTAACTTATCATTTACAACTCCTGAAAAGGCATTTGTATTTGATAAAGATACTTATGAATATAACGTTGAGTTCTCAAAACTAAAATCTGGTGTTTACGATATAGATGTTGAATTAGAAGATCCTAATGCATCATATGTTATTGAAGGTGCTCAAGCATTATACTTTGGTAGAAATAATATTACAGTTCATACTAGAAGTGAATCATGTACATCAGAATATATTTCTAGAAAAGGATGCCAAGAAAAATTCTACACAGTTCATGCTTATAGATATGCGACATATTCTAACTTATTATCTAGTTTAACAATTTCATCTGGTGATTCTGGAAATTTATTACAAAACTTTAATAAATACGATCTTGATTACGTATTAGAAGTATCAAGTGAAGTTATTAATGTTAAATTTGAAACTATCCCAGCCGCTTATGATGAAATTACAGAAACATATAAAGCTAGAGTAGAGTATAGAACAACAACATCTACACCAGGCGTGAATAATGGTGAATTTGCCTTAAAACTAGGCGTTAATACAATATATATTGATGTTATCCCTGAAACTGATGAAGGTGATGATGGTAACCCTCAAACATATACAATTAACATTGTTAGAAGTACTTCTGATAACGTTAACTTAGAAAGTTTAAGTGTTGATAATTATACATTATCTCCTGCATTCGCGAAAAATAATTTAAATTACGAAGTGACAGTACCAAATGAAGTAACATCATTAAGTCTTCATTATGTACCTGAAGTTAGTGATTCTACCGTTTATGTAAATGGTAACAAGAATTTCGTAACTGGAGATAACATAGTATCAATTGTTGTATTATCTGCTGATAAAACAAGAGGTAAAACTTATAATATTACAGTTCATAAATCACAATCAACTAATAATTTCTTAAGTAATATAACTGCATATTCAATAGTAGAAGGAGAAGTTTATAACGCGACTATAACACCAGAGTTTATTAAAACAAAAGAGAGTGGATACGTTATTAATCTACCTTCTGATAAAAATAATATTAAATTTGTAGTTACAAAAGATGATGCTGCATCTTCCGTATCAGGAGATGGAACACATATAGTTGATTACGGAAGAAATGAATATAATATTAATGTTACTGCTGAAAACGGTGATATAAGAACATATTCAATCGTTGTAAATCGTGCATATAACTTAGATATGGCTAATGTAACATTAAAAGATTACATCGGTCATGATTATTTACATGACAGCAATAACACATTTAATAAATCAGTAAGAACTTATAACATTGACGTTCCACATGATGTTGAGGAAATAAGTATAGATGGTATGGTAGATGAAATACTATCAACCGTTGAAGGCTTAGGTGAATTTGACCTACATACAGGTATAAATACACTTACAGTAACAGTTACTTATGCCGGTGAATCTGATACATATACATTCTATGTTAACAGAGCAGCATCAGATAATAACAATTTAGCAGATTTATATATTGAAGAAGGTGTATTAACTCCTGATTTCGATAAAAACACAACAACTTATACAGTATCAGTACCAAATGACTTCACAAGTATAACTCCTCATTATGAAACAGAAGAGGATACAGCTTCCGTTACTATATTAAATAACGGAGGATTAGAAGTAGGGGTACCTAAGAATATTACTGTTAGAGTTACATCCGAATCAGGAAAAGTAAAAGACTACGTATTAATAGTTACAAGAACAAATAAACCTGCGTCAAGTAACTACTTAGATGATATGTATGTTGATGAAGCTCCAATATATCCAGAATTCGAATCTAGATTACTTAACTATGCAGTGGATGTAGAAAAAACAACAAAACTAATTACATTGCATATAAAATCAGAAAGTCCATTCGCGAAAGTACAAGTATATAAACTAGGTGAGACAGCAATGTCAACTCTTAATATGAAAAAACCTGATCCATCTATTATGTTAGATGTTAATGCAGGTAAAAACACATTTATAATAAGAGTCACTAACGATGATGGATTAATCAGAAACTATAGATTAGATGTCTATAAAAATGGTGAAGCTGAAGCTAGAATTAAATCACTTTCATTCGATCACGGTACAATCAATGGAACATTCGATAAAAATAAATTAAATTACACTATTGAAGTTCCAAATGAATATACTAGAATCACCCCAGAAGTTGTTATGATGGATCCAAATGCCACATACACTGTAGTGGGTAATAAGAAACTTAAAATAGGTTCTAACACTGTTAAAATAATAACACTTGCGCAAGATGGTGTCACAAGTTTGGAATATGTATTTGATGTATATAGAGAACCAAATCATGATGCTACTCTAGCAGCAATCGCGACATTCCCTGAAAATGAATTCGAGTTCGATCCAGAACAATTTATCTATACATTAGAAATAGATAAAGATGTTTCTACAGTACAAGTAATTGGTGTAAGAAATAATATGAATTCTACTATCACAGGAAATGGTATCTATCAACTTGAAGGAGATTCTTTAGATGTTAAATTAGAAGTAACAGCTGAAGATAATACTACTAAAAACACATATACTGTCCATATAGTTAAGAAAAAGGATTCTAACACTAACTTAGCTAATATCATTATTAATAATGGTGAATTAAATCCAACATTTAATAAAGATACATTAGATTATACAATAGAGTTAGAAAATTGGGTTGACTCAATTAATATCAAAGGTATTCCTGAATCTAAACTATCTATAGTATCTGGAAATGGTAATTACAACCTAAAAGTTGGTGAAAACAAATATGTATTAACTGTTAAAGCTGAAAATAATACAACTAAATCTTACAATATCAGAGTAATTAGAAAAGCAGAAGATACTATTAACAACTACTTAAAGACATTAAATGTCAAAGAGGGTGAGTTAATACCAAAATTCTCTCCTGCTAATAACGAATATATAGTAGCGATTCCAAATGAATATACAGAGGCAACTATCACATATACATTATTTAATGATGATGCTACTGTAACAATTCTAAATAATAGAGACTTTATAGTTGGTTCTAACTTAGTCTATATCGATGTTGAATATGAAGGAAACATTAACACTTATACAATTGAAGTAATAAGACAAGATGCTTCCAATACATATTTAAAATCATTATCAATTAACGGATATACATTAACTCCTGAATTTGATAAAACAATGCAAGAATATAGATTATACTTAGATCAATCTGTTACAAGAATTACTACTCAAGCATTACCTGAAATTGAAAGTAACAAAGTCTATGTTAAAGTTGAAGGCGGAGAATACCAAGCAATAACAAATGCAAAAACGCTTGATATTCCTAGTGAGTCTACAACTATATACTACCGTGTAGTATCTAGTAGTAATAATGCCGAAAGAATATATAAGATAAATATTGAAAAATCACTATCTAGTGAAAATAAATTATTAACATTCGCAACTAGTGTAGGTACATTAGATAAAGAATTTGATAAAGATATCAATAATTATACAATCACTGTTCCAGTAGGTACAACGACAACAAACTTTAGCGGTACTATATCAACAGGCGCTACTGTTTCTGGACTTGATACTATTAATATTGCAATTGGTAATCAAACAAGATTAGTTACTGTAACTAGTCAAAGTGGTGAAATTAATACTTACACATTTACAATAGTTAGAAATGCGGATACAAACGCAACTATAACTAATATTGTTCCTACTTCTGGTACATTATCACCAACATTCCAAACTGAAGTAAGTACTTATGATTTAGTGGTTGATGGTAATATCACAACTATCTCATTCAATGTTACAACCGCATCTAGATTAGCGACTGTAACAGGTAATAAAGATATTCCATTAAATCCAGGTAATAACAAAATAGCAATTACAAGTACTGCTGAAGATGGCGTAACTAAAGATGTTAAGGTAATAAATATATACAGAAGAAAAGAAATAACTGGTTTCTCAGTAGAAGAAGAAATAGATGTTCCAATTGGTGATGATCAATTAATCGAAATAACATTTATGCCTAAAGATACTGATTATACTGGACTTACTTATAGTGTTGCTGATACATCAGTATTAACTATAAATAATGGAGTAATTCATCCTATAAAGATTGGTACAACTACAGTAACAATTACTTCAACAAGAAATAGTAATATTACAAAAACAATAACAGTAAATATAATTCAACCAAATATTGAATCTGATACATATTACATATTTAGAGAAAACGAATATATTACAAGAATGGAATTAGGTACAACCGTTGCTACATTTATCTCAAATCTTAAAAATGATCCTACCCAAATCCATGTTTATAATAAAGATGGTATGGAGTTAACAGAATCAGATGTTCTAAGTTCATATTACGTAGTTAAACTTGAATTAAACGGTAAAACATACGATGAACTTACACTTATAATAAAAGGAGATATCAATGGTGATGGTAAGATATCAGTCGTAGATATGTCTGATATAAACTCTTACTTATTAGGTTTATCTACATTCGACTTATTCAAAAAAGCAGCAGCTGATTTGAATATGGATGATAAAATATCAGTAGTAGACTTCTCTAATTTGAACTCATTCTTATTGTTACCAGCAGAGAATGACTTAAATAAAGATCTAGATAAATATTGGTTAACAAGATAAAAGGTCGTTTGACCTTTTATTTTTTGTTATAATTAACCTCATAAAAAAACACTAATAAATATCAAAAACTATTACTTAAACACATTGAAAAAACTATATAAATGTGATAAAATAGTAATAGTATAATAGTATAGGAGTGTAGGGAGTATGAATGTAAAAGGGAATAGCAGTATAAAGATAGTTTATAGCACAATAATATCAATGTTTTTGTGCACAATAATATTTTTTGGTTTCATAGATATAGTTAAAGCAGATACACCTTACAACTTAGAAACACTTGCCTATAAATGCGACGCGAACTATTTACAAAGTTTGGATCCAGAATTCTTAGAATACGACTTTAATAGTGCATCTATAGTCGCACAAGTATGTCAGATGGCATATGGTGAAGGGCTTATAAATACTTATCAAAGAACAACAGGAGATGAATTTGAAGAAGGCGATGTAATCCTATTTGTATATAGAATGGCTGAAATAGGAACACCTGCCGATGTAACATTATTTGAATCTCACCTTCAATATGATAAAAGAATATTTAGCCCAGTATATGATTCAGACAGTGCTTCATATATCGTTCTAACTCCGGACGCTACAGTAAAAGCAAGTGGATATCCTGGTAAAGAAACAGGACTTGGTAGTAATAAAAAGTTCACAGGTACTTGGTCAATTCAAGCAGCTGTAGATACAACAAACAGTAACATCAATATAACAGGTTCAGATAACGGTAACAAATTAGCGTTAAATAATCCTGTTGATATAGCGTATATCTTAATGCAAGTAAATGAAGGTGCAAGTGGCAATTTTAAATTAGATTTAGCAACTACTGGACCATTTGCAGACCAAGCAATTCAATTATCGCAAATAGTTGGTGCAACAAATGACACATTAAGAGGATATACTTATACAACTCCAACATTTAGTGTTGCAGGTGAAGAATTATCTGATGATAATACACTTAAAACATTAACATTTACTGATTCAAATGGTGTTAGTTATCCAATACTACCAACATTAGGAAGTAATAATACAAATTATACATTCTATGTTCCAAATGAAATAAGTGGAGGAACAATATATGCAGAATTAAATGATGCAACAGCGTTATTTGATGGGCAAGCAGCAGGGGAAACATATTCAAGCAATGTATCAGGATTCGCTGTAGGTGCTGGTAATGTATACAGTATCGGTACTGCCTCAGCAAAAGGTACACCAAGAATATATACAATAACAATTAAAAGATTATCAAATGATGCTTCATTACAATCAATTACATTTACTAATGGAGTAGGTATAGATAATTTTGCATCTGCAACATATAGTTATGAAACATCAGTACCATATAGTATTTCAAATACAACAGTTACAGCAATAGCAACTAATTCAAATGCTACCGTAACAACAGGAAATGGTTCTTGGACATTCAATGTATTAGAATCATCTGGTACTAATAATAGAACTATTACAGTAAAAGCCGAAAACTGTAAATCTGATTATGAATCAGTACCTGGTAATGAATGTACAACACAAGATTATACAATTATATTAACAAGAAAAGATCCTTCTACAAACGCTTACTTAAAATCGTTATCAATAGATGGTTCAAGTATTGTAGATAAAAATAATACAAGCTTTTCTAAAACTACATATGATTATTATTTAGAATATCCTGCTTCTAAAGATTCGATTACAATTAACGCTTCTGAAGAAGATACAGGTAAAGCTAAATTGATAGCAAGTCAATTAGGAAATAAGCCACTTACTACAGGTGAACAAACATTTACAGTTAAAGTAACTGCAGAAGATGGTGAAACATATCATGAATATAAAATTCATGTATATAAAAAATCAAATAACAAATATCTAAGAAGATTAACGTTAACACCTAATCCTACATCAACTGATGCAGGTGTTGGTATGAATTCAGCGTTTAGTAGAACAACTCACTCTTATACTTATAACTACGCTGAAACATTAAATACTTATACAATTCAAGCTACAGTTGAAGACACTGATAAAGCGTATGTTTCAATTGTAGATGCTGATAACACATCAAATGCAAACAATAAACCAAATACACTTAATACTACTCAAGCAACATTTAACATTACAGAAACAAGTAAAGTAAATATCACAGTTACATCAGAAAATGGTGAAAGTGAAATATATACAATTACAATGGCAAGAGTTAAATCAACTGATAACACACTTAAAGTATTAGACGTAACAACAAATGAAACTAGTTATACATTAACTCCTGCATTTACTCCAACAACATCTGCACGTACATTTACATTAGAAGTAGAACCAGAAGTTACAGAAGTATCTATTAATGCAATACCTACTTCAGTATATGCTTCAATAGATTCAATTAAAAATACTACAACAAATGTAGTAGCAACTAACGGCAATGTAGCATTAGATTTCGGTTTAAATAAAATAACAGTTGTTGTTAAAGCAGAAAATAAATCAACACAAACATATAATGTTGAAATCACTAGAAAAAAACATGTTGATTCAAAATTAAGTAGTATTACAATTGAAGATACTTCAGGAAATACTTATGAATTAAGCCCAGCGTTTGATCCAAGCATTACTGAATATGCATTAACTGAAAATGTTCCATATGATATCAGATCATTATCAATTACTGGTACTGCTCATGATACATATTATGGAAGTGTTACAAACGCAGGAAATAAACAAATTACTGTTGGTGATAACACATTAACAATTACAGGTGTCGCACATGATTCTACAACTACTGATTATCATATTTCAGTTACTAGATTAGGTAATCCTGATAATAAACTTACTAATTTAAAAGTATCTAATGTCGCACCTACATTAATAACAGAAGATGAAGATACTTCTAACTATACAGTTACTGTTCCAAATAATGTATCAGCAATTTATCCTGCTGACATAACATATACATTACCAGACGGAGCAACAGCATCTCCATCTCAAACAATTGATCCTTTAACTACAAGTGCTACAGGACATGAATACGTGTTTGATGTAATGAGTGAATCTGGTAAAACTAGAGCTTATATAATCAATATTATAAGAGAAAAGAGTAGTGAGAAAGGTATCTCATTAGTTACACTTACAATTGGTACAGACTCATCAAGACAATGTGTTCCAAATGCAACTACACACAAATGTTCAATTGAAGTACCAAGTAATACAACACAATTTAATTTATCAGCTAGTATTCCTTCTACTGCACATATATTCCCAGTAAATGGAACTACACATACAATGGATCCAAGTGAACCATCTAAAGATATAGTATTAACAGTAACAGCAGAAGATACAACAATTGAAACATATACTATTACTATTAATAGAATTAAATCAAGTATTAAAACATTATCAAGCATTGAATTAAATGGTACTAATCTTGCAACATTTACTGATAATAAAGTAGTATTCCATTCTGGTACAAACAGTTATACAGTAGATGTATCACCTGAGATGAATACTATTGCAATTAAAGGTATAGCAACTGATACAGGTAAAGCAAAAGTCGATGTCACAAATCAATTATCAGGATATACAGTTGCAGGTACATTAAACGAAGAAGAAGAGACATATAACTTAGATTATGGTAATAACACATTTAGAATATATGTTGAAGCAGAAGATAATACAACTTCTTACTACACAGTTGTAATTAACAGAATGAAAAAATCTAATTCTAAATTAAGATATTTAAGAGTAAACGGTTCTGATGTCCCTGATTGGAACGCTAATGTATTAGAATATTACTTAGACGATCAAGATAATTCAGTTACATCTATAGTAATTACAGCAGAAGCACAAGATAAAGCACCAGCTGGTGGTGATCCTAGTGAATACGCTACAGTAGGTGGAGCAGGTGTACAAAAACTTAAGACAGGTGATAATACATTTGAAATCACTGTAACAGCTCAAAATGGAAGTCAATCTATTTATAAGATTCATGTTAAGAGGAAAAAATCAACAGACACTTCTATCTTAGGTATGACACTTGCTGGAGTAATTGCAACTAAACAAGATACAAGAAATTATACAGTTACTGTTCCAAATAACGTTGATACAGTAAGTTTATCTAACTTATTCCTTCAATTACCAGTTCCTAATGAAGGAAGTGAACCAGCAACATACAAAATAGTATCAGCTGATTATTCAACTGTATTAAATGAAGTTCCATTATATACAGAAGATGATAAACCAAATAATATAGTTGTTATGGTTACAGCTGAAGATGGCTTAACTAACGAGTATTATAATTTAAAAGTAACAAGAACTAAGAGTGATGTTGCTACATTACATAGTTTAAATATTTATGATACAAATAACAGTATAATTGGTTCATATAATATTAAAGCATTTGTACCAGATTCATTTACAGCAGATGAAGGTACAGATAACATTATGACATATGAAATAACAGTACCTGTAGAAACATCAGAATATGTAATTAAAGCAGTAACTACAGAAGGTCATGCTAAAGTAGAACCAGCTACAGCTATTACTACTGGAACAAGATATACACTTCCAGCAGGAACAAACGGTTCTGAAGTTGAACAAAGAGTAATAGTTACATCAGAAGATTTAAATGTAACAAATATATATAGAATT
>JAEEGL016900107.1_pt1 | contig 22031 bp, 16 predicted proteins | sample 9134231 | NCBI WGS metagenome assembly JAEEGL01 (sample SAMN16246548, study PRJNA631951) | gut metagenome | biome: gut microbiome; feature: rumen; material: fiber-attached | host: Bos | place: Iran: Karaj | collected 2018-10 | reverse complement strand
CTTCACCAAAACCAATTGCCATTAATGTACTTATTCTTATAATTGCACTTTGTATTATTTTAATTTCATATCCAACACTTCCTTTATCTTCATTTTTTTGATTTTTACTATTTTCAATTGAATTTTTTAATTCTGTTATTGTTTTACTACCAACTGGATCTTTACTTACTACATCAACTACTTTTCCTATTTTTTCTAAAGGATGAAATATTAATTCATATATATTTGAATTTATTAAATAACATAATAATGAAATTGCAATTACAATATAAAATAATCTACATAAATAAATTACTGATGACATTTTTGAAATATTTCTTCTTGAAATTATTATTATTATAATTGGATTTTTTTTTTCAAAAATATAACAAATATCTCTTTTCATATAACTTTCTAAATCTAAATTCATTGATTTATTTTGATATATTATTTGATTATTCCATTCAATTTTAATTACTGGATATTGATTTAATAAATTTGTAAAAAAAAATTTTTCTATATAATTATTTAAAACTGTTGAATTATAATTCATATATTTTTCTGAAAATCTAATCATATATTTACAAAATAATTTATATGAAAAAAAAGATGAATTATAATTATCTTCATCAGTAAAAATAGATACAATAAAAACTAATAAAACAATTACTATCATTAATCTTGAAATTCCTTCTGTTACTTTTTCACTTATTTTATTTTTTTTATAAATATATTCTTCAAGATATTTAATCATATCTTCTTCCCATTTTTTATTTTCAAAAGATGAAGTTATTGTTAAAAAAATTGAACTTTTTGGATTTAATTTTTTAATATTAGGAGTTTTAGTTAAACTTTCCATTACATTTTGAACTGGAGTATGATTAATTGGAACTGAAGTAGTATTATTATTATTATCTTTTAAACCATTTGGTAAAGATTGTTTACTATGTTTTGTAATTTTTTTATTTAATTTACTTCTTTTTTCATTCATTTTCTCTAATATTTTAATTATATTTTTTCTTTTTTCATTTTCTTTAATTAAATCTACAAATAATTTATAAAATTTAATAACTCTTATTAATTTTATAACTTGAAATACATTTAATACATTTTCAATAATAGATTGTTCATGATATGACATATATTTACTTTTACTATTCGGAAACATTATTTTTCTTAATAAAGGATATGATATTGAATCATATTCAAATATCATTATTATAGAAGTTATACAATCAATCCAAAAATAAAATGTATTAATTAGATTTTTAATTAAAATATTTCTAATAATAAAGTCAATATATGAATATAAAATCAATATACCATAAAATATTCTATAAAATATTTTCATTGATTTTGGTAAAAATAACATTTTAAAATCATAATAAAATAAGGATAGCATAACTATTATTAACATTATTATACATCCTGTTTTTGAAATTTCAAAATCTTTTATTTTATTAATTAATTTTGAACAATTATTTTCTTTTACTGTTTCAATTTTACTTTCATTTAAATTATATGATAATGTTTCAACTTTATTTTCTTGTTTTTCTTTTTGAATAATATTATCAAACCAAAGTCCTTGTCTTCTCTTTTTTTGTTCTCTTTGAGAATTTTCATTTTCAATTTCATTTTTATTTTCATTTTCTTTATTTAAATTCATTATAGGGATTTTTATCTCATTAACTCTTTCTGTTGGTTTATCTTTATAAATATTATTTAATATATTATCTCTTTTTTCATTACTATTTTCCATTTATTTTACTTATTTAATGAAAATAAATATAATTTTATTTATAATTAAAGTATGAAAATAAAATGTTAATGGAAAAAAATATTTCAATCATTTTTTTAAATATTAATTATAATAATATTAATTTAAACTCATTTTTCTTTTTTTTCCAGCAGTTAATTTATATTTAATATTATTAAAAGTAGCATTCAAATTTTTAAGAACTTTTTCACTTGTGATAAATTCATAAAAAATTAAAGTTCCTCTTAAATGAAAAATAATAGTACTCAAAATATATAATAACCATAATAATCTTACTAAATTATTATTTTCACTTTTAATTAATTGAAGAATAAATATAATAAAATTAATAAACCATCCTATACATCCTATTAAAGGATAATTATATAATGTATGACAAATTGATAAAATTTTCCATTTATTTTTTTGATCTGTTTTGGCTTGATTTTTAATATATTTTACTGTCATTCTGACAATCAATAAAATTAATATTGATATGATTAAATTGAAAATTAAATGAAATATTGGAAAATTATTATCATTATTTGACTTATAGATATAAATTCTTATATTATTATTTTCTTTTTTAGATATTTTTACTATAATTAAATAAATAATTGAAGTTATAAAACTTAATAGTAAAAAATAATTTTTGGATTTAAAAATTTTTTGCTCATTATTTTTAAAAAATGACGAAATTAAATAACTATAAGATAAAAGTGAAGTCATAGTAAAGCTATCTGAAAATGCAATTAACATGTTTATATAAATATTATTATTATTATTATTATCTAAATCATTATTATTTAATTCCTTAATCATTAAACAATAAGGTATATTCCCGATTATTTCTGAAAAAGATATAAATAATATAAAATAATATGTTAATGAACGTAAATTAGTATATTTTATAAAAAATATTATTATTAATAATGAAGATATAAAAGATATGTATGATAATGTAATTTGAGTATCTCTTAATTTTGTTTGAATATTTTTTTCCATTGATTTATTTAAATTTTTTAATAATTTTTTAAATAAATTATAAATATAAATTTCTTAATAAAAGTAAATTAAAAAAGTTTAAAACTCATAAATATTGATTAGTATTTACAACTTGATAAGTTAATTTTTTTTGATTTAAAGGAAATGAATTTCTTAAACTTAAATAAGAATGATTATTTAAGAATTTTTGGAATTTTTCATCTTTGAAATTAGAATTTCCATTTTCAATGAAATTATTACTTAAGTTTAATTCTGATATATTCATATTATTTCTAACAATATCATTATTTGAATTTTCAAAATAAGAAATTTGTAAATTTTTTAATTTACTAATTTCCAAATCTAAATCATTTTTAATATCATCTAATCTATTTATATTTTTAGGATAATTAAATTGTAAAATTTTATCATAAATATTTAAAAATTCTTTATTTACTAATGTCAAAATATTAATTAAATTTTGAATTATATTTAAATCAATTTCAGGATCTAAATTATATTTTTCTGTAAGTGGAATTTCATCAATTGAATTTTTTATTATTATAATATTATCTTGAAAATTTTTTGATAATAATGAATTTGAATCTTCATTTGAAATTTTAATTAATATTGTTATATAATTATTTAAAAAGTTTTGTAATCGAGAAATTAAATTTTTCATTTTAGAAATATAATCATTAAAATAAGTAAATTTTTCATCATATATTCTTAATCTATTATCTTTATCATTTATTTGAGCATTTAAATTTTTAAATATTTGCTTTGCATTATTATTTAAATTAATTCCTTCATTTAATTTATAAGAAGCTTCATTTAAAAATGATTGTAAATCAGAATTATTTTTCAATAAATCTGATATTTTTTTATTTTGATTATTTATTCTATTTTTTAATTGAGAATTTTCATTAATTAAATTATTCTTATTAATAATTTGATTATTATTAATATTATTATTTTGATTTTTAATTCTATTTAATGTTTCAAAATTTTCATTTAAATCTGAATAAGTATTTAAATTATTATTATTTTTATTAACTTGTTCTAAATCAGACTTTAATGAATTTACTAAAGCTTGTGATAAAACTAATTGTCTTCTATATTCTTCACTTTCATTTTTTAACTGAACAAAATCAATTATATTATCACTTGTTATATATTTATGAATTGTTCCATTTTTTATATAATCACTATCAATAGTATCTTTTAACGCTAAAATTGTATTTTGTTGTTGTTCTGAATTAATTTCATTTTGTTCAATTATTCCTTTTAATTCTTCATTTTCTTTTTTTAAATTTTTATATTTTTCCTTTAATTTATTATATTTTTCAATACTAATATTTTTTTCTTCTAAATATTCATCATCATTATTTAAATTATTAATATTATTATTTTTTAAAATAAAATTTTCATTATTGTATGTTTCATTTACTTTCTTACTTTTATTATTTATATTATTTTCTATATTTAAATTATTTTCTCCATTTAAATTATTTTCTCTATTTATATTATTTTCATTATTTATATTATTTTCTCTATTTATATTATTGTCTCTATTTATATTATTTTCATTATTTATATTATTTTCTCTATTTATTTTATTTTCATTATTTATATTATTTTCTCTATTTATATTATTTTCCCTATTTATATTATTTTCTCTATTTACGTTTTTTATTTTATTATTCTTATTTATTTTATTTACTTTATTTTCTGTATTTATATTATATATCTTATTTATTTTACTTTCCCTATTAATATTATTTTCATTTTTTTCTATTTTATTAATATTATTCTTATTATTTAAATTATTGTTTTTTGAAATTTTTTTTTCCGTTAATGGGAATTTTTCATTTGGATTTAATTCTTGTAGTCTTTGTTCACATAAATTTTTATATTTTGTTAAATAATTTAATCTTTGTGCTTGCTCCTGAATTTTTGATTCTAATTGACCAATATATAAATTATGTTTTGTGTCTCTTTGTGATTCAGTAACATTTTTTGAATATGAATCAATTTCATATTCCATATCTTCATTATATATATTATCTAAATTTAATTGATAATCTAAGTTTCTATTATTTTTAACTGTAGGATTTGATTGTTCTGTTATTTTATTTATAGATTTAAGTTTTAATGATTTTGGATTATTTTTGTCATTTAATCTTTTTTCATTTCTTAATTTATTGAGTTTTCCTTTCATTTTATTAAATTAACAATAAACAATTATTAAATAAAAATTTTATCTTATATTATTAAATTTTTATATTTTTAAATTTTTATTTTCTCATTATACTATTTAAAAAAAATTTTAATTTCGATAAGATTTTAATAAAAAATCAATTATTGAAAAATAAAAATAATAAAGAATAAATATAAAAAAAATAAAACCCATATTAAAAAACAAAAAATATTATGAAATAAATTAAAAAAAATTATATAATTTATATAGGATTTTTATTAATTTTAAAAAAATTATTTATTCTAAAAAAAGTAACACATATTCAATTTTTAAATCTATAAATAATATTGTTTTAAAATCAAATTAATTAAAAATGAGTAAAAAAAGTAAAATAACAAACCTTAATTCTATTTTAGGAAAAAATGTAATTCCAAAATTAATAAATGGAACTAATGTTGGATTTGATATTTCAGAACTTAAAAAAACTTCTACAATTGAATTAAAAAATATTTTAAAATTAATCATTATGTATTTTAATAATAAAAAAAGGCAAAAAATTTATAATTCAAAATATAAAACCTTATTTCAAAGGGTAAAACAAGAATTAAAAGATAGAGAGGAATCATTTAAAAAAAATAATAATATGATTTTAAAAAAAATTACAATTAAAAAAACATCAATCGAAGAATTGAAAATACCTGAATTTTTTAATGATCGTTTTCAGTTTATATCATATTCTAATAATATAAATTCTTTTATCTTAAATTTTTTTGAATTTAATTTAAAAAAGGAAATTGAAAAATTAAAAATAGAAAAAGAGACATTATTAAATGAAATATATAATATAAAAAAGTATTCAAATGTAAATGATAATAATAAAATTTATTAAGATATAATATCTTTATTAATATTTATTTTTTTAAATTATGATTCAGAAAAATATAACAAGATTTTGATAGTACGATGTAAAATTATTATATCAATATCTATAATTTTAAAAATGTAATTTAATGAAAAAATTAATTTTAGAAATTATAATATTTCTTTTTTATTCCATCAATTTACATTATATATAAATATATATAAATAATTATTTAATGATAAATATTAATTATAAATTTTGGAAACATGTAACATATTCAATTTTATTATAAATATTAAAAATTATAAAAACAAAATTTATGTTTAAAATTATATTTTTTATAACAAATATATCTATAAATAATATAATTACTTTTAAATATTATTTAAAATATTTATTTTATTTATCTGAATTAAAATTAGAATTATTACTATTTATCATAATATTATTATTATTTATCCTATTCAATTGGTTTTTATTTAAATTAAATTCCATCATTTTATGTTGGAAAAATTTTTTTTTTAACTTAGGAACACTATTTTTTAAAATATCAAATAAATTAGAAGGCATAAAAAAAGAATCAGTTTGATAATCACAAATACTAATATTTTCGAACTTATTCCCTAATCTAATTTGATTCCCTAAATAATATAACAATTCTTCAGAATTAAAATTAGAAAATACTTTATTGTTTTTTATTAAAATCCAATTTTTATTAAATAAATTTTTTTTAACAATTAATTCAGGTTTTTCTAAAAAAACAGAAGGATTGTATTTAGAATAATCATCATTAAAATTATTTAACATTGGATCATCATCTTCTTCTTCATCATCATATTGAAAATTCATATAATTAAGTTGATTCATAATAGAATAATTATAAGGAAAAGTAAAATTAGGATTAAATAAAGGATTTTGCATATAAATAAATGGATGCATAATTGGAATATTAATTTGAGGCATCATTGGAATATTTTTTTTATTTTGATTTGAATTATTATTAATAATCTTATTGTTATTTATTGAATTATTATTATTTATGTTTTTATTTTCAATAATTGATTTTTTTGTTTCTATAAATGTTAATGATTCTGTTTCTGCTTCTATTATATTATTTTTTGTTTTTGGGTTTATTAATATATTTTTATTTGGAATATTTTTTTTTTCTTTTATATTTTTCTCTTTTTCTATATTTTCTAAATATTTATTTTCTTTATTTTCTTTATTATCGTTTTCTATATTTGAATTGAGAATTTCTTTATTTTCTTCATCACTTTCATTAAATATATTATTTGAGATTTCTTTAATAAATTTTTCTTTATTACTTTGAATTTGGGCAAAAAATTGAGTTGGATTAGTTAAATTATCATCATCATCTTCATCATTATAATTATCTTGTTCATCATCAGAGATTTCATTATATTTTTTATCATCATTATATACTTCTTTTTTTTCTTCATTAATTTTTTCTTTATTTATTTTATCTTTTTCATTTTTCTCTTCTTTAATTATTTCTTTTTTTTCTTCATTAATTTTTTCTTTATTAATTTTATCATTTTCATTTTTCTCTTCTTTAATTATTTCTTTTTTATCTTCTTTAATTATTTCATTTTTATCTTCTTTAATTATCTCTTTATTATTTTTTTCTTCATTATTTTCATTTACTTTTTTATCAATATTTTCATTAGTATTTTCCTCTTTTATAACTTTAATTTTATTTTTTGATTTTATATTAATATTAAATTTAACTCTTGGAAAAGTATTATAATTTCTCCCATAATAATCATAAAAACAATCATTTTTATTAAAAGTATTATTATAAATAACAAGATCAGGAATAGTAGATTTATGACTAATAAGATATTTTGAATATTTTCCAGTTATATCATAATATTCTTGATTTGGATTAACAATTGAATAACAATCTAAACATTTTTGTATAAAATTATCTAAAAAAGAATAATTTTTAAATCCCTTATTTTCAAATTTCCTCATAAAACATTTTTTCATTTATATAACAAAAAATTAAAAAAATAAATTAAGTAAAATAAAATTTATTATCAAAAAAAAAAAAAATATTAAATTAAAAAAAAAATTACAAAAACAAAAAATTAAATAACTTAAAAACTTAAATAAAAAAAAAATTTTTTTTAAATATAATCATAAGGATTATGTTGAGGATCTTTATAAGGATGCATATCTTTATCACAACTATCACAACAATTACAACATCTTTCTTTACAAGGATACCACCATTTACTATGAAAACCAACACAACAATTTTTAATTGCTAGACAACAATTATAAATTCCTTTTCCAATACACATTATACATCCACAATATCCATCACAACATTTTTCACAACATCCTCTATCATCTTCTTCTTCTTCATTTTCATTTTTATCTTTACTTTCTTTATTGTCATTACCTTCTTTATTTAATTTTTCTTGTTCATCACTCATTAATTTTTTTTTTTTATTAAAATTTTTTGAAAATTTTTTTTTTTGTATTTGTTATTTTTTTTTTTTTTTTTTTTTCATATTAAGAATTAAGGATTTATAATATTTTTTTTTTGTTTAAATTAGGTTTTTTTTTTTTTTCATTTTTTTTTTGATGATTCTTTTATTAACATTTTTAATCCATTTAAATAATTCATTGTTTGTTTTGGTTTATAATTTCCTCCATGTAATTTTTTTGAATCTATTAAAATTTCATTTGGAATTGCATCTTTTCTTCTATTTATTGTTTTTTTATTATAATTTTCATCATCACTTTCTAAATTATCCAATTCTTTTTGATTTAATGTTTCTTTCATTTTTTTTTTTAAATCTCCTAATCTTTTATTTTTTTTTTTATTTTCTTTTTTTTGTTTATTTTCTTCTAATTTATTTATGAATTTTTTCATATTAAAATTCCCAAATTGAGAATTCATAAAAGAAGAAACATTATTAAATGTTATAATATTTGTTCCTTCAATTTCTTTTAATTTTGTTTTATTATATTTTTTTTTCTCAAAAAAATTTTTATTTGTTATTTTTTTTTTCTTTCTTTGTTCAATTTTATATTTTATAATAAATAAAAATAATATTATTTTCTCAAAGACAGATTTTAAAAAATTTTGTTTATAAGGAAGTAATAAATTTGCTCTTTTTCTTAATTGCTTTTCAATAATTATATTTTCTAATTTTCCATTTTTTAAATCACATATAATAGGATCAAATATAAATAATTCATTTTGATTAATTTCACTGAAAATTGAAATTTTTTTTGGAAAATTATTTTTATTAAAATGAGAAATGCAATATTTATCTAAACAAGAAATTATAATATTTAATTTTTTATTTTTTACTTTTTCAGGCTTTATAAATTCAGGATTAAATGATAAAAATTTTAATGATTGTCCTTTTGGAGATTTAAAATTGGGTTTTAATTTTGTGTCATCTAATTTTAAATTATTTATTTTTTGTATTTCATTTTCATTAAATGAATTTATTTCATCGACTAAATCCATATTATTATTGTTAAATTTTTTTGTATTTGTATTTATTTCATTTTCATCTTCTTCTTCTTCATTTTCATCATTTTCTTCATCATATTTATTATAATTTTGAGCTGATAAATTATTTACAATATTATATCCTTTAAATTTAAAATTTGGACATTTTATATTTGAAATTTCATCAAATTCATCAATATCAAATGACATTTTTAAAATTATTTTTTAAATTTAATTTTCAAATATGTATAACTTATATAAATATATTTTAATTTTTAAGATATAATTAGTCATTAATTTATGATATATAAAAATTTATATTTTTATTGAAAAATACTTTTTTAAAAAATATTTTAAAAAAATCTTTCTATATTGATGAACTCAGAGATATCTCTAAATATTAATTAATATTAAAATCTTCTTATATATTTTCATTTTTTTATATCCCTTTTTAAATTTGATTTATTGTTTTCTTTTTTTAAATCTTTTTGTTCATTTGTAATAAATAGATATTTTAAAAGTTTGTTCATTTTCCCTAATTATATAAATTTTTAAGTTTTTATTTTAGAAAAACAATAATAAAAATAACTTATTATATTCAATATAATGAATAAAAATTAACCATTCATGTAAATAATAAAATAAAGAAGAAATAAAATTATTATTATATTTTAAAATTACCTTTTAAGATTAAAAAAGATACTAAAAAAATAAAAAAAAATGAAAAGAAACAAAAAATTGAAAAAAAAAAAAATATAAATAATATTTTTTTTAACTTTGTTATTAAACATTTTTCTCTAATAAATGTTACAACTACTAAAAATATTTTATTAAAATTTATAATTAATCATATTAAATTTGTCAAAAATTTTGACAAAATTTCAAAATGAAAAAAAAAATTTTTTTTATTCATATAATATCATCATTTTCAATATTTTTAATTAAATAGTAAAATTTCATTTTTTCTCATTAAATGAAATTTTTATATTAATTAATTTTAAAATGTTTAAATTTTTTTGAAATATTATATAATTAATAATTAAATAATCAATAATATATAATATAAATAATAATATTCCCAAAAAAAATTATATTTCAATAGAATCTAGAGAGTTAATTTCATTATAATCAGGATAATATTCATATTGTTCATAATCTTCTTTTATATTATTATTGTTTAAAAGTTCATTTAAATTAGGTATAATTTGTTCTTCACTTTTATATTCTGCAGAAATATAATTTTTATTAATTAATATTTTATCCTTATCATATGATTTAATTATAGATTTCATTTGATTTACATTTTTTAATATTTCATTATACTTATTCTTATCTTTTTCTATAAATTTAATAGGTAATTTGGTAATTGAATTTGTTATTTTTATTTTATAAGGTTCATCATCAATATTATAATTTATATTAATATTTGAATTAAGATTGAAATTAATATGTTTTTTAACTTTTTTATTTTCTATTTTTTGATAATTATTTATTATTTGGTTAATTATCAAATTAGTTTCGTTATCATATTTATTATATTTTTTTTTCCATTAATTTTGTTAGGATTATAAAAATTATTAATTGGAATATTGTTCATAATTTTGTTTTCATAATTAAAATCATCATTTTTATTTTCATTAACTGATGAATATTCATAATCTTTTTTTAAAAGATAGAAGTATTTATTGTTTTTAATCTCCTCTTCTATAGATTCTTTTTTTCTTTTTTTATCATATTCAATTAAAAATTTATTAAAATTATCTAAAGTATTTTTTTTAAAGGAAACATTATTATTATTTCTTTTTTTCTCTTTTTTATTTTCTTCTTCAAAATTATTTAAAGTTTTAATATTTAATTCTTTCTTATTTTGAAGATTTTGGAAATTCATTAGTTTTTCATTTTTTATTATTTTTTTAATTTTATTTTTCTTTTCCTTAGATTTAGATTCCAAATCAAAAGCTTCAACTAAATTCTCAGCCAAATTACTTAAATCACTTGATTCATTAAAATTTTCATTTTCAAAAACTATTTTTTTTTTTATAAAATTATTAGAAGGGATTTTATGAAGTTTTTCCAAAAACTGTCGATTTGCTTTTGTTAAATAATCAATATTTAAATTTAAATTTAATTTATTCATAATTTTATCTGGAGTTGTTTTTTTTAAATATTTTTGATTATAATAATTTATTTTTGTCTTATTAAAATTATTATTTTCTGTAATATGATTATTATTAAATCTTTTATCATAATTTATATTAGAAAATTTTTTATTTATAGAAGATAAATCTTTTGAAAAAGAATTATTGGAATTAGTATTATTATTTAAAGAAAAAGACAATATATTAGTATTATTGATTAAATTTGAATTATTATTTAAAGTCTGTTTTTTAAAAGGATCATTTAAACTAAAACCAATTTTATAATTTTGTATTCTTTGACTAGAACTTTGTGGTCTATAATAAATTGATTTTTTTATGTCTTTATTTTTTTCTATTATTAATTCTTTTTCTTTAGAATGATTAATTAATTTTTCTATCCTCTTTTTTAAATTTTTAGAAGTTTCTATAATATTGTTATATTTAATTTCATTTTCTAAATTTGGTTCTGTATTTATAAATTTTTTAGTTTTATTAATTGTTGCTGAATATAAAGGTGTATAATTTGAAGAAAGTGAATTTGATATTATTTCAGAATAATTCATAGAAGAAAAATTGTTTTTTAAATTAGTTTTAAAAGAACTAAAATTTGAATTATTTTTTCCTAATGAATTAGTATCTCTTTTTGAAGAAGAATTTGAAAAAAAAGAATTATCTAATGGAAGATTTGAAGTTAAAATATTCATTTAATATATGAAAAATTATTCTTTAAAAAAATTAAAAAAATAAATTAATCAAAATACAAAAATAAAAAATTTTTTCAAATATTATTATTTTACAATAAAAAATATATGGATGACATTTTAATTCCAGAAGTCACAAATCCGGTTGATCCAATAGACTTATCAATATTTAGAGATCATATAGAAGAAACATTTTTATCAATGATATCATCTATATCAAAATTAGAAAAAAAATTGATAATTGATAATTCAATTTTTCCAACTATAAATTATTTTATTACAATGGATAAACTTGAAACTAAATTAGTAAATAAAAAAATACAATTTTTAAATGATTCTCCTTTAGATTCTGATTGTCAAATTATAATTTATATTATACAACCTAAAAAAAAATGCTTACTACTAATTGAAAAACAAATTCAAAATTATATGATAGAAGTAAAAGAAAAACAGAAAAAAATGTTAAATAATATCATTGAAAATGATAAAACATCTCCAAAAATCAATTCTACAATTCATAATTTAAAAGATTTCAAAGAATTTCATTTAATATTTATCCCAAAAATTAATAATGAATGTGATAATTATATATCAAATTCATATTATTTTGAAACAAATTGTTTTATTCATAATTTAGGAATTGATATTTATCCTTTAGATTATGATTTAATGTCATTAGAATTAAATGATTGTTTAAAAGACTTATATATTGATAAAGATTATAATTGTTTAGGAACTTTATGTAAAAGTATATTAAAATTTGAAACTGTTTTTGGCAAAATTGAAAATAAATATTATAAAGGAGAAAATGCATATAAATTAAATAATTTAGTTAAAAAAGAAGAAGAAAATTATATATTTGATAATGATACAAATTTTCTTTGTTCAATTTTTTTTGATAGAAATATTGATTTTATTACACCTTTATGTACTGTTAATACATATGAAGGATTATTAAATGAATATTTTGGAATTAATTTTAATTCTATGAATATTGAAACTAAACTTTTAATTAGTAAAGATAAAAAGGAAGTTACAACAATTGATTTAAGCAATAGAAATAAATTTTATTCTATGATAAAAGATTATAATTTTATTAGATTAAATCTTTTTTTACATAGAAGAATAAGATATTATAAAAATTTAATTACAGAAGGAAAAAAAGAAACTGATATTTCAAAAATATCAGAAAATCTAAAAAAAATACAAAAAATAAAAAAAGATAAAAATGCTTTAGATGATAATATAATAATTTCAAATATAATATCAGAAAAAATAAATGCTCCAATTTATAAATTCTATTTAAGAAATGAACAATCTATTTTAAGTTTAAGTCAATCTGAAAAATTAAATGATTTTTATGAAAGTGAAATGGCAAAAAAAAATTATGACTATTATTTTATATTAAAATTATTTTGCTTAGAAAGTTTAATTCAAAATGGAATAAAAAAAAATTATGAACATTTAAAAAGAGAATTTTTAAAAACATATGGATTTGAAAATATAGTTTTATGGAATAATTTAGAAAAATTAAAAATATTAAAAAAAAGTGAAAAATCAAATTTTAATTTTGAAAAATTAACAAAATATTTAAAATTAATAATAGAAAATATTAATTTATTAGAAGCAGATGATGCATCATATGCTTATAATGGTTATTGTCCAATTACAATAAGAATAATAGAAAAAGGAATTAAAGTAGGATTTTCTAAACTTAAATCTTTAATTGATATGTTACCAGGAGAAAGTTATTTTGGAAAAAGTGATCAAGAAATTTTGAGTGTTAAAGAAAAAAAATTTATTTTATTAGTTTATATTGGAGGAATCACTTATGGTGAAATTGCTGCTATTAGATATTTAAATGAAACAATGCAATTTTTTAAATTTATTATTTTAACTACTGGAATTATTAGTACTAAAAAATTCTTTCAATCACTCTCTTTAAAAAATGAGGATTTTTCTTGAAAAATATAATATATAAATGGGTATTTTAAAAAAAAATAAAATAGTATATTTAATAGAATTGTATTTATAATGAAAATTACATAATAAACAAATTAAATGATCATTTATTTTCAATATATTTTTTTAAAAATAAATAAATAGACTAGAATAATTAATAATTTTTTTTCAAATAAAATGAAAAAAGAAGTAATTAAAAACTTAAAAATTAAAAGAAATAATTATGTAAATAAAAAAGAGTATTTAAAAGCAGAAAAAATAGATAATATAATTAAAAATTTAAAAGAAAAAATAAATGCTATTCCTAAATTTTATATATTTAATACTGAAGAAATAAATAATGAGTTAGAAAATGAATATAAAGAAATTAAAAACTATTTTTATGAAAAATTATCAAATTTTAAGATATAAAAGAAAGAGAAGAAAAATTAATAAAGAATAATAAAAATAAATAAATAATTATATAAAACATTATCAAAAAAACATTTCTAAAAATTTAATGGAATTTAGAAAAAAAAAGTAAAGTTTGCTAAATTAGATAAATTTAAAGAAAACACAATTCTTTAATAAAATTTGAGAATAAATGGAAGAGCAAAAAAAAAAAATTGAAAAACTGTATAAAGAAAAACAAAATAAAGCTAAAAATAATAAATTAAATTTTTTAATTTTAAAATATAAAAATATGAAAAATAAAAAGATTTAAAGATCAAAATGATGATTTAAATATAATAAATACTAATATTCTATTAATTTATTTTGATAATTTCATATAAAAATTTCAAAATATTCAAATGATTATTAAAATTTTATATATATTTTATTTTAACTAAATCAATTATAATTAATATAAATTGGTAATAATTCTATAGAAAATATTATTATTTATAAATATAATTTGTAAAAGGAAGATAAAATAATGTTTAGTTCTATTATTATAAAAAATTCAGTTTATTTTTAAATTATTATTTATTAAATTTAAATAATTGTTATAGAAAACTTTTTAATAATATATAAAATTTTTAATGTCATCCTCAGAATATGTTTATGGAAATTTAATTGAAGAATTAAAGAATAAAAATTCTTTATCTTTTAAATGTTTTGATTCAGAAAAAATTTTGATTGAAAAAGATGAAGCTTTAAAAGATTTAGAATTAGATGATGATATAATTGATAATTCTAATGTCATAAAAAAAAATGAAAAAAAATTAGATTTAGAAAATAATAATGAAAAAATAAAATGTTCTATTATTCAAGGAAAAGAAAGTATAGTTAAAAATAGTAATATTGTTATAATCTCTGATAGAAATTGCGTAAATCTTGATTCAATTCTTGAAAAAAATATACATAAATTAGAAAAACAAATTAAAAAAGTTCATGTAAAAAATTCATTCAAATAAAAGATTATTTATTTTAATAAATTGTATTAATTGTGTTTGATTTATAATGAAAAGTTCTAATGAATAATATATATTACTTAGTAAAAGAGAAAGTTGTAGTTTTATAATTAATATTTTTTACATTTTTAGTTTATATATATATTGATTATAAAGTATGAAATAATATGTTACAAATATTTTTTATAAAATAAATAAAAAAAATGAAAAATTTATTTTTAATTTTCCAATTATTAATCATAGAAATATATAATTTAAGAAATTTACAACCAAAAGACTAACCAAAAAATATTAGATTAAGAAAAATTACCTGAATTAAAATTTATTTAATTCTCAAATTAATCATTAAATTATTCATGACTTTAATGAAGGTAAAAATAAAAATAATTAATAATAGTAATAATTAAAAATAATGAATAAAAAATAAATAAAAAAAATATTTATATATAATTTAAATCAATTTATTTATTTATATTAAATTATTAAATATAAAATATTAAAAAAAATTTTGAATATATATATATTTATTTAAGATATTTTTTTCTATTTTAACCAAAAATTTAAATTAATTCTATTTGATTTTATTTTAAAATGAAATATAGATAAGATTTAATTAATTTTGTAAATATAAATTTAATATATAAATAAAAATATATTATTTATTAATAAAATAGCTTTATTCCAGGCCTTAAATTATATTTTTTAAAGAATTATTTTTTAATAAAAAAGTAGAAATAATACTTTAATTTAATTAAATTAATCTTTGTGAGATGACTTATAATATTTAGAAAGTAAATTGAAGAGCACAATAAAGATTTTAAAAGAAAAAGATATTTAAAATATATAAATTATAGATATTAAAAACAATTTTTTATTTAAAATAATTATTTTAAGAGGCATCAATTAAAGTCCTAAGATAATTATGATTAATATTAAAAAATAAATCTTATTGAAAAATAATTAATATCTTTCAATCTTTTCTTGAAATATTAAATTTGACAATAAAAAATATCAATCAAAATATTTTTCCAAATACAATTAAGTAAAACCTATAAATTACATAAAATGGAAATAAAAAAATAAAAAAACTATTTATAATTAAACAATATACTCAATATAATTATATATCATTTAAAAAAACCCCAATTAAGCAACAATAAAAAGAAAAAAATAAAATAATTCATAATAAAATCTCCTATTAAAAAAATATTTAAAAAATACAAAAAAAAACAATATTAATAATTAATATTTTTCCTTTTTAAAAATCTATAACACCATTTTCTTAAAGTTCTTCTACTTTTTTTTTTCATTTCAGGATCAATTCTACATAATTCTTCAATAATTAATCCAGTATTAATAGAAATACCAATTTCTTTACATCTATTAATAAAAGCAAAAACTTTTTCTTCTTTTTCTGGATTTTTTGGTTTAGCCCCTCCTCCAGGTAATCTAAAAGTTTTTTCTTTTTGTTTTATTTTTTCAAATTGATCTTTATTAATTACCCATTCTCTTAAACTTTTCCTATCTATTCCAGTTATTTTTGCTGCTTGTGTATATCCGATTGATGATGCTAAATCTAAACATTTTAATTTAAAATCTACTGAATATTTCCTTAATTTCATTTTCAAATAGATTTTTTTTTATTTTTTTTCAGGTTATTTTTTCTTATATATATTCTTTTTTTCATGGATTTTATTTGTGGTTTTTAATTGTTTTTAGGGGATATTATTTAGAGAAATTAGGTTCAATTCATAATTTTTTTTTTAATTATTTTTTTTTAAATTTAAAATGCAAATTATATTAATTATTTATTTAGTACTATTATTTTTTAAAATATAATATAAAATTTATTTTACTTTATGTTTTTAGTCAATAATCATATCTAAATTATTTGAAGGTTGAAAGAAATTTTCATTTTGGTTATAATATTTAATATAAAGATTTCTTGATATATTATTTATAAATTCATTATCATAAGAAATTAACTTATTTAATATATTTTCAAAATCATAGGTATCTAAACTTATTTTTGATTCAATGATTTCAAAATTATTAGATTCATATTGAAGATATAGAGAAATAATTTCTAATATATTACATACAATTAATTCGTTAATTTCTTTTTTTAATAAATAATTTAATCTTTTTTTAAGATATTTAATTAAAGTTATTAAAAAGTTTATTTCTTTTAATTTTTTATAAGTTAATTCCTTATTATTTTCAAAAAGATAAGTTGTCATTAATAAAATTTTATTTTTTATAAATTTTGATGTAAATTTGTTAAAATTGATAAATAAAATATTCAAAAATTTTTGAGAATTTAAATATTTTTCAGTATAAATATGATTATAATGAATAAAAGAATTAACACATGAAATCAAATATAAGTTGTTTTTATTATTATATTTTATTTCATCTAATTCTTTCATAAATGGAATAAAATTATTATCTAAATTATTTAATCCTAATATTTTATTCTTTTGTTCAATTGTTCCATCAAGTAAAAAAGATAATAAATATAATTCATCATTTATATTTTCTTTTTGAGAAATTAAATTCAAAATTATATTTATTACACCTTTATTAATAAATATATCAATAAATTCATTTTTTTTTGAAAAAAAAACTATAATTTTATATAAATATTTTTTATATGTATTTCTTTCCATTTCAGACATTTGTAAAAAAACTTTTATAATCCAATCACAAATTTTCGATAACTTATTTAAATAATGAGTTGGAAATGAGAAAATAAAATAATATAAAAACTTTAAAAAATAATTTAAATCAATTCTAAATATTTCTTTATTTATTTCTTCAATTATTAAAGCATAAATTGATATTTTTTTATTTATTATAAAATAGTCTTTTCTAATTGAAAGTAATTCAGACAAGAAAATAATAATATTATTGATGAAATTATCATCTCTTTTATTCTTTTTTATTAATTCATCAAATTTTACTAAAAATAAATTCTCAGTTAATGGGAATAAAAATTTATCTGATTGTTTTATTAATTCATTAATTATGATAAGACATTCTAAAATATATTTTGAATTTTTTTCAAATAATATATCAACAATTCTATAGTATATATTTTCAAAAAAATATATAGTTTGTTCTTTATTCAAATAATTATTTTGAATAAAATTTTTAATATTTGTTAATCCAAATAAAATATTTTCTTCATCATGAATTTGTTTTACAATATCTTTTAAATTTATTATATTAATATTATTAAACCTTTTATTCATTATATTTTCATATAATTTATTCTTCCTTTTCCTTAAAATATTTTCTTCTATTTGAATATTCACATTTTTTTTTTCTTGGTATGAATATTTTTCATTCCTCAATTCCATTGTTAAAAAAATATTTCCATTTTTAATCATTTAATTAAAATTATATAAATTTGAATTCTAATGTATTTAATAAAAAAAAAAATTAGAAAAAAATAATAAATCTATATAAATTTTATTAGTCATACATATAATCATTAAAATCAATTTTTTCCACAATTTGTTGGTCTTTTTTCTCTTTCTTTTCTTTTTTAACTTCAAAATTATTAAATTTTTCATATTTTTTTTTTGGCAAAAAATATATTTTATTATTCCTAATTTCCATTTGAAATTTTAATTTTTCTATTCTTTGAATATCTTTTTCTTTTTGTATTTTAGCTTTATAAATTTTTTTCTCTTTTTCAATTTCATTTAAAATTTCTTTGTATTGATTATAATAAAATCCTTTTTTATTTTTATAAATATGAAATTTACTAATTAAAAAATCAATATATAGTTCAATTCTTTTTAAATAATAAATTATAGATTCTTCTTGAGATAGTTCTTTTATATATTTTTCATCTATCTTTTCAATATATTTTATATTTAATAAACAACAATTGTAATATAAATTATAAATATATGAATAAAGTTTGTTTTCATTATCTTCCAAGAAACTATTAAAACATGATTCATTTTTATTACTCAAATTTCTTTTATTTATTTTATTTTTTAAATTTGATATTTCATTTGTTAAATTTTCGTGTTTAGTTTTTAATAGTTTTAATTCAGATATTTTCTTTTCAATTATATCACTCATAAATTCATTTTCAATTTTTCTTTCCATTAATAAACTTTTATATTCTTTTTTTAAGTCTTTTAAATCTAAATTAATATCATTATATTTAGTTATATAATTTAAATTTTCATTTTCAAATTCATTAAATTTTTCATAAATATCATTTAAATTTAAAAATTTAATTTTATACTTATAATCTCTTATTCTTTCAATTTCTTTTATTGATATATTTCTTATTATTTCATTAGTTTCATTTTTTTCCAATTCATTGTATTTTTTATTTAATTCAAATTTTTCAAATTCTTTTTTAAAATGCAAAGAAAATATTTGAATTGTTTTTTTTTTTGGTGATTTTGGAAATTTTTTTTCTCTTTTAGGACTTGGTACTTTACTACTCATAGTTATTTCTTTTTGATTTTTTTTATTACTTAAGTTTTCCAAATATTTATCTGAATTTTCTATAATTTCTTTATAATATTCTGGTATTGTTAAAATTTTTTCATTAATTAATATTTGTAAATAAATCCATCTTAGAATATTATTTTTTGTATGTTCAATATTTTTTATTTTTTTTTCAATTGCTAAATTTTCAGTTTTTAATTTCATAATTTCTTCCATTAAATTATTGTTTTTCAATTTTTCTATTTTATTTTTTTTTTTTAAAAACCTAACATATTCAGAAAATTTATTAAAAAATTTATTTTTTGTTATATCAAATGCACTTTTTGCTAGTTTAATTCCTTTATTTATTTCTATTATTTTATTATTATATTCTTCTCTTAAAGTTTCAACTCTTTCTTTGTTTAAATTTATTGTATAATTTAATAATATTTTTTCTCTCGTTTTATTTATAAATTCAATCTTATTGTCTCTAATTTTATTAAATTGATTCATTTTAAAATCTAATTTTGATTTCTTTTTTAAATTAAATAAATTCTTTTTTTCTTTTTCAAAATTCCTAAGTAATTTAATATTAAAACCAAAATTTTTTTCTATAGTTAAATTTAAAGAATTATTTTTTTCTGATGAATAATTTTTTTCAGAAAATGAATTTAAATCATAAATTGGAGAAGAACATAATTTTTTTGTTGATTTACTTGATTTAAGAAAAGATGATTCTGTTATATATAAATTATTATTATTAGTATTTGATTTTAAATAAAATTGATTATTATTTGTACCTATAAATTGTTTTGTTTTTGTTAATTTATTAGAAGAAAAAATAGATCTTCTTGTAGTTGGAGAAGTTGATAGTGTTGAATTAAATTGATTAGTTTTATTTAAACATACTGAATTTATTTTTTTTTTTCCAGCTGAAAATAATTTTTTACGTTCTTTAAATCTTTTTTCAAATATATCAACATTTGAAAATCTTTCTTTACTAAATATTGAATTTAATCTTTTCATTTTTTTATAAAAGTATAATATTTTTTAATTTGATAAAAAAACACAATTCGAATTTTTAATTTAATATAAAATATTATTGATTATTTTTAGGTATAAAAATATTTTATTACTAAATATTTGATATTATTTATAGACAAAATTAAAATTTTAAATAAAAATTATACATTTTATATGAAAAATCAAAAGAAATGTAGAAATATATTCCAAAAATTATAAAATAATTTTATTTATTGATATTAAAAAAAATAAATAATAAAAAAATTAAAATATTTAAAAATAGAAAAAAATAAAATAAGTTTATAAATTACTCAATTAGAAACAAAAGGAATTGAATATGATGAATTAATAAAAGATAATAAAGATTTATAAATGAAAATGAAGAAGATTAAATAATTTAGATTGAACAAATAAATAATACAAAAAAAAAATTTAATAATATTGTTTATTATATTATAATAGGAGGAAATTCATTTATTTTTGAAAAAAAAATTATTTTAGAAAAAATAAAAAAGTTGAATATACAATAATTTTGGAATGAATTTTTTTAATATTTCAAAAATAAAAAAATAATTCAATATATTGAATATGAAATACGATTTAATAATAATAATCAAGATTTTATTAACATTTGTTAAATTGTCTCATATAAAACAAATTTCAACATAAATTTAATTTTCATTTTTTTTAATCTCTAATTTAATTGAAAATGCTGTTAATAAAATAATATATTTAGTTTGTAGCAAAAAATTTTTTAATTTGGAATAAATTTTTATATAATGCTCTGAGGAAAAATTATTAATTCTTTTTGTTTAAATTATTTTATTATTAAGTTATTTATTTTTTTATTTTATATATTTTTTCTGTTATTTTTTTTAATATTTTTATATTCCTATTTCAAAAGACATAAAAATTAGCATGAAAAAAAATATTAAAAATAATATATAAAAAGAAATATAATATATAATTAATAAATTTTTTTTAAATTTATTGTTAATTTTATTATATTATTTATTTGTTATTTTTTTTTTTTGGGGTTTGGGGATTGGGGATTGGGGATTGGGGATTGGGGATTGGG
>JAEEGL013707768.1_pt1 | contig 22031 bp, 21 predicted proteins | sample 9134231 | NCBI WGS metagenome assembly JAEEGL01 (sample SAMN16246548, study PRJNA631951) | gut metagenome | biome: gut microbiome; feature: rumen; material: fiber-attached | host: Bos | place: Iran: Karaj | collected 2018-10 | reverse complement strand
TGAACCATCAAACATAATCTTATTATCAAGTGCATCTTCTAATCTTGTTGCTGGAATCTCAACATTCTTAAGCATTCCAAGCATATCAGTAAACATCATTCTGATGTATCTGATATTTTCTTCTTTACAAATTTTTCTAATGTCGTCTTTTGTATACCCCATTGTATATAAACCAACCTTTCACATTTTAGAATTATAAAACAATATTTGATAAAAGTAAAATATTATCTACTATTATTATCATTTATTTCAATAAATTGACCAGTAATACTTCGTTTTAAATAAGTTTTTGCAATAAGACCTGATATTATACCAGTTACAACAGATAATAATGCAATAAATGGTAAATAATAAACTATTTTAACAGTACTCATTAATAATATCGCAACTAATATTTGTCCTACCGCATGGAATAAAGATCCCAATACAGATACTCCGATAGGAGAAAATATTTTAAATCTTGTAAATATTAACATTATTAAATAAGATAACATACCACCAACTAAAGCCATAAAGAATATAGGAGATAAGAATGTTCCTCTTATTAAGCTAACTAATAATATTCTAAGTAAATCTACAATTAATGCTTCATAAAATTTAAATTCATAAAGCATTATTAATATTATTACATTAGCTAAACCTAATCTTACACCAGGAATAAATAAAGGAATTAAAGATTCTAAATATCCTATTACAATTGCGGCAGCTAGAAGCATTGATATAACCATTAATCTTTTAATCGTCATATTATTCCTCCACCACTACAATTAATATTTCATTAGGTGCACAATATATAGGTTTATCATTAGTTTTAGAAATAGTGCCCATTTTAATACATACCTTATCAGGACATCCACTTTCTTCTACATGTACACCACCATTTTTTACAACTATTTTAACTTCAGATATTTTACCTTCTACAATATATTCCTTATCCTCATCAAGAGGTATTTTCATTATTACCTTATCATCTTTTCTTACTTCAGCATATTTACCCTTCTTTGAAGTGAAGAAAATAATTAAACATACACTAACTAATAATATAACAATAGATGCAATAAGGATGATATCATTTCTTAATTTATGATTCATAAACAAAATCACATCCTTCACTTTGATATATTATTTTTTTATTAAAACAAACACATTTAATATCATTAGTTTCTGTAAATGCCTTTAATGTATCCTTATCCATTGAAAATAGGGCAGTTGATAGTATATCACCAATTGCACAATTATTATTAAATACATTTACAGATTGATAATAATTTCTAGGATATCCATCCTTTGGAGAAATAATATGATGATATTTAACTAAATCAACTACTTTAGATTGATATTCAGGACCAGATGTAGATATATCTAAATTCTTTGTCTCTACATATCCATAATACATATCTTCATAAGATAGGGCACATTTAATTTTATCATTTTTCTTAGATGTAAATGAAATACTAGATTGACCTGCGTTAATTAAATAATATTTACATCCTTCTTCTTTTAAATATTCTTTACATTTTTCAAGTGCATATCCTTTTGCAACACCACCAAGGTCTACATCACCTTCTCCATTTAAATATATATAATTATTATCATAATGAAATGATGTTTTGTTAACTTCTTCAATTAATTTTTTTATATCAGTTTCAGTAGGTAGATCTATTTCATCTTCTAAATAATCTTTCCATAAATGGGTTAATTTACCCATATATGGATTAAAATATCCTTCAGTTAATATACGATATTCTTCAGCAAATTCTAATATATCTACTAAAGTATCATCATATATTACTTTTCTTTCATTATTTAATGTATATACTAAACCACCTAAATAATCAGAGGTTTTAGATGAAATATTATTAAAAATATTTTGAATACCTTTATAATATTTTTCATGATTCTTTTCATCATAAAATTTAACATCTATATATGTGTCCATAGACAATACATAATGTTCATATGTTTCATAGCTTTTCTTGCATGAAGAAATAAATATTAAGTTAATAAATATAAATATAAATAAATATAATTTTTTCATGCAAACTCCAATACTAAAATAAATATATATCTTTATTGGTTATATTAAATATAAACATAGCTATAAAAGATAAAGATAATCCTAATAATATACCACCAATAATATCAGTTAAATAATGACATCCAAGTATCATTCTTGATATATATATTATTAATAATAATGTTATAGTGATAACATAGATTAATATCTTCTTATTCTTTTTAATACTTAAATCTAATAGAATAAATAAGAAAAAAGAATATACAAATGTAGATAATAAAGAATGACCAGATGGGAATGATTTAGTTTTTTGATAATGCCACATTAAATCAACATCTGGTCTTGGTCTTGATATTGTTTCTTTAAATGCAAAAAATAAGATTATTGCAAATAAAGAGCCAAGCATTGATATTAAAAATCTTTTATCTCCTTTAGTGAATAACATTATTAAGCCATTAAAGAAAATAAGAAAGATTGTTCCTCCAAATTCCGTAAAAATACGGAATATGTAAAAGATGATACCTTTCTTATTACCTCTAATATCATAAAAGAAATTCATTATTGTATCATCTAAAGAATTATATTTGTTAAATGATATGTATATACTTAATAATATAAAGCAAATAAAAGATAATATTGATATTGATAATAATATAATATTTTTTCTTTTAGAATTTCTTTTCATAATAAATATTAACAATTAAATGAATTAAAATAAATGCGATAAATACTACACCTATTGCAATACATATTCTATAATCAATTAATGAAGAAATGATTAAGAATATACCCATACAATAAAGGAATATTTTATAGCTTAATGATGCAGCCTTTAATCTTATAAATTTATTTCTTTCATCAGTCTTTTTTAAAACTATTTGTGAAGCAAAATCGTCATCCTTCATGATTCTAATATATTTTATTATTTTATATATTAAATATGCTTCAAATAAACCAAATAATACATATGGTAGCCATATTACTACAGAAAATATTGATTTTTCTTTTAATTCTATATGCAAGAAATAAAAACCAACAAATACAAATATTGGTAATGTTGTTGATAATGACATTATCAATATTTTTTTCTTTGTAGTACTTCTTATTTTATCTAAATTGGTATTCATACTAATCACCATCCTCTATAATAAATACATCATCAACATTAACATTAAATGCCTTAGCTATTTTGATAGCTAACGGTAATGATGAGATATATTTCCCTTGTTCAATGGAGATTATTGTTTGTCTTGTAACACCAACTTTTTTAGCAAGTTCTTCTTGCGTAAGATGAGACATTTTACGATATTCATGTACTTTATTTTTCATTAAAATGCCTCCTTCTTTCCTTAAAGTCTAATTAATTCTTCATTAGCAAGTTTTCTTTTTTGATCTTCATCAATTAATGGTTGTATTACTAAATCTAGCTTTCCTTCAATAACTGCATCAAGTCTATTTAATGTTAAGCCAATACGGTGATCTGTAACACGGTTTTGTGGGTAATTGTAAGTACGGATTTTTTCCGCTCTTGCACCTGTACCTACAAGGTTTTGTCTTACTGAGCCTTCTTTTGCAGCTTTTTCTTCATCACGTCTAGCTTTTAATCTTGTCTTTAACAATCTTAAAGCTGTAGCCTTATTTTCATGCTGGCTTCTTGCAATCTGACATGCAACGAAGTCACCAGTAGGAAGATATGTGACTCTTACTGCTGAATATGTTGTATTAACACCTTGTCCACCAGGGCCTGATGAACAGAATGTATCAATTTTTAAATCTTTTTCTTCTAAGACGATATCATCGTCATCTTCTGCTTCAGGTAATACTAATACTGTTGCGATAGATGTTTGAATTCTACCTTGTGATTCTGTTACTGGAACACGTTGTACACGATGTCCACCACTTTCATATTTCATGAAAGAATAAACCATTTCTCCTGAAATTGAAAATGAAATATTTGAATAACCACCTGCAGTACCAGGCATTGCGTCATCAACAACTATTTTCCAACCTCTAGATTCAGCATAATGCTGATACATTCTAAATAAGTCTCCCGCGAAAATGTTTGCTTCATCGCCACCTACTGCACCTTTAATTTCGACAACAACGTTTCTTTCATCATTTTTATCTTTAGGAAGTAATAAGATTTTGATTTCTTCATCTATTTCTTCGATTCTTTTGTTTGTATCTTGATATTCCATTTCTGCCATATCAGCAATTTCTGGATCATCACTTTTTCTCATTTCTTTTAAATCGGGAAGTGATTCTTTTAATTTCTTTTGTTCACGATAAAGCATTACTGTCTTTTCAAGTCCACGTTGTTCCTTTGAAAGGGCTGTAAGTTTTTTAATATCGCTTATAACTTCAGGATCCATCAATTGACGAGCAATCTCTTCATATCTTTCTTCCATCATTTGTAAACGTTCTAACATATAAATTTTCTAAACCTCTCTTTACATCTCTATATCACTAGTAGGTTCTTGATCTTTAAGCTTAGTCTCTACAAATTTTTGATTTGGACGATTAAAGCTTAAATATATACCAGGATTTGTTGCTGGTGAGCCAGATCTGTTTTTCGCAACTAATAATTCAATAATTCCTTTTAGCTTTGTTTGTTTATTATATAATTCATCACTATATAAGAACATAACAATATCAGCATCCTGCTCAATAGAACCAGAATCTCTTAAATCTGATAATAACGGTCTTTTATCTTCTCTCTTTTCAAGCTCACGAGATAATTGTGATAAGGCAACTACTGGAACTGAAAGCTCACGTGCCATTAATTTTAAACTTCTTGTGATTCTTGATACTCTCTCCTGTGTAGATAATTTTTCAGAACCCTTTTCTGAATCTATAAGCTGTAAATAATCGATTACAACAAGATCAAGCCCATGTTCTAATTTATGTTTTCTACACTTTGCTCTAATTGATGATACTGTAATATTAGATGTATCATCGAAAAATAAATTAACATTTTTTAATTCTTCACAGCTATTGTTATAAGCTGTAGAGAAAGTTGAATCAAAATTACCAACCTTTAAATCTGATAATGTTACACCAGATGATGCAGCTAATAATCTTTCAACTAATTGTGTGGCAGGCATTTCTAATGAGAATAATGCAACAGATGCCTTTCCTCCATTATTTAGCTCACACACATTTTTCGCAAGATTTAATGCGAATGCTGATTTACCAACACCAGGTCTTGCCGCAAGGATTAATAATGCTCCAGGCTGAAGTCCTAATGTTTTTAGATCTAAAGTAGGGAACCCTGTTTTCAATCCAACAATATTTGATCTTCCTACATTTTCTGTAATATTTTTATTAACCTCATCTACTACAACTCTAATTGAAGTTAATGCTTGTTGATTTCTTTGAGTTGATAGGTCAAAAATATCTTTTTCAATTAATTCAATGAAATCAGATGTAGTTAAATCTTGGTTAAAACCAGATTGTCTTAATTGATCTAATGTGTTAATTGCGCTTCTTCTTAAAGACATTGTCTTAACACGATCAGCATATGTTTCGAAATTGACAATAGTATATTCTCTTTGGGCTATGAATGATAAATATTCATCTCCACCACTTTGGCTTTTAAGACCTAGCTGAGCAATTTCACCACGTACTGTAGTGATATCTACACTATCACCTTTTTCAAAAAGTCTACTAATAGCATCATATATTATTTGATTTTTGCTTGAATAAAAGTCATCTCTTTTTAAAGTATCCATTAATTGAGCCACTATTCCTTCATCAACGAAGCAACAGCCAAGTGCGCCAATTTCGGCTTCTTCATCATAAGGAATGACTTTTTTAATTTCAGTTTGTTTAGCAGCCATAAAACTATTTTTCGCTCTTTTCTTCTAATGCCTTAACTTCAAATTCTGCGATAATATCAGTATCTAATTTAACCTTAACTGTATAAATACCTACTGAATTAATATCACTTGATAATTCAACATCCTTCTTATTAAGATGTAAACCATATTTTTTTTCAAATTCATCACAAATAACTGTTTTAGATACATTACCAAACTTCTTACCATTAGAACCAACCTTAATAGTAACTTCAATAATCTTATTATCGATATCAGCTTTAAGCTTAGTAAGTAATCTCTTTCTTTCTTGTTCCTGATTCTTTTGAATCTTAATTTCTTCTGCAACCTTTTCTTGATTTTCTTCTGTTGCAGCCATAGCTTTCTTATTTGCAATTAAGAAGTTACCAAATCCATTTGGAACATCAATGATTTGATTCTTCTTACCTTTACCTTTAACATCTTCAAGTAAAATAACTTTCATTTCCTTCACGCCCTTATCATCAAAATAGTAACTTAAGTTCTTAGTAAGTTTTTCTTTAACATCTTCAATAGACATACCTTTAAGCTGTACGGCAGCACTGTTGTAGTGACCACCACCACCCATTTGCTCCATAACAATTTGAACATTGAATACTTCACCTAAGCTTCTTGCAGAAATACCAACTAAATCTTCATCAATTCTACCAATTGTAAATGAAGCATCGATACCATTAATAGTTAATAATCTATCAGAAATCTTAGCAAGAGTAGTTCTATCTTTAATCTTTTCATTTTCACCAAGTGTAACGATAGCGAATTTATCGCCATAGATTTCAGATCTTGAAATCGCACTTGATAACATCTTTTCATCATCAAATGATTCTCTTAATAATTGACGTACATAAACGATGTCACCACCCATTTCTCTAATAGATGATGCAGCATCAAATGTCATTGATCTTGTACGCATTGTAAAGTTATTTGTATCAACAATAATACCTGCAAGCATTATTGAAGCTTCAAATTCTGTTAATTTAATATCTTGAGAATAGAACATAAACATTTCAACAAGTAACTCTGTGGCACTTGATGATTGTGTATCAACATAATATGTTAAATAATTTGAATAACCAATATCACCAGCTCTATGGTGGTCAACGATACAAATACGTTGAGCCTTGTTATATAATTCCTTAAACATAACAAGAGATGGAGATTGTGTATCTGTAATAAATAACAATGTATCAGGAGTTAATAATTTATCTGCTTCTTCATAAGATATGATATTTTTTAATAATTCTGGATATTTTCTAATATCTTTAAATATCTTTTCAACTGTAACATCGGCTTTTGAAACTTCAAATACCATCTTACAATCTTTACCAGAAGTTCTTACCATTTCATATGCAGCAATCATTGAACCAAAGGCATCAACGTCTGCGAAATTATGACACATAAATAAAACATTGCTTGAATTTGTAACTGCATCCTTAATAGATTCAGCAAACTGTCTTACGTTACCTAAATCCTTCTTTTCAGGCGAATTTGCATTACCACCGAAATATTGGATTGATTGACCTTCAATGTTTACAACGATTTGGTCACCACCACGACGTTCTGCAAGCTCTATTGCGTTATTTGCAAGATTACCAAGTTCTGAATAATCATTATCGTAACATGCAACACCCATTGAAATGAAAGCTTTTAAACGGTTGTTCTTCTCTGTAATTTCATGAATTTCATTCATTACTGAGAATTTATCTTCTGTCATCTTATTAAGATTTTCTTGGTCAACAATGAATACCATTCTATCATCATCAACTGATTGTAAGAAGCAATTAAACTTCTTAGCCCAGTTTGTAATAGCTTGCATAATTTGACCACGAATAACTGAACGTTGTTGAACGTCGAAAATACTTAATGATTCTTCAAGGTTATCAATTGAGATAATACCAATTGAAGTAACACGATTGAAATAACGTGCTTTAAGCTTTTCTCTTTCAGTTACATCAAATACATAAATGATATGATCATCATAATTATGAATGATGTCATAATTTTTATTCTTATAAGACAAAATAATATTTGTTTCTTTATCATTGATTAATTTATCATAAAATTTTTGAGAAATAGATTCTAAAGGCATACCTAATGGATTTGAGAAAATCATTGATGCATATCCATTTGTCCAAACAATGTAGTTAGTATCATCATATAATAAAATACCAATTGGTAAATGATTGAATACTTCATCACCTGCTTGTTCAACATGGTATGAAATCTTTGTCCATTGATTTAATTTTTCGTTAGCATCCTTTAAAAGTCTTCTTTGCTTTTGTTGTATTTTTAATGAAAGTGTTACAAACGCTAAAATAAAAAATAAAACAAATAGAGCTGCAAAAGTAATTGCCAAAATATTCTTCTTCTCTAGAAATAAAAAGAAATATGTGAAATATCCTGAAGCAGCACTAGCTAAGAATAATATAACAGTCAAAAATATGAGTAACATCAATATCACCTCATCTTACTCATTATAGCAAAAGAATTAAAAAAAAGAAAGAACTATAACTTATAAGTTATAATTCTCTTCTTCTTACGCTTCTAAAGCATCTACAATCTCTTTTGCAAACTCATAAACATACTTTGCTGAATCAGTGCCATATTTCGCAATAATATTAACGATTGCTGAACCAATAATTGCACCATCTGCAACATTTGTCATCTTTAAAGCTGTTTCTTTATTTTTTATACCAAAGCCTACACATACAGGAATATCTGTATATTTCTTTATTTCTTTAGCCATTCCATCAATATCTGTAGTTATAGTATCACGTACACCTGTAACACCAAGTGATGATACTAAATATACAAAGCCTTCAGCATCTTCTGCAATCATCTTAATTCTTTGATTTGATGTTGGTGCAATTAATGAAATTACTGCAACATCATATTTTGTCGCAACAGATCTTGCCTCTTCCTTTTCTTCATAAGGCATATCAGGAATGATGATTCCTTTAATATTTACAGATTTACATTTTTCAAAAAATCTATCATATCCATATGAAAATACTGGATTTAAATATGTCATAAACACAAATGGGAACGATTCATTTTCTTTTCTTAATTCTTTTACCATTTCAAATATTTTATCAACAGTAGTTCCACTTGCTAAAGCTCTAATATCAGCTTCCATAATTGTATTTCCTTCTGCGATTGGATCAGAGAAAGGAATACCAATTTCAATTATTGATGCTCCTGCTTTAATAAGAGCTTTTATTACATCTTTAGTTGTTTCTAAGTTAGGATCTCCGGCTGTTACAAAAGGAACAAAAGCCTTCTTTCCTTTTATATAATTCTTAAAATTAATCATGAATATCTTCTCCTAAATATCTAGCAATTGCAGCAACATCTTTATCTCCTCTACCAGAGATATTGATAACAATAATCTTATCTTTAGCCATCTTTGGTGCAACCTTTAATGCATAAGCAATTGCATGAGATGACTCAATTGCTGGAATAATACCTTCTTTTCTTGATAAATATTGGAAAGCTTCAACAGCTTCATCATCAGTAATAGCAACATATTTTGCTCTACCAGATTTATATAAATTTGCATGTTCAGGTCCAATACCAGGATAATCAAGACCTGCAGAAATTGAATATACAGGTGCGATTTGGCCATCATCATCTTGGCAGAATAATGACTTCATGCCATGGAATACACCAAGTCTACCAGTGGAAATTGTTGCAGCTGTAAGCTTAGTATCAATTCCTTTACCTGCTGCTTCACAGCCAACTAATTCAACTTCCTTATTTGGGATGAAATCATAAAATGCACCAATCGCATTAGATCCACCACCAACACAAGCTATAACCATATCAGGATTTCTTCCTTCAATTTGATTTACTTGCTCTTTAATTTCTTCACCAATGATTTTTTGGAAATCTCTAACAATCATTGGGAATGGATGTGGACCCATTACAGAACCTAATACATATAATGTATCATCCATTCTAGTTGCCCATTCCTTCATTGCGGCATTTACTGCATCCTTTAATACTCTTGAGCCTGTTTTAACTGCGTTAACCTTTGCTCCAAGTAATCTCATTCTAAATACATTTAATGCTTGTCTTTGAGTATCTTCTTCACCCATGAATATTTCACATTCAAGACCCATTAATGCTGCAACTGTTGCTGTCGCAACACCATGCTGACCTGCACCTGTTTCGGCAATAACACGCTTCTTCCCCATCTTTTTTGCAAGTAAGCATAAACCAAGACAATTGTTAATCTTATGGGCACCTGTATGATTTAAATCTTCTCTTTTTAAATATATTTTTGCACCACCTAAATCCTTAGTCATATTTTCTGCAAAATATAATAATGAAGGACGTCCTGCATAATTTTTATATAAATCTTTTAGTTCTTTGATAAATTCTGGATCATTTTTGTAATGATTATATGCTTCTTCAAGCTCATTTACTGCATTCATTAATGTTTCAGGGACATATTGTCCACCAAATTCTCCATATCTTCCTTTACTCATAATCTCTTACCTTTCCAATAATCTCTTTTATTTTAGTCTCATCCTTAAATCCATCTATCTCTACACCACTAGATACATCTATACAATATGGATTTAATTTTAATGCATCATCTATATTTGAAATATTAATTCCACCTGCTAAAAATATAGGCTTATTATATTTTTTTATAGTGGCCCAATCAAATACCTCTCCACTACCAGGATTAATATTATCTAACAAGATATAATCAGCATTTACATCTTGTCTATATGCATTAATAATTGGTTTATTTGTGATTAATTTTAATCTCTTTATATATTCTTCATCCTCATTACCATGTAATTGAATTAAATCAATATATGGTAATAATGATTCAATATATGATATATCTTGATTAAGAAATACGCCTACAGCTTTAATATTATGATCAAGCATATTATAAAGCTTCTTAGCTTTATCTATGCCAATAGTTCTTTTTCTTCCTTCGGCAAAAATAAAGCCTATATAATCAGGTTTATATTTATTTATGATTATAATATCTTCTTTTCTTTTTAGGCCACAAATCTTAATCTTTATCATATTTCAATTCCTTAATAACCTTTACCTTATCATTTGATCTCATTAATGTTTCACCAATTAAAACAACATGAATATCATTATTTAATAAATTTTTAATATCTTCTCTTGTTTTAATTCCTGATTCAGAAACAAATGTAATATCTTTAGGAGCTTTATTTCTTAAATTAATAGAATTTTTAGTATCAACTGTAAAATCTTTTAAATTTCTATTATTAACACCTATGATTCTAGCTCCTACATTTAATGCACGTTTAACCTCAGCCTCATCATGTGCTTCAACTAAAACACATAATCCTAGTGATCTTGCAAGATCATAATATTCTTTTAATTCTTTATCATTTAATATAGCACATATTAATAATATTGCATCTGCACCAATATATTTAGCTTCATATATTTGATATGGATAAATGATAAAATCTTTTCTTAATACTGGTATATTTACTACACTTTTAACTTCACTTAAGATTTTATCAGAACCTTTAAAGAAATAAGGTTCTGTTAAAACTGATATTGCGTTCGCAATTTGATTATATTCTTTCGCAATATCTAAATAAGGGAAATCTTCACTAATAATACCTTTAGATGGAGAAGCTTTTTTAATTTCACATATGAAATTCATTCCTTCTTTATTTATTGAATCATAAAAGAAATTAGGATTTAAAATAGATCTTCTTGATGCTTTTTCTTTAATATCATCAAGATTATCTTTTATATCTTTATATCTTTCTTTTACTTTCTCTAAAATATCATCTAAAATCATTATTTATTACTCTTTTCTATATAATTTAATAATTTTTGATAAGCTTTACCAGATGTTAAAGCTTCATCTGCCATTTTTATTGCATCATCTAATGATAATTCATCCTTCATTAAATAAATTGCGATGGCGGCATTAATTATAACACAATCTCTCTTAGGACCTTTAATTTCATTTTTTAAAATACCTAAAGCAATTTCTTTATTTTCTTCTGGTGTACCACCCTGAAGGTCTGATAATTTACATAATGAGAAGCCATATGAATGTGGATCAAATGTAAAATGAATAATTTCACCATGCTTTAAAATAGTCATTCTTGATGTAGTTGTAAGTGTAACTTCATCTAAGCCATCCTCACCATGAACTATTACAGCCTTTTCCATACCCATTTTCAAGCATGCATCAGCCATAACATCTAATAATTTTTCATCATATACACCAAGTAAGATATTTTTAGCCTTACAAGGATTTGTTAATGGTCCTAGAATATTAAAGATAGTTCTTACACCTAATCCTTTTCTTATAGGTGCTACATTTTTCATTGCTGGATGATAAATTTGAGCAAATAAGAAACATAAATTTTCTTCATCTAAAAGCTTTTTAGCTGTTTCTTTATCTGTTCTAATATTAACACCTAGCATTTCAAATATATCTGCGGCACCACAAAGTGATGATACTGATCTATTACCATGCTTTGCAACCTTTACGCCACATGCTGAGATAATAAATGAAGCAATTGAAGAAATATTAATTGTTTTAGCTTTATCTCCACCTGTTCCTACAATATCAAGTGAATCTTCTTCACCTTCAATTATTAATGCATTATCACGCATTGCTGCTGCACAAGCTGCAATTTCTTGTGTTGTTTCACCTTTAATTCTTAAAGCTGTTAAGAATCCTGCAACATATGATTCAGATAATGTTCCTTTCATAATATTATCTAATACTTCATATGCTTCATCATATGTTAAATTTTCACCTCTAATTACTTTTTCAAGCATTTCATTATTATTCATATATGTCTCCTTATTTAATATTTAAAAAATTCTTTAAAATAGTCATACCATCATTACTCATTATTGATTCAGGATGGAATTGTACACCAAATATTTTCTTATTTTTATGCATTACTGCCATTATTTCATCATCACTATCATATGCTGTAATAATTAATTTATCTGAAGGATTCTCACCTACTAAGCTATGATATCTTGCAGCTTTAATTGTTTTTTCTAAGCCTTTAAATAAAATATTTTGATTATCAATTTTAATTTCATCTTGCTTACCATGCATAATCTTTTTTGCATGAATAATATTTCCACCAAATGCTTCAATTATAGCTTGATGACCAAGACATACACCTAATAAAGGTATGCCTTTTTCTTCGTCCATTTTAATTACTTCTTCAATGTATCCTGCATTTTTTGGATAACCAGGACCTGGAGAAATAATAATTGATGTTGGATTTAATTTAAATATTTCTTCTGGCTTTAATTCATCATTTCTTATTACTTTAATATCAGGATTAATAGTTCCTATATATTGATATAAGTTATAAGAAAATGAATCATAATTATCTATTAAGATGATCATAAAATCTCACCTTCGCTTTCCTTTAAGGCCTTTAATACTGCCTTAGCCTTATTTTCTGTTTCTTGATATTCAGTTTCTGCCACACTATCAAGAACTATTCCACCACCAGCTTGAACATATACATCATCATTTTTCTTAATGGCAGTTCTTATACATATACATGTATCTAAATTACCTTTAAAATCAATGTAGCCGATTGCCCCACCATATATACCACGAAGCTCAGGCTCAAGCTCATCAATAATTTCTGTTGCTCTAATTTTAGGAGCTCCAGATAATGTTCCTGCAGGTAATACTTGCAAAAGTGCATCTATTGCATCCTTATCTTCTTTTATTGTTCCTTCTACAGTTGATGTAATATGCATTACATGTGAGAATTTTTGAATATATTGATATCTTGTAACATCTACAGAACCAAATTTAGATATTTTACCAATATCATTTCTGCCAAGATCTACTAACATATTATGCTCTGCTAATTCCTTTTCATCAACTCTTAAGCTTTCTTCAAGCATAATATCTTCTTTTTCATCTTTACCTCTTGGTCTTGTTCCTGCAATAGGGAATGTTTGAACCTTATCATCTATTTTTCTAACTAATGTTTCAGGAGATGCGCCCGCAATTTCAACATCATCAGAATTAAAATAAATCATATAAGGTGATGGATTTAAGCCTCTTAATATACGATATGTGTTATATAAGCTTCCTTTCATCTTACCTTGAAATCTTCTTGAATATACACATTGGAAGATATCACCATCTTTAATATAATTTTTAATCTTTTCTATTTTCTTTTTATAAGATTCAAAATCATCATGAGCTTTAATTTCTTCATATATTGTATTAGTTGGAATATTAGGCTTTAAATCAGATTTAATTAAATTAATTAAATTCTTTATTTCAAGACAACCCTTATGATAATTTTCAACTAAATTATCAGTTTTAATATTAACAATAATAATTATTTTTTGTCTTAAATTATCAAAGGCAATAACTTTATCAAATAACATAAATTCAAAATCATTAAATAAGGCATTATCTTTAGCTTTAAGCTTTAATGATTTTTCAGCATATTTAAATGAATCATATGAAGAATATCCAACAAATCCGCCAGTAAATGAAGGAAGATAATCAAATGAAGGAGTATGATAATTCTTTAATATTCTTCTTAATTCAGATAAAGGATTATCAGAATTAAAATATGATTTATTTTTATCATTTTCTATATAGACAACATTATTTTTACATTTAATTTTTAATATAGGATTAAATCCTAAAAATGAATATCTAGATATTTTACCATCTGATACACTTTCTAAAAGATAATGACATTTAGAAACTGCCTTTAAATTCTTTAAAACCTCAATTGGAGTTTTAACATCAGATAATATTTCTTCTGATAAAGGTATAATATCATAATCCTTATAATTTAATGCTTCATTTAATTCTGGTCTCATATAATTCCTCCTTATAAATAAAAAAACCGTCCTGAAATTACAGGACGGGTATAATATCCGCGGTACCACCTATATTCACAAGTATGACCTTGTGCACCTTCAGAATGCCAACACATTCCTATCTACTAACGTAAGAATAACGTAAAAGATACTTGAAATAAATTCTTTCTCCATTCCCTCAGCGGTCCATTTGCCAAATAACCTTCTACAAGGATTCCACCATCCCCTGCTCTCTATAAGTGTTTGTTTGTTTTATCTCCGCATCAACGGTTTATTTATCAAATTTTCATCATTATAAAACCAAATTGAACCTTTGTCAATAAATAGTTTAATTTTTTTCTTAAAAACTTATTTCTTCTATATAAGCTACATAAGCTAAGCTCTTTAAAGCTTCTATTATTTCTTTATGTGTTTTATATTTTTGTAATTCTTCTTTAACAATTGATAAAGATACAGTATATACACTTAATCCAGAATTAAAATATGCTGGATTATTTTCAATATCATATATTCTAATACCTAATTCTCTTAATACAGTTGTAAAATCCTTTAAATAGCTTGCGTTAGTAAGCTCAAGATGAACCTCAAAATGATTAGATCTATTTTTTAAATATGTTTCAACCTTAGGAAGCATACTTAAGCTTAAGATAAATATAACTATTAAAATAATAGTAGTTAAATATAATCCAGCACCTAAAGCTAGACCAATAAATCCTATACCCCATAAGGCAACTGATGTAGTTAAGCCTTTTATTTGACTTTTAGATGTATAAATAGTTGTATTACAGCTAATAATAGCTAAAGATAATATTGATAATCCTGATATAGCAAAAATACCAGCATTTAATTGTTCTTTAATAAACATATCTAGTATCATTGCGACAGTTGTTGCAAGAACAGCTAAAATAAATGTTCTTAAACCAGCTGCATGATGCTTATTACTTCTTTCCCAGCCAACCATGAAACCTATTATTATCGCAACACCTATTCTCAACATAATACTATATATATTTACATTTTTACTCCAATCACCAAGTAAATTAGCTAATGGATCAATAATTTCTAACATATTTATTTTCTCCTCCATTTCCTAAAGAATCCCATTCTTTGTTGATTTTGTGAATAATATTCCATCGAAGCATCCGTGAATGCTTTTTCTTCTTCGGAGACTTCTTCATGCTCTGGTATTGTTTCTTGAATTTTATTGATTTTTTCAATCAATATATCAACATCACTCTTCTTATTACCATTTTCATCAACATCTTCTACAGTAATAATATCATCTAATTTATTAGAATAAGATTTAGATAAATATAATGATAATTTAGCGCATGCAGGACCAATTAATTCATATAAAACAGATGAAGCTAAAATAATTGTTTCAAGATCTTGACCCATATCGCCACCAAGAGTTCTTGCACCCATCGCAGCTAAACCAATCGCAACACCTGCCTGTGGAATTAATGCTAAGCCTAAATAATTTCTAACGCTTTTATCTTTTTTTACTACTGCCGATCCTATAAATGCGCCACCATATTTACCAACAATTCTTACTGCGAAATATAATAATCCTACAACAATTAATGGAACTGCACCCATCATTGATGATGAGAATAATGAATCTATTTTAAAATTAAGACCACTTCGAACAAAGAATAATAACAATATTGGTGGGGCAAAATAATTCATTTGCTTAAAGAATTTATCATCATGTGAAATATTAATATAAACCATACCCATAGACATACAACCAAGTAATGGAGATATATCTAAAAATACACATATACCACAGAATGTAAATATAGTCGCAATACCAATAATTAATTTATTATCTGTAGATCTTCTTTGAGGCATTAATACCTTTAATAAGAAACCAAATAAACCACCTAATACTAATACACCTAAATTTAATAATATAGGTTTAAAAATATCCCATGCTTGAATACCAGCATTAGACATAGATGATTTTGCAACAGATATAGATATACTATATATTATTAAACAAACAATATCATCTAAAGCTACTACTTGTAATAATGTATTTACAAAATCACCTTTAGCTCCTGTTTGTCTTATCGTCATCATTGTAGATGCAGGGGCAGTTGCGGAAGCAAGGGCGCTTATAATTAATGCAAAAGGCAATGATAAATGTAGAATAAAGAATGTTAATATAAATACTAAGATAGTTGCTAATAAGGATTCAAATAAAGTAATTATTAATGTCTTTGATCCACTCTTTTTTAAAACATCTAATTTAAAAAATTCGCCAGTACCAAACGCAATAAATGCTAAAGCTATATCTGATAAGAAATCCATACCCTTTATTACAGATGTAGGAATTAATTTAAAACAAAATGGACCCATTAATATACCTGCTAAAATATAGGCAGTTACATTAGGTAATTTCATTAATTTAGTTATTCTTGTTAACGCAAATCCCGCAAATAACATTAATGCTATAGATATAATAATAGCCGCACTAGGAGATAATTTATCAAGTTCATCTGCAAATGTTAAAACCATAATTACCTCCTTATAAAATATAAAAAAGACTCCATTTTAATGGAATATTTTTTATTTATTTTCTAATCGCTTTGATATATTAATTATATATTTAATATCAAAAAATATCAACCTATACACAATAATAAAACACCTCAAGAGAGGTGTTTATATTCATTAATTTTTATTATAATGTACAAGAATAATAATTGTATCTTTATTAATTGTTAATTTTTCTTGTTTTCTTATATTATAATCAAATATTAAAATATTAGTTTTATCAATAGGTGAATCTGTTGCAGAATCTGATAAAGTTAAGGCACTTGTAACAGAATTTAAAATCTTATCTTTAACATCAACTACACCTTCAATGACATTTGAAATAGATTCAAATATCATATTCTTCTTTAAATCCTTTCCAACAAAGCCAATAGGTAAATATTCATAATTAGATGATTTATATAATGATGATATAAATTCTAATTTAGAATTAAATGTTAATTCTTCATCAAATTTAATTAATTCTTTTGCTTTTCTAACATCGAAATCTAGATATATATCATTAGTATCATAGTTATTTAATAATAAATCTTCATAGAATTTATGAGATGTAGGATGTGTTAATAGCTGAGCTATATATAAGGCAACCATTTCATTAGAAATAATCATACCTGATACATTTAAACTTTCTAAAGAGAATCTTGATGAAGGATCAAATATTTCAGCATATAATTCTGTATTTTTGTCAAATTTTTCATTTGTTTTTAATTTAATTAAAGTCATAAATACATTATTATCTTGCTGTTCCAAAGATGAATTTTCATCTGATAATATTAATACCTTACATCTACCTTTGGCATTATTAATATCATTAATTAAATCATCTATATCTACATTTATAGGATAAATATTACATTTAATCTTACCATCTTTAATTCTATTATGTGTATCACATACATCTAAAATAGAATGTGATCTTTCATTATCACCTATAACAAATAAAGTAAAATTATTTTTTAATAAATTCTTTTCATAATTAATATCTTTTAATGCTTCTTTTTTAGTTAAGCATTTAAAAATATAATCATATCTAGAATATAAATATAATTTTTCTCCATCTTTTTCTTTATATTTAGCAATAGGTATTGCTTTATTATATTTTGATAAAGCTTCTTCTACAGTCATATTATCATCAATAGAATAAAAGCTTCCACCTTCATAAGATAATAAATAATAATATAAATCTGCAAATGATGTATTAATTGCGGCTCTACCTAAGGCATGACCTACAATTGTATTTCTTGAGAATATAGAAACATTAGCTTTATTAAGGTCAGCACTAGCTTTCATTAAATCGCCTATTTCTCTTGATACTGCATCATTATTTACTTCTACTATTACATTTGCATTTTTATTAATACTTAAAATAGACATTAATATTTTAAATGAATCTGCATCAGATAATACTTTAGAATTTAACCAAGAAGCTTTAGATAATAATGCAATTGATATACATTTATCAATGCTTATTTCTTTTAAAGCTTTTCTTGATGATGGATCAGATTTTTTAACAAATATTCTAATATCCTTCTTTTCAATATTAGATTCTAAAAATAAATTATCTATTTCTTCTGTAATAATATCTTTATCAATATCAGATAATATTACTATAGCCTTTTTACCTGGCATATAAGATAATTCTTTAATAATATTTGCCCCTATAGGAGACCAGTTTAATATTACATAATGATTTTTTAATTTAATTTTACCAACATTATGAACTCTTCTATTAAATAGATTTTGAAGCATTGATGTAGCTAAACCTATTAATGCGCCAGAGAAGGTTATCATTTGTGTCGTATTAATAATTATTTTCAAAATAATTACTGAAGTCGGTGCCTCAGACCAAATATCTCCAGAATTCATTGTGTAAATAGCACAATATTGAATGGCTTCTAAATAATTTTTACTATTTACAAATCCATCCTTTAGATAAGCTAATAATAATGAAAATAATAATATAATTAAAATATTATAAATCATTAATACATTAAAAATTACTAAATAAGGGTGAGCATAATAAAATGCCCTAATTCTATTTGGCTTTTTTCTTCTTTTCATAATACGAACCTCGATATTTTTATTTTATCATAAAAGAAAAAGAAAAAGACTATTAATTTTTGCGAATTAATAGTCTTGTTTATTATTTGTATAATAATTCAATAATCTTATTTAAATATAGACAAACTGCGGCTTCTTTTTCTTGCCAAATTCTTGTAATTTTATCCTCAAATAAGATAATATAACCAAATGTTTTATTATTAAATGCAACCTTAGATGCCATAAATGTAATTATTTTTCTTTCTACAATAAATTTAGATACCTTAGGATTTTTAGCCAAATTAAATAAGCCATTTGGAATAAATAATGTATCATTTCGAGTTAGATTTGCAAATATATCTAGACATTCATCATCTATTTCACATTTATATTCTTCACCACTACCTATAGCCTTTTTATCAAAAAACAAGAATGATGATTTAGATATTTGTAATGCAACAGTAATATAATCTAAAATATGTCTTAATTTATCATCAGCACTAAATTTAGTATCATTTGCTAATTCTGAGATTCTATTAAACATATTAACTAAAGATGATTGTTCTCTCATATGAACCTGAATATTCTTATGTTTAGATTCAACATAAATAATAAAACAGTTTCTTCCTTTAGTTTTACCTCTATATAATGCTTTATCTACAGTTAAGAATAATTCATCATAATTCTTTGCATCCTTAGGGAATGATGCACAACCAATTGTGGCAGTAACATAGAATGATAAATTATCTATTTTAAATTTCTTTCTTACAATTCCACCTTCGTTAAACATTTTTTCTACATATGAACGAACAGAATCATAATCTGTTGCGCCAAAATATATAACAATGAATTCGTCTCCGCCGAAACGGCCAACAAGTCCATCATCACCTACAAATTTTGCAAGATTAGTTCCTAATTGTTGTAAACAAACATCGCCAACCTTATGACCATAGTTATCATTTACTAATTTGAAATTATCTATGTCTAATATACCCATCATAAATTCAACATTATTTTCAACTAAATGTCTTGCAAAACCTAAAATATTAGGTCTTGATAACACACCAGTTAAAGAATCTAAGGCATATTTAATATCAACATCTTTAAAATATTCATATTTCTTTAAATCCGCTTCAGTATACATTTTTAAAACCCCCAGATATATTTAATTAATTATAACATATAAACTTTTTCTTTTAAACAATCTATTACATTATAATAAATTATCTAATTTCTCATTATTAATAAATTTAATTAAATTATTAAATAATGCTTCAGATACTTTATTATTAGCTTCAATTGTTTGAGCTCCAATATGAGGTAATATTATTACATTTTCTTTTAATAAAGGATTATCATCCTCTATAGGCTCAGGATAATATACATCTGCCGCATATCCTTTAATTAATTTATTTTTTAATGCATATAATAAATCATTATTATTTACAATTAATCCTCGTGCTGGATTAATTACAAATGGATGCTTATCCATTTTATTGAATAAATCTTTATTTATAAATTCTTCAGTTTCTTCATTTAAAGCTAAACCAATAATAATATAATCACTATTTCTTAATAAATAATCTAGTGATACTTCTTTTATATAAGGGATATTTTTCTTATGTCTATTATAGCCAATAATATTCATATTAAATCCATCATGTAATATTTTTGCAGTATTAATTGAAATATTACCAAGACCTATAAAGCCACATGTTTTATTTAATAATTCATAACCCATTAATGAATTAGATCCTAATTCTTTAACATTTAATGATTTAATAATATTTCTTGATAAATTTAACATTAATGAAATAGTTATTTCAGATACAGCATTCTTATTTAATCCTGGAGTATTAAATATTTTAATGCCTAATTTTTTAGCATAATTAATATCTATCATATTATAGCCAGTACCATATACCGCAATTAATTTTAAATTTTTAGCACTATCTAATACTTCTTTATTTAATTCTTTATTTCTTATTATCGCAATATCCGCAATTTTAATATCATTTGTTATTTCAAATGATTCATTTAATTTATTCATTAAATAATTAGATATTGGCTCTATTACAAATACCTTCATGTTATCACCTGATTTTATTATATATTACAAAAATATAAAAATAAACCTTGTCTAGGACAAGGTCTATAATTATTTAACTTGTGAATTTCCAGTAAAGAATTCTTCACCAAATGTATCATCAACAGATTTAATATATTCATCTGAGAAATCACCTGCATCAACTGCAGTATCTAAAGAACCATAATAACTTAAATAAATATCATTATATATATTACATGCTTCAGCTTCTTTTGCATATTTTAATTCATACATTTTATCATTTTCATATTTTTGAGCAATTTTACATTCTAAAGAATTATCATTATTAACTTCAAATACAAATAATTCAAAACCAATTAATTTACTATTATCAAAATCATAATTAATTGAAACATTAGTATATGCTAAGTTACTGTAATCATCTCTTGCTGTTGTTCCGTAAATTTCAACATTAATTTTATTGTTTTCTTTATCCATTACATTTTTAAAATAACTGTCATTATGTTGAACTAACACATTATTCTTTTTATAATCAGCAATTATTTTTACAGGATTATCTACAATAGGATAATTTTTATTATTATATAATAATTCATAAAAATAGATCATTGCCTTAGTACCAGTAACATTA
>JAEEGL011353745.1_pt1 | contig 22031 bp, 20 predicted proteins | sample 9134231 | NCBI WGS metagenome assembly JAEEGL01 (sample SAMN16246548, study PRJNA631951) | gut metagenome | biome: gut microbiome; feature: rumen; material: fiber-attached | host: Bos | place: Iran: Karaj | collected 2018-10 | reverse complement strand
CGCACGCGTCTCACTTGCATATTATTCCGGCATATTGTACAGAAATTTCTTGACTTACGCCAGTAAGCCTGCAAAATTTCTGTACAATCTGCCGAAAAATCTGACTGCGCGATACACGCACGCTCTTTGTGCGGTATAGCCATAATATCCGTCCGCCGCAGGCGGACACCACAATTGTCAATTATCAATTATCAATTGTCAATTATGAAAAGGGGGCCTGTAAATGCCTAAAAGATCCGCACTGAACGACGATTATCTCGACGGACTGTTTGACGACGGCCTGTATGGAGGAGACGACAACGCGGTACCGCTGAAGCTGAAAATTTCGGAGATAGAGCCTAATAAGAAGCAGCCGCGAAAGAATTTCAACGAGGAAGCGCTCAACGCCCTTGCGGAGAACATAGTCGAACATGGTGTAATACAGCCGCTTACCGTGCGGCCTTACGGCGACGGGTATCAGATAGTTGCGGGTGAAAGACGCTGGCGCGCGGCAAAGATCGCGGGACTGACGGAAGTTCCCGTCCGCATAATGGAGCTGACCGACGAGCAGACCGCGCAGATAGCGCTGATCGAGAACCTCCAGCGTGAGGATCTGAACCCCATGGAAGTCGCCCTCGGCTACAAGATGCTGATAGACAGCTTTGATATGACGCAGGAGGAAGTCGCGAAAAAGGTCGGGAAGCCCCGTTCCTCGGTCGCAAACTCGCTCCGTCTGATATCGCTCCCCGATGACATTCAGGCGAGCGTGCGCGGGGGGGAGCTCTCCGTCGGACACTGCAAGGTGATACTCGGCATACAGGACGAGGAGATACAGCGGACTCTGGCGGGCAAGGCGATAAAGGACGGGATCAGTGTCCGGGCGCTCGAACGCCTCGCAAAACAGCTCACCACCGACAAGCCTGTCCGCCCGAAGCCGCCCCGCGATACATTTCTGGTCGAGGCGGAGCTGAGTATGACGGATCACATCGGAAAACCTGTACGGATAGACAAATCGAAGGATAGATATACGCTATGTATAGACTGTGCCAGCGAGGACGAGCTCAAGGAGCTGATAAGGTTCCTTTCCGAGAGGTGATCTGATGAAAGTAGTAATAATACACGGCCAGAGCCACGAAGGCACGACCTGCCGCATTGCCCGTATGCTTGCGGAGAAGCTCGGCGGTGAAACGAAGGAATTCTTTCTGCCGCGTGATTTTTCCGATATGTGCAAGGGCTGCACGGTCTGTATTATGAAGAATGAAACGCTCTGCCCGCATTACGAGAGATTAAAACCGATCACCGATGCCATAGATGAGGCGGATGTGCTGATACTTGCGAGTCCGGTGTATGTTTACCACGTGACCGGCTCGATGAAAGCTCTGCTTGACCATTACGGATACCGCTGGATGGCGCACCGACCCGACGAGCGTATGTACAAGAAGCAGGCGGTCTGTATCTCGACGGCAGCCGGCGCGGGAATGGGCAGTACGAACAAGGATATGGCGGACAGCACGTTCTTCTGGGGCGTGGCGAAAACCTACAAGTTCGGTATGGCGGTAAGAGCGACCTCGTGGGAAGGCATTGAAGAAAAGCGCCGAAAGGCCATCGAAGGCAGGATGACGTCACTCGCGGCGAAGATCTCCCGCAATGTCGGAAAAGTCAAGCCCGGCATAAAGACAAAGGCATTCTTCTCAATAATGCGTGCAGTACAGAAAAACCCGTGGAACCAGGCCGACGGAGACTACTGGCGCGAAAAAGGCTGGTTAGACAAGAAACGTCCGTGGAAATAAGATATCCGGCGCAGACACCACTGCGTTTACACACTGTCCTTCCGGACGGGACGATGGCAAGCCTTCACTGCATCCAATGAATATATTTTGAAAGGAATAAAAAAAATGATAGACATCAAATTTCTGAGAGAAAACCCCGACGTTGTAAAGGAAAACATCAAAAAGAAGTTTCAGGATCAGAAGCTCCCGCTCGTTGACGAGGTAATAGCCCTCGATGCTGAGAGCCGCAAGACCCAGCAGGAAGCCGACGGCCTGCGCGCAGACCGCAACCGTATCTCCAAGGAGATAGGTAAGCTCATGGGTCAGGGCAAGAAGGACGAGGCTGAGGCCGCCAAGCAGCAGGTCAACGAGTTCTCCGCAAAGCTCGAACAGCTCGAAGCAAAAGAGACCGAGCTTACCGAGAAGATCACAAAGATAATGATGACCATTCCGAACATCATTGACCCGAGTGTTCCGATAGGAAAAGACGACAGCTGCAATGTCGAGATAGAGAAGTTCGGCGAGCCTGTCGTACCGGATTTCGAGATACCCTATCATACCGATATAATGGAAAAGCTGAACGGTATCGACCTCGATGCCGCAAGACGTGTAGCGGGCAACGGCTTTTACTATCTCATGGGCGACATAGCGAGACTTCACTCCGCGGTAATTTCCTACGCGCGTGATTTTATGATCGGAAGAGGCTTTACCTACTGCGTACCGCCCTTTATGATCAGAAGCAACGTTGTTACCGGTGTTATGAGCTTTGCCGAAATGGACGCCATGATGTACAAGATCGAGGGTGAAGACCTCTATCTTATCGGCACCAGCGAGCATTCCATGATAGGCAAGTATATCGACACCATAGTGCAGGAGGACACGCTCCCGCACACACTGACCAGCTATTCCCCGTGCTTCCGTAAGGAAAAGGGAGCTCACGGTCTTGAGGAGCGCGGCGTTTACCGTATCCACCAGTTCGAGAAGCAGGAAATGATAGTTATCTGCAAGCCCGAGGACAGCCCGTACTGGTTCGACCAGCTCTGGAAGAACACGGTTGACCTGTTCCGCTCCATGGATATCCCGGTAAGAACGCTCGAGTGCTGCTCGGGAGACCTTGCCGATCTGAAAGTCAAGAGCCTTGATGTCGAGGCGTGGTCACCGCGTCAGAAGAAGTATTTTGAAGTCGGCAGCTGCTCAAACCTCGGCGATGCGCAGGCAAGACGTCTGAAGATCCGCATAAACGGCAAGGACGGTAAGAAGTACCTCGCTCATACGCTAAACAATACGGTGGTAGCTCCGCCGAGAATGCTGATAGCGTTCCTTGAAAACAACCTCAATCCCGACGGCTCGGTGAACATCCCCGAGGTGCTCAGACCGTATATGGGCGGTATGACTAAAATCGAGGTTCCGCAGAAGTAATAAGAATGATCGTTTATCCCCCACCTCCGGCGGGGGATAATGTTTAAATGGAAAGGACCGATCTATGGCAACAGGCAGATCCGCGGGCGGCCGCGGGATACGGATGCTGATTATATTTGCGATAATGGCACTCGGACTTATCGGGTTCGGCATATACGAGTTATCCAAAGATCTGGGAAGTTCCCACGGCGATTTCTCGACAATGGATACATCCGAGTTCAGGAACGGAGATATCCTGCACAGTACGATATCGGAGTGTATCGGCTGCGCGGTGAGGTATGAGGTCAAGTCAAGCAAGAGTTCCTCCACATACTACACATATTATTATATAGTCCCGTATTTCAGCTCGGTGGAGGCCGATGTTCCCGACAAGGTGCTGTGCTATGCCACGGGAAACAATGTTGAGGCAGAACTGCTCGAAAAGCTCTCGGAGGAAACGGTGTATATGTATGTCGGTCAGCGCAGCAGTACCGAGACGCGTGTCACCGTCGAGCGCGCCGAGGTCACGGATATGTCTTCCGAAGAATACGGCTATATCCGCGACTATATCAAAAAGTTCGTTGATGCGTATTACGCGGGCTACGACACGACTTATTACTTCAATTCCTATATGAACGCGCTCGTGCCGTATGTTCTGCACAAGCATAACTCTACCGGCAGCCCGTTCCTTATGGTGGGTCTGATAATGCTGTTCGTTATCGGAATTGTGACACTTATAGTCTTTTTTGTGAAGAAGAAAGCCGAGAGCAAGAACCAACAATACTCCTACGTCGGCCCGGTCACGAACAATTTCAACTATAACGCCAGTTACGGCGGAGATCATGCCGTCGGGAACATACCTCCCCCGGTCAATACGGGGCTGCCGACACCCTCGGCAAATCCGACATTCCCCGCAGCTTCTGCAAATCCGACATACCCGACGGCAATGTCCGATCCGGCTCCCACGGGGAACCGCGCTCCGTATGACCTGAGCAAGATGCGGCCACCCACAGCGCCCGAGAGAACGGGTCCCGACCCGATACCGGATCTCCCGCCGGTAAACAAGTCAATATATCAGCCGAACATGCGTCCCCCCGAGCAGAGACCGACACCCGAAAAGAGCATTGAAGCGGTCGCGGCAGTAGATCTGATGCTGAAACGCGAAAAGGCCGCACAGAGGGGCAATGCCGGCGGGCTGGCGGATATAATGTTCAAGCGTAAGTCGATGAAAAACGGCTCAGACGTAAACATACCCAAGGCATCACCGATGTCGCCCGAGGAACTTGTGAGAATATACAGCAAGCCGCAGTATTCCGGGTCGCATTCGCCAAGCTTCACGACAAAGAGATACGAGGGTGTGGATGACCGTCCTCTCCCACCGCTCGAAGGAGAAAAAACTCCCGTTCAGCAGCAGCCTATGGGCGACTCAATGCCGTCGATAGACCCCGGCAACCGTGAGTATGTGGATATCTCCAACGGCGGCATACCGCAGGACGAAACTCTTTCGCCGAATATCGTCAAGCCGCATAACAACGGTGTTCCGATAGTAAACCCCGACAGAGATAAGGCTGTAGATTTTAATGCGATACCGCAGCCCGCGCCGGTCAAGCAGAACACATCCGGAAATACCATGCCGTCGATAGACCCCGGCAACCGTGAGTATGTAGATATCTCCAACGGCGGCATACCGCAGGACGAGACGCTCTCGCCGAATATCGTAAAGTCGCATAACAACGGTGTTCCGATAGTAAACCCCGAAAGAGATAAGGCTCTCGACTTCGGTGCCATACCGCAGCCCGCATTCGCCGAGCCGCCCGTTGTTCCGTCGCCGCCGGGCACAGATTTCCCGAAGGTCGATACCACAAGTCTGAATACCACCGGCTTCGGGAACTTCCCGCAGGTCGGCAGCACCATACAGGACTTACCCAAGGCAGAAAGTATTGGTGCATTCACGCAGCCCGCATTCGTTGAGCCGCCTGTTGTTCCGTCACCGCCGGACACAGATTTCCCGAAAGTCGATACTACAAGCTTAAATACCACCGGCTTCGGGAACTTCCCGCAGGTCGGCAGCACCATACAGGACCTGCCCAAGGCGGATAGCATCGGTGCATTCACGCAGCCCGTATCCGTTGAGCCGCCTGTTGTTCCGTCACCGCCGGGCACAGATTTCCCGAAAGTCGATACCACAAGTCTGAATACCACCGGCTTCGGGAACTTCCCGTCGGTCGGCAGCACCATACAGGACCTGCCCAAGGCGGATAGCATCGGTATGCCGACGATTAGCAACGATACAGACACATCTGACGAGACGTTCGTCAGTAAGTTTGATATCCCCGAAATGCCGCAGGCGCCCGAGATACCGCGCTATACGGGAGGATTTCCCGCGCAGCAGAGCTATCCGCAGCCGACGTATTCCGAGCGGGAGCACCCGATAGTTTCGCCGGACATACAGAGTTCGCTGCCGGGCGCAATGCCGAGCGTACCGGAATTCCCCACCGCGCCGAAGGCTCCCGAGTACACGGCTTCGATGCCTTCGCAAGATTTCAGCATAAGTCAGACCGACCCGTCCATGCGCAGCACATTTAATTCGGGCGGCGGGATGATGCAGGAGGTCGATCCTTACACCGAGAAGAAGGTCGATCTGTCGAACGGCGGCAGGGAGCTGCCGGACGATTGAGGGAGAACTATCCCGACATTGGGGTCGTAATCCGAAAAGAATAATTAATCGGTCTATTCCTTTTTGTCAGTATAACAATTACCCGTCGCTTACACAAACGGCGGGTCTAATTTTTATACAGACAATAAAAAGGAGCAGAAACTTTCAGATCTGACTGCGAAGCCAGCAAAGTTTTTTGGAAAGCGAGGGGGTTCGGGGGAGGGGAAACCTTTTCTACAGAAAAGGTTTCTCTTCCCCCGGCGGCTGCATTGCAGCCGCGTTCTCGAGCGTCAGCGGCTTTTTGCTTCTTTCCTGCTGAAGGCAGCTCGGAGCAGGTCTTCGGCGAAGACGGCGGGAATGGAGATAGCGACCCAGATAAAGAAGAACAATGGGCAGATCTGCCCCATGATGTTCAGCGGCAGGCGGCTGTAATCCCAGACGTGAAGGTGCAGCCAGACGTTGAACGTGAGGCCGCAGAGGAATTCCGCGGTTGTGATGAATATACCGCCGAGCAGTATCTGCGCCCAGAACGGCGGAGAGCGCCGGAAAAAGCTGTTGAAGCCGCCCACCCAGAGCAGGCAGATACCGCCGAGCACGAACATCGACGGGTGGGTATGTCCGCGGTAGAGCACCTCGATAAGCCCGTAGATGAAGCCTCCCGACATAAATATTACGAACGCTTGTATCAGCTGTCCGGCGAAACTGTTTTTCCGCATGATCTTACCCCCGTGAGAATTATTTCATTTTCCGCCGCTTATATCCGGCGGGAAAGACGCTCTGCCGTCCGCGGATATTTTGCGCATTTCGGGGAAACAATATTCATATACATTACCAAAAAGGACAGGTGTTGGATATGAAAATTACACGGGTGGCTGCGGGAATGACCGCGGCGGTGCTGCTTATCGGGACATTTCCGGCGGCGGCGGAAAAGACCGTGCGGTCGGATATAAAGAGCGCAAAGGCCGCGATACTTGTGGAGAGCTCCACGGGAAAGGCGCTGTGCGGTCTGAATGAGGACAGCAGGCTGCCGATAGCGTCGCTGACAAAGATAATGACGCTGCTGATAGCGGCGGAGGCTGTTGACGCGGGAAGACTCTCATTCATGGACACGGCGGTCTGCTCCGCGCACGCGAACAGCATGGACGGCTCGGTGATATGGCTCGAAACGGGCGAGGAGATGTCGGTAGGCGACCTTGCAAAGTCGATAGTGATAGCTTCCGCGAACGATGCTTGTGTAATGCTTGCCGAGCACATCGCGGGCAGCGAGGAAGCCTTTGTTGCGGAAATGAACAAGAAGGCCGCCGCTCTCGGTATGACCAATACGCATTTCGTCAACTGCGTGGGATACGATAACAAGGAGCATTACAGCTCGGCGCGCGATGTCGCGGTAATGGCCGCGGAGCTGAGGAAATACAACATCTACGACGAATTTCTTATGACACGGCTCGACAGCGTCCGCACGGGGACTTCCCGCGAGACGCAGCTGCTCAACACGAACAAGCTGATAACGTCATACAGCGGTATCACAGGACTGAAAACGGGAACTACCGACGAGGCGGGCTGCTGCTTTGCGGGAACGGCAAAGCGCGGCAATATGGGGCTGGTCGCGGTAGTTCTCGGCTGCACCAGCGACAGTGACCGCTTTGAGGCGGTGCGGGAGCTTCTTGACTACGGCTTCGACAACTTCGAGCGGGCAACTCCCCGCCCCGATGTTGCGGAGCTTACCGAGATACCGGTGGAGGGCGGCATAAAGAGCGGAGTTGATACGCGCTTCTCGCAGATACCGGAAATGGTGCTGGAAAAGGGCAGCGGCTCGCGGATTAAATACCACTACAGCCGTGCGCCGTCCATAGAGGCGCCTGTCCGGAAAGGTCAGACCCTCGGCTATGTAACGATGACCATTGACGACGAGATCATCGGCAATGCTAAGATCATCGCTGCAGAGACTGTGGAACGGCTTGACTTCGGGAAGTGTCTCGGGTATCTTATCCGGGCGCTGTTCAGTATGTGAGATAATACCCTGCAAAAGCGGGGGAAAACAAAAATACGATATCCTCCACTTCTTCGGTGGGGGATATCGCTTTTCTAACGGGCATTACCCGCACATTATTCCTCTGTCTTATCCTCGATGTACTTGACAACGTCACCGACGGTCTTTATGTTCTCTACCTGGTCGTCGGGTATCTCAAGATCGAACTCATCCTCAAAGCTCATTACAAGGTCAACGATGTCGAGCGAATCTGCGCCGAGATCGTCCTGGATATTGGCGTTGAGAGTTACCTTATCCTCGTCAACATCGAGCTGATCAACTATAATGCTTTTTACCTTATCGAATATCATAATGCTTGCCTCCATGTTAGTTACTGTATTCGTTTATATCATTATAAATGATAGCCCGCAAAAAATCAATAGCTTTTTGCATTTTTTACAAAATCGGCATTTATGCACAAAATAGATGTTAAATATTGTGCATTTTAACGTATATGCGACGAGAGTACAGTGCGGTTCCCCGCCTGTAATAATACTATTTTCGTTTCTTCACCAACCGGAGGCGTGGAAAGAAACAAGTATGTCTGTGTATTGATGTGAATCAGTAAAAAACACCCCGCGTCCTGAGATACGGGGTGCAGCCTGTATTATCAGCCGATATCGGTAAACACACCGATCTTGCGGAACTTCTCATATCGTTTTTGCAGAAGCTCGTCGGTATCGTACCCCGACAGTCTCGGGAGAACCTCCGCGAGATAAGCGGAGATATTCTCCGCGGTGAGTATCGGGTCATTCTGCGCACCGCCTGCGGGTTCTGCGATTATATATTCGCAGACGCCGAAGCGGAGCAGGTCGTCAGCGGTGATCTTCATAAGCTCTGCGGCCTCGGATTCACGCGATGCGTCCTTCCAGAGTATCGATGCGAAGCCGCGCGGCGAAATTACAGAATACAGCGCGTTCTCAAGCATAGCCAGCTCGTCGCATACCGCGAGCGCGAGTGCGCCGCCGCTGCCGCCCTCGCCGAGGATGATAGACACGATAGGTGTACGCAGTGTCATAAATTCCACAAGGTTGCGGGCGATAGCCTCACCCTGTCCGCGCTCCTCCGCCTCAACGCCGCAGAACGCACCGGGCGTGTCAACGAGGCATATCACGGGTCTGTGAAACTTCTCGGCCTGCTTTGCAAGACGCAACGCCTTGCGGTAGCCCTCTGGGTGCGGCATGGAGAAATTCGACTGCTTGTTTTCTTCGAGGTCGCGGCCTTTCACCTGCGCTATTACGGTAACGGGCTTGCCTGCGAAGGTACCCACTCCGCCGGTAACAGCCGCGTCGTCGCCGAAATGTCTGTCGCCGTGGAGTTCAAGAAAATTCCCGAAAAGTGCAGGGATATAGTCGTGAACGGTGGGTCTTCCCTTTTCACGGATGATCGCAAGTCTCTGCGTTGCGGTAAGCTCGCTCACTGTACTGCACCTCCCACATAGTCCCCGTCGCGGGTGTAGTTATGTGTACGGAATATCTTTGAAAGTGTGGAACGCAGGCTCTTTCGCTCGACGATCATATCCACGAACCCGTTTTTGAGCATGAACTCTGCGGTCTGGAAGTCGTCGGGGAGCTGCTGTTTTATAGTGTCCTGTATAACTCGTCTTCCCGCGAATCCGATAAGGACTTTGGGCTCCGCGATGATGATATCGCCGAGACTTGCGAAAGAAGCCGTAACGCCGCCTGTTGTCGGGTCAGTCATAACGGTGACATACAGCTGTCCCGCCCCACTGTGCCGTGCTATTGCGCCGGAGGTCTTGGCCATCTGCATAAGTGAGATGATACCCTCCTGCATTCTTGCGCCGCCGGAAGCCGTAAACAGCACCACGGGGAGCTTGTGCGCAGTGGCGTATTCAAAGGCGCGTGTTATCTTCTCACCCACAACGCTGCCCATACTTGCCATCATAAAGTTTGAGTCCATTATGCCGATTACCGTCTCGTAGCGGTGGATTTTGCAGACTCCGGTAACGCAGGCCTCGTTCATATCGCACTTGCTGCGCAGTTCGGCGATCTTTTCCTCATATCCCGGGAAATTTATCGGGTTCAGCGAGCAAAGTCCCGCGTCCAGTTCCTTGAACGTGTTCTTGTCCGCCGTCATATCCAGCCGCTCGCGGTATGATATTCTCGCGTGGTAGTTGCAAGTCGCGCATACCGAACGGTTGCGTTCAAAGTCGTCGCGATATACCACCGCGCTGCATCTCGGACATTTGAATAACAGACCCTGCGGTATCTCTACCCGTGCCGTCTGTTTTTTCTGTTTTTCAGGTTTCGGCTTGTTGTCAGCCTTCGACCTGTCCTTCACGACCTTGAAAAGATCTTCTATTGCCATATAGTGCCCTCCGGTAAGTGAGAGTCGCTGCGCTTGAGAGAAGTGTCTCGCCTTTGGGCGAGCCACATGAGGATAGGGCTCTGCCCTATCCTCAAACTCCTGACCCGGTTCCTTTGTGCGACAAAGGAACCGAAAGCGCTGAGAATGTATTTATAGTCTGTGCGTTTATCACAGCCGCATTTCATCCCCACCGAAGGTAGGGATGAAATGCGATATTATGAAAAGTCTTTGCGATTTAAGAAACCGATATCTATATCGCCATTCAGGAAGTCTCCGTCACGCAGAAGATTGAGCTGGTAGTCAATGTTCGTCTGAACACCCTCTATCAGCATTTCGCCCAGCGCGACCTTCATCTTCGTGATAGCCTCGGCTCTGTCGCGCCCCTGTACTATCACCTTCGCTATCATATTGTCGTAGAACTGCGGTATCTCGTAGCCCTGATACACCGCTGTATCAAGACGCACTCCAAATCCGCCCGGAACGTGTATCGACTCGATCTTTCCCGGTGACGGACGGAAGTTGTTCTTCGGATCCTCCGCGTTTATACGGCATTCTATTACATGACCGCGCAGCTGTACGTCCTCCTGCTTTATATCAAGAGGATACCCGCTCGCGATCATTATCTGCTGCTTCACGAGGTCGATGCCGGTCGCCATTTCGGTAACGGGGTGCTCGACCTGTATGCGCGCGTTCATTTCCATAAAGTAGAAATTCCTGTCCTTGTCAACAAGGAATTCCACAGTGCCCGCGTTGGTGTAACCGCAGGCTTTCGCTGCCTTTACAGCGGCCTCGCCCATTCTTTCGCGCAGCTCAGGGGTCATTATCGGGCTCGGGGATTCCTCCAGCACTTTCTGATTGCGGCGCTGGCAGGAGCAGTCACGCTCCCCGAGGTGGATGACGTTGCCGTGCTCGTCCGCGAGTATCTGTATCTCGATGTGGCGCGGGGCAACGATGAATTTCTCGATAGACACCTCATCGTTGCCGAAGAAGCGCAGAGCCTCTTCTTTTGCGGCAGTTATCGCGCTTTCCAGCTCTTTTTCGCTGTCGGCGCGTCTGATGCCTCTCCCGCCGCCTCCCGCGCTCGCCTTGACGAGGACGGGGTAGCCTATTTCCCGGGAAATGCGCTTTGCTTCGTCAATATCGTTGATAATGCCGTCGGAGCCCGTCACCACGGGAACTCCCGCCTTTATCATCGTGGCCTTTGCATTGGCCTTGTCACCCATAGCGTCCATAGCCTCCGCGCCGGGGCCTATCCACTTTATGCCGCATTTGCCGCAGAGGCGCACGAAACGGCTGCTCTCGGACAGAAATCCGAAGCCGGGGTGGATAGCTCTTGCGCCGGTTATCTCACACGCGGCAAGGATCGACCTTGTGTTGAGGTAACTGTCGGTGCTGCGCGCGCCACCTATACAGACGGAGCGGTCGGCGATCTGCGCATGAAGTGCGTTTTTATCCGCGGTGGAATACACCGCCACTGTTTCAATGCCGAGCTCGCGGCACGCTCTGATGATACGGAGCGCGATTTCGCCGCGGTTGGCGATAAGTATTTTATCGATCATAAATCAGTCTGAAATATATCCTATTTGTGATTTTCGCAGTGATTATTTCATACATTCACTACGCTTTCGGTTCCTTTGTCGTACAAAGGAACCGGTATGGGAGCACGAGGGATAGGTCAATGCAGGATGCATTGAGTGTTTGCCCCGACCGCCGCACGATGCGGCGCTTAAAGGCAAACACCTAGCGCCTCTTCCTCGTGTGTCTCGCCCACAGGCGAGACACTTCTCTCGAGCGGCAGCGACTCACTTGATAGCAAATGTTATCTCCGCTGTGCAGGCTTTTTCGCCGTTTACGGTGGCAATTCCCTTACCGACGCCGACGGGGCCTTTCACCTTGATGATCTCCACATCGAGGCGCAGCGTATCGCCGGGAACGACCTGGCGGCGGAATTTAGCTTCCTTGACGCCGCCGAAGAAGCCGATCTTGCCCTTATTTTCGGGGAGCATCAGCATAGCGACTGCGCCTGTCTGCGCGAGCATTTCGAGTATCAGTACGCCGGGAACGACCGGGTAGTCGGGGAAATGCCCCTTGAACCAGAAATCCTCGGCATTGATGTGCTTTAGGGCTACCGCGCGCTTACCCTCTTCTATTTCCTCGATCTCGTCGATCAGCAGGAATGGGTCGCGGTGGGGTATGACCTCTTTTATCTGCTCTATATCCATTTTCATAGCGTTTTCCTCGCTTTAAAACTCTGACCGGACTTCCGGGTCTCGTCACGATTCCGATCTGCCGCCGCAGGCGGCTCCACAATTGTCAATTATCAATTATCAATTGTCAATTACGAGTAAATTTTTATCAAAAAATTTACTCGATCCGCATTATGGGCTGGCCGAATTCGACGGTATCGGCATTTTCGGCCATAATTTCGGCAACAACGCCGTCAAATTCGCTTGTTACCTCGTTCATCAGCTTCATACTTTCGATGATGAACAGCACATCGCCCTTGTGGACCTGTTTTCCGACGGTGACGAACGGCGGTTTTTCGGGTGACGGTGAAGCGTAGAACGTCCCGACGATCGGGGATGTTACCACATTTCCGCTCTTGACCTCGGCTTTGGGAGGCGCTCCGGCCGGCTGTCCCGGCATATTAGGCATCATCGGAGCCATACCCGGCATCATAGGCGGCATCGGGGCCATCTTCGGTGAATAATCCTGCTTCTCGCCGAGCTCTATCTCGAACTTGTCGTTTTTGAGCCGCAGGTAGCCAAGCCCGCTATCCTTGAGTATTTTTATGTACTCTTTTGTAACTTCCATAAGCTCGTTGTGTTCGTACTGCATATTTTCCTCCGTTTTGGGGACGTTGTCGTTCCCCGTTATTGGTTGGGTAAAGTTGTGTACTAAACCGCTGTTATTCTGTCGGCAGGAAGCACAGCGTTGCGTTGTGTCCGCCGAAGCCGAGCGAATTGCTTATCGCGCCGGTTATCTTCATATCTCTGCTGCTGCCCTTGCAGTTGTCGAGGTCACATTCCTCGTCATCAACTTTAAGGCCGACTGTCGGGTGAACGAACCCGTTCTTCATCTGCAATGCCACAGCTACCGCTTCAAGGCCGCCCGCCGCGCCGAGCAGATGCCCGGTCATCGACTTTGTGGAATTGACCGCCATTTTGTAAGCGTGGTCGCCGAACGCCTTTTTGAGCGCCTCGGTCTCGGTCTTGTCATTCATATTTGTGGAAGTGCCGTGCGCGTTGCAGTAGTTAATGGTCTCGGGGGAAACTCCCGCCTCGGCGACTGCGAGCTCGATAGCCTTTGCGCCGGCCTCTCCGCCGGGAGCAGGGCTGGTCTCATGGTAAGCGTCACAGGTCGCCCCGTAACCCGCCAGCATTGCGTATATTTTTGCGCCGCGCTTTACGGCGTGTTCGTATTCTTCAAGTATCACGATGCCGGAGCCTTCGCCGAGCACAAAGCCCGAGCGCTCCTTATCGAAGGGTATCGAAGCCCTGTCGGGGTCGGTGGAACGTGTTACAGCATGCATATTGTTGAAGCCCGCCATAGCAAATCCGATAGAGCAGGCCTCACTTCCGCCCGCGATAGCGCAGTCGAGATAACCGTGCTTTATCATGCGGAAAGCCTCGCCTATCGCGTGAGTGGATGATGCGCAGGCGGAAACTATGGTGTAGTTCGCGCCCTTGAAGCCCGTCTTTATGGCGACCAGTCCCGGTGCCATATTGCCTATCATCATAGGAATGGTGAACACCGATACACGGTCGTTGCTCTTGTTGTGATAGTTGAGTATCTGCTCCTCGGTGGTCTGGATGCCGCCGATACCGCTTGCAATGATAACTCCGCGTTTGTAGGGGTCTATGTCGGCAAAGTCCGTTCCCGCGTCTTCAAGAGCCTTTTTGGAGGCGTACACCGCGTACTGCGCAACAGCGTCGGTGCGCCTTGACTCTTTCTTTTCTATGTAAGGTGCCGGGCTGAAATCCTTTACCCGAGCCACGACATTCTTTTCTTCCGACTGTCCCGGAAACCATTCCGCCAGTGTGAACCCGTGCTTTCCCGCACGAAGATTTTCACAGAAGGTGTCAAGTGTGTTTCCGATAGGACTGAGTATCCCCAGTCCCGTTATTGCTACTTTGCGCATATAATGCTCCTCCAGACTGCGGTGCCCCTGGCACTTGCCTTGTAGCGCCGCGTCGTGCGGCGTTTTGAGCAAGTGCTCAATGCATCCTGCATTGACCCGCACCCGCAAGGGGCCTCACGTCGGCCCCTTGACCCCGGCGCAAGCGTTCCGCTTGACCAAATGAAAATATATTTACAGGAAATGCTCCTGTTCGGAGCTTGTGCTGGCTTACATAGCAAGTCCGCCGCTTATTTCTATCGTCTGACCCGTGATATAGGACGAATCATCGGAAAGCAGGAACGAGACTACCGAGGCGATCTCCTCGACCTCGCCGAAGCGCTTCAGCGATATCTGCTCGAAGATCTTCGCTTTCTGCTCGTCGGTCAGAACATCGGTCATAGGGGTCTTGATAAGTCCCGGCGCTACTGCATTCACGCGGATGTTGCGCGCGCCGACTTCCTTCGCCGCCGACATCGTCATTCCGATTATAGCCGCCTTTGACGCGGAATAGTTGAACTGCCCGGGATTTCCGTAAAGTCCCGCTACCGACGCCATATTCACGATAGCGCCGTGCTTCTGCTTCATCATTACCTTGACTACTGGCTTCATCATATTGAATATCGACTTCTGATTGACCGCAATGACTGCGTCGTACTGTTCCTCGGTCATAAGCGTGAGAAGCGTGTCCTTCGTGATGCCCGCGTTGTTTACGAGCGCGTCGATACTGCCGAAAGCGTCCTTGACCGCCTTCACCATATCCGCGCATTGTTCGAACTTCGATACGTCCGCGGCAAAGATCTCAGCTTTAACGCCGAGAGCAGCACATTCGGCGGCAACGTCCCTTGCCTTTGCTTCATCGCCTTCCGACGGATAGTGGTTTACAGCGATGTCCCAGCCGTCCTTTGCGAGCCTCTTTGCTATGCAGGCTCCGATGCCCTGCGATGCTCCTGTTATAAGTGCAACTGCCATGGTGAGAATTCCTTTCGGTCTGTTATAATTTAAGCAACTTCTCTGCCTGTGCGAACATATCAGTTACGATGTCCTTACAGGGCTTGATGTCGTTTATCATACCGGCTATCGCGCCGCACATGAATGAGCCGTTCTCGAGGTCGCCGTCAACTACCGCCTTGCGGAGCGAGCCGGCCGAGATCTGCTCGAATTCCTCGGGTGTGCCGCCGTCCTTCTCGAACGTCTGGAGCTTTTTCGCGAGCTTGGACTTGACATTGCGGCAGGGGTGGCCTGTAAATCTTCCGGTCACGATGCTGTCGGTATCCTTCGCGCCGATAACGAGGTCTTTGTAGTTCTGATGTATCTTACATTCCTCACTTGCGAGGAAGCGTGTCCCTACCTGGACGCCTTCTGCTCCGAGCATGAAAGAAGCGGCAATACCGCGTCCGTCGGCTATACCGCCTGCTGCGAGCACGGGTATCTCCACTGCGTCAACGACCTGCGGAACGAGGCACATTGTGGTATTCTCGCCGATATGGCCGCCGCTTTCGGTTCCCTCGGCTATCACGGCGTCGGCGCCGGAGCGCTCCATACGCTTTGCGAGGGCAACGGACGGCACAACGGGGATGACTTTAATTCCCGCTGCTTTCCATGCTTCCATATATTTTCCGGGATTGCCCGCGCCTGTGGTAACGAACGCTACCTTCTCGTCGATAACGAGCTGTGCGAGTTCCTCGGCGTTGGGGCTCATAAGCATTACGTTCACGCCGAACGGCTTATCGGTAAGCTCTTTTGCCTTGCGTATCTGTTCACGCAGGTAGTCTATCGGGGCTGCGCCGCCTGCGATGATACCGGCGCCGCCGGCATTTGACACTGCGGCTGCGAGGGTACTTTCGGCTACCCACGCCATACCACCCTGTAAAATGGGATATTCTATCCCGAGAAGCTCTGTAACTCTTGTTTTCATATTTTTCCTTTCTATAACAGGCAGTGCCTGTCGGGCGGGACCCCCACCCCAACCCCTCCCCCGGGGGAGGGGCTATATTTTTTCTGTGGGGACTTCATCCCCACGCCCCTTTTATATCACTACGCTTTCGGTTCCTTTGTCGTACAAAGGAACTGGGTCGGGAGCTCGAGGGGAGGGCAAAGCCCTGCCCTCGTGTGGCTCGCCCAAAGGCGAGACACTTCTCTCGAGCGGCAGCGGCTCTCTCACTGGCTGTAAACGATAGCACCGCTGGTCAACCCGGCGCCGAAGCCTACCATACAGATCGTCATACCGTCTTTTATTCTGTTCTGCTGACGGAGTTCGGCGAGGGCTGTGGGGATGCAGGCGCTGGAGGTATTCCCGTGGTTTTCGAGGTTGACATAAACCTTTTCATTGGGGAGGTTCAGGCTTTTTACAGCCGACTCGATGATCCTTGCGTTTGCCTGGTGGGGTATGTAGAGATCAATATCGTCTTTGGTGAGGTTTGCGCGTTCGAGCACCTTGTTTACGGCAATTTCCATTGCTTCCACGGCGAACTTATATACTGCCTTGCCGTTCATCTGTAAGAAATGGGTCTTTGCCTCGGTATCGACGAACTTTGATACCTCGCTATCCTCTTTGAGCAGCGGGCAGTTCGAGCGGCTTTGATCGACCTTGCAGTAAAGCGCGTTGAAGGGATCTCCCTTTGCGCTCAGGTATGACCACATCGGCTTATCGCCCTTTGTGACTACCGCGGCACCGGCTCCGTCGCCGAACAGTATGCTCGCGGAGCGGTCGGTGTAGTCGCAGTGCGGCGCAAGGCGCTCACTTGCCACGATAAGTATTTTGCGGTAATCGCTGTCCTCAAGGAAGCGGGATGCCGTATCGAGTGCGTTGATGAAGCCCGTGCAGGCCGAGTTGATATCGAAAGCGGCTGCGTTGACCGCGCCGATGTAGTGCTGCACAAGGCAGGACAGCGCGGGGTAGAAGAAGTCGGGGGAGCAGGTCGCCGCGAGTATAAGGTCTATCTCCGCCGGATCCGTGCCGCTGTCGGCGATCGCCGCCTTTGCCGCCTGTACCGCCATATAATAATTGGGCTTGTCGGGCGAGATACGGCGCTCCCTGATACCCGTGCGGGAGTATATCCACTCGTCGTTAGTATCAAGTATCGTCGAGAACCAGTTGTTGTCAGCGACTGTTTCGGGAACATACATTCCCGTGCCGATAATTTTTATTCCGCGCATTTCGTTTCCCCTATTGATTTTATCCGAAAAATAGTATATAATATATAAATGTACGAGCTGTATCGTAAAATTCCGCATACATATTTATATTATAACAGTACGGCGCGTTTTTGTCAATAGTGCACAAACATTTTTTGGCAAAACATACAACAAAGATTTATGGAAATTGTCGTTTTATATGATATAAAAAATATTTCTCCCCACCTCCGACGGGGAGAACTGGGGGAGTTGCCCCATTTTATATGCGGTCCGGCATAATCGGCACGGGGCACAGACCTGCATATTATCGGAAGTATGGGGGCAAAGTCCCCGTATAAATAGAAAGGAACAGTATATGTCAACAGCACTTTTATTCTCGGGACAGGGGTCCCAGCACGCCGGAATGGGCAAAAAGCTTTACGATGCGCAGCCCGAAGCCTACGACGCGATATTTGAAACTGCCGGCGAAGTTCTCGGGTTTGATCTGAAAAAGACGATGTTTGAGGGCACCGCCGAGGAGCTTGCGGTAACAAGCGTTTCGCAGCCCGCAATATTCACGATGTCGCTGATGTGTGCAAAGAGATTTGAGCTTGACGGCGGGGAATTCACCGCTGTGGCGGGACACTCTCTCGGGGAATACGCCGCTCTCGTGCTTGCGGGTGCGGTGGATATGAAGACAGGCTATACGCTGATAAAACACCGTGCGGCGTGTATGGACAAGGCGGCAAAGAAGAACGGCGGGAAAATGGCGGCGGTGATAGGTCTTGCGGCGGCCGATGTTGAGGCGGGCTGCAAAGAGATAAGCGAAGCGGGAGACTATGTAATTCCCGTGAACTACAATTCCACCGCGCAAACTGTCATTGCGGGCAGCGCCGAGGGTATCGCAAAAGCATCCGAGCTGCTGAAAGAAAAGGGTGCACGGCGGGTCGTAGCGCTTGCTGTAGCGGCGGCGTTCCACAGTGAGTATATGAAAGAGGCGGGACTGGAATTCGGCGAGATCATCAAAGATATACCGATCGCACAGCCCAAAAAGGCGTTCTATTCAAACGTTCTCGGCGTGAAGCTTACCGACTTCTCCGATATACACACTCTGCTTTCCCGACACATCTTCTCGCCCGTCCGCTTTACCTCCGAGCTTGCCGCGATGCAGGCCGACGGTATCGACGCGTTTGTGGAATGCGGCCCGGGCAAAGCCCTCACCGGTATGGTGGGCAAGACGCTGACAGACGTTACTGCGAAAGCGATAGATGAATAAGAGCCGCTGCCGCTCGAGAGAGCACAGAGGCCGCTGACGCTTGAGACGGCGCTTACGCGCATGAGGATAGGGCTCTGCCCTATCCTCAAACTCCTGACCCGGTTCCTTTGTGCGACAAAGGAACCGAAAGCGTAGATATGGTAAAATGACGGTCAATATTTCCTTCAGAACAGAAAGGCAAAATAATGAAAAAATACGCACTGATAGGCCACCCGCTCGGACATTCACTGTCCCCGCAGATACACACACGACTTATGCAGCTCTCCGGCGTTGACGGAAGCTATGAGCTGCTGGATATCCCGCCCGAGGAGCTTTCGGCGAGCTTCGGTAAGCTTGCCGCGCTCGACGGATTTAACGCCACTATCCCACACAAGGTCGGGATAATCCCTTACTGCGGGCGGCTCGATGCCTCCGCGGAACGTTTCGGCTCCGTGAACTGCGTCAGGAACGGCGACGAGAAGATCGGCTACAACACCGATGTTTTCGGATTCACACGCTCGATAGATATGCTCGGTGCCGATCTTGCTTCCCACGTTCTCGTGATAGGCTGCGGCGGCGTAGGGCGTATGATCGCGGCGGAGGCAGCCTATAAGGGCGGGGATGTTACCGTTGCGGTGCTGCCGGATTTTCTTGTGGATGCCGAAAAGACCATTTCCTCGATAAAATCGAAAATGCCCCGTGCGCGTATCAGAACTGCAGAAATAAAGAGCGGAACACTGTCGGCGGGCGACTTCGGCGGGAATATCCCCGGTTTTGACCTGCTTATCAATGCTTCGCCTGTGGGTATGTTCCCCAAGGTGGACGCTATGCCGTGCAGCGCGGACGTTATCGGGCATTGTAACTATGTTTTCGACGTGGTGTACAATCCGAACGAAACGCTGCTTGCAAAGACCGCCCGTTCGCTCGGGAAGCCCGCTATGACCGGTATGGCTATGCTTGTTCTGCAGGCCGCCGCCGCGCAGGAGATCTGGAACGGCGGGAAGTTTGACGACTCTGATCTGAAAACGCTTATCTCCGATATGGAGAAGCTGATATAACGGCGGAGATTGTATTCTTTTTTTCTTCGGCCGGCTGATTATACAGCAGCCGTGAGGATTTGTCAAGGGTATCCAAAAATAATTTTTGCTTAGTTATCTGTGCAAAAATTTTTTTCGGAGCCTCCCTTGACAAACCCTCGCGCCTGCTGTTTGCGGCAATTAGCCGAAGAAAGGAAAAGAATATTTGCGGTCTTGTGCGAAAACGCAGAGACTTCTGCCCGCCGCTAAAACAACGCTATAAGCGCGGACGAAAGCTATCGAGTCTGTGCAATCTTTCTACGCGGATTCGGAGTGGCCGCGCCACCGCCGGGTCAAGGGCCGACGTCAATGCAGGATGCATTGAAGGCTTGCCCAAAACGCCGCACGGATGCGGCGCTAAGAGGCAAGCACTAGGCCCCTCGCGGGGGTCAGGGGGCAGAGCCCCCTTCTGTTCCTCTCTCAATCTCTCTATTCTCTCTGAAAGGAGTCTCTCAATGAAAATCTATCTCTGCGGGTTTATGGGGTGTGGGAAGAGCCGCATCGGGCGCGAGCTGGCTTCGCTGCTCGGTATGGACTTTGCCGACCTTGACGCATACATTGTTTCCCGGGAAGGAATGAGCATTCCCGGCATCTTTGAAAAGTTTGGCGAAGCGCATTTCCGCTCGCTTGAGGCGAAATACATTGCCGAGATGCCCGACAATTCCGTTGTGGCGCTCGGCGGGGGTGCGATAATCAACGACAATACCGCTGCGGTGGCTCGTTCGGCGGGTCGGGTGGTATTCCTCGATGTGGACTTTGACACCTGTTACGCGCGTATCAAGGACGACCCGAACAGGCCGCTCGCGCACAACAATCCGAAAGAAAAGGTCCGGGAGCTGTTCGACACAAGGCGACCCGTCTATGCCGGACGCTCCGATATAACAATAAAAGCGACGGGAACTCCCGCCGCTATCGCAAATGCAATAAAGGAAAAGCTATGATAATCTGCAACGCACGAATTTTCACCGCCTCGGATGACACCGATATCATCGAGTGCGGCTATATCGAAACAGACGGCGGGAAGATCACCGCGGTCGGCTCTATGGACGACTTTTCGGGAAGCACCGAGGGCAGCGATATCATCGACGCGTCGGGGCTTACCATTTACCCGGCGTTCGTGGATGCGCACTGTCACATCGGTGTATGTGAGAACGCGCTCGGTTTTGAGGGCGACGATGCCAACGAAGAGACCGACCCGTCCACGCCGCACCTGCGCGCGATAGACGCGATAAACGCCGCCGACCTGTGTTTCACGGAGGCTGCTCACGCGGGCATCGGCACGGTGGTTACCGGTGTAGGGAGCGCAAATCCCATAGGCGGGAGCTTCCTCGCAATGAAGACCTACGGCAGCACCCGCATCGACAAGCTTATCGTGAAGGACCCCGTTTCGATAAAATTCGCGCTCGGCGAGAACCCGAAGCGCACCTACAACGACCGCGACGAAACGCCGGTAACGAGAATGGCCACTGCCGCGATAATCCGCGAGCAGCTCGGCAAGGCGCGGCGTTACCTCGAAGATATCGAGGAATACGAGCGCACGAAGGGCACCGACGACGAGACCTCCCGCCCCGACTTCGATATGAAGTGCGAGGCGCTGCTGCCGCTGCTCAGGCGCGAGATAAAGGCGCATTTCCACTGCCACCGGCAGGACGACATATTCACTGCGATACGCATAGCGAAGGAGTTTTCGCTGGATTATGTGCTTATCCACGCCACCGACGGGCATCTTATCGCGGACGAACTGAATGACGAGCGTGCACAGTGCGTTATAGGGCCGCTGTTTGCCGACCGCTGTAAGCCCGAGCTCGCCAACCAGAGCATACGAAATGCCGCGAAGCTGCACAAAAAGGGCATTGAGTTCGCGATATGCACCGACCACCCCGAAACGCCGATACAGTATCTTCCCGTGACGGCAGGTATCGCCGTGCGCGGCGGGCTCGGCAGGAACGAAGCGATACGCGCGATAACGATAGTTCCCGCCCGTATCTGCGGCATAGACGACCGCGTGGGGAGTATCGAGCCCGGCAAGGATGCCGACCTGACGGCCTTTCGCGGGGAAGTCTTCGACATCACCGAAGCGCCTGAGTTCGTCATTCTCGGCGGAAAGTTCATTGACTGATATAGCATACCCCCACCGTATGGTGGGGGTACAGGCTGTCAAAAAAGCAATCCATATCCGTTTCCACTGCGGCAGTGGCGCGGACGAAAGGTAACAGAAAGCAGAAACTTACGACGCGGATTGGGTCCAGCGTCACGCTGGCGCGGAGAGTCCAGAGGGGCCGACGTCAGGCCCCTTTGGCGGGGGTT
>JAEEGL017040553.1_pt1 | contig 22032 bp, 17 predicted proteins | sample 9134231 | NCBI WGS metagenome assembly JAEEGL01 (sample SAMN16246548, study PRJNA631951) | gut metagenome | biome: gut microbiome; feature: rumen; material: fiber-attached | host: Bos | place: Iran: Karaj | collected 2018-10 | reverse complement strand
AAGGCATCAACAATAAAATCAAAACCATGAAACGCCAAGCCTATGGCTACAGAGACATGCCTTTCTTTAAACTCAAACTCCTCTCACTACACGACTCCTCCTATCCATTTAGCGGATGAACCATAATATGTTTGGTGCATTTTTAGTGCAATTTTTTGACATAAAAAAAGTCTCACAAGTTTATTTTACAATAACTTATGAGACTATTTCAGCGGAGAGACAGGGATTCGAACCCTGGGACCAGCAAGCTGGTCAACGGTTTTCGAGACCGCCCCGATCGACCACTCCGGCATCTCTCCGTGGTTTGCAACGGGTTAGAAGGACAGGCACTCCTGTTTCGTGTCCCGTTTCGGTTTGCAAAGGTACTAAAAAAAAATTAATGTCAAAAAAAATTGTATCTTTGCAAAACTATCGCTCAGGTGCGGTAGTTTTGAATTCTGTTGATTTTAACCATTTACGATAATGAAGAAGCATCTCCTCCTTGCCGTAGCCCTTTTGGCGGCATCAACGTTGGCGGCACAGCAACCTAAACAGATTACGCTCGAAGACATCTGGGCGTCGAACAAGTTCTCGCCCCGCGGCATCCAGGCTATCCGCTCGATGGCCGACGGCGAGCACTACTGCACGCTGACCCGCAACGGTATCATGAAGTTTGCCTACGCTACGGGCGATACGGTGGGGATGGTGTGCAGCTTCCACTTGCCCGACAGCAAGCAGGCCAAGCCGTTGCCGGTGTTCTCCGACTATACCTTCAGCACCGATGAGAGCCGTATATTGTTGGAGTCCGATTTTGAGCCCATTTACCGCCATTCGGGCGTGTCGAACTACTATCTGTACGATGTGTCGTCGCAGCGTTTCACCAAGCTCACCAACGGCGGCAAGCAGCGTCTGACCACTTTCGCGCCCGATGGGTCAAAGGTGGCTTTCGTGAGGGACAACAACCTTTATGTGATGGATTTGAACACGCTCGAAGAGACGCAGGTGACGCGTGACGGCCAGATGAACGCTATCATCAACGGCACTACCGACTGGGTTTATGAGGAGGAGTTTGGCATCACGCAGGGGTTCTATTGGAGCCCTGACAGCAAGAAGATTGCATTCTACCGCTTCGACGAGTCGAAGGTGAAGGAATACACCATGCAGATGTGGGGCGAGCTCTATCCGGAGAACTACACCTATAAGTATCCCAAGGCCGGCGAGGACAACTCGGTGGTCGATGTGCTGGTGTACGACCTGGGAAGCGGCAGGACGCTGAAGCTCGACGTGGGCAGCCAGAACGACCAATACATACCTCGCATCAAATGGACGCGCGATGCCAACACGTTGTCCATCATGCGTATGAACCGCCTGCAGAACAAGATGGAACTGCTGCTGGCCGATGTCACTTCGGGTGCTATCAGCACGCTATATGTTGAGGAGGATGCGGCCTATGTGGAGGTGCCCGAGACGTGGCTCTTCCTGAAAGACGGGAAGCATTTCCTGCTGACCTCCGAGAGGGACGGCTACAACCATGTGTATCTCTACGATATGCAGGGCAACCTGGAGCGTCAGCTTACCAAGGGCAACTACGATGTGGTGGGCGTGTGCGGCGTGGACGAGCAGAAGGGGACGGTGTACTATACCTCACACGAGAGCTCGCCTATCAACGTAGACCTTTATATGGTTGACATGAAGGGCAAGAAGAAGGTTAAGCTCAGCGACAAACCAGGCCATTACAGCGCCGCTTTCAGCAACGGCTGCAAGTACTACATCCGCATTTTCAGCGATGCCAACAGCGCCCCTGTGTATACGCTTCACGACAACAAAGGCCGTCTGCTCAAGACGCTGCAAGACAACGCGGCGTTGCAGCAAACCATGAAAGAATACGGCACGGGGCTCAAACGTTTCGGATCCTTCAACACCTCAATCGGCACAGAGTTGAACTACTACCTTATCCTGCCTGCCGACTTCGACTCCACCAAGCAGTATCCGCTGTTTTTCTATGTCTATGGCGGCCCTGGTAACCAACAGGTGAACAACGCTTTCGGCGGTCGCGACTACTTCTGGTTCCACATGCTGACGCAGAAGGGCTATGTGGTGGCTTGCTTCGACGGCCGCGGTACTGGCGGACGTGGTGCCGATTTCAAGAAGATGACCTACAAGAATCTCGGCCACATGGAGTGCGAGGATGCCATCGAGGCGGCCAAATACTTCGGCTCCAAGCGCTGGATTGACGAGAGCCGCATAGGTATCTTTGGCTGGAGCTTTGGCGGCTACCTGTCGTCGCTCTCTATCCTCAAGGGCAACGATGTGTTCAAGTCGGCCATCGCTGTGGCCCCCGTCACCACGTGGCGCTACTACGACAACATCTACACCGAGCGGTTCCTCCAGCGTCCGCAGGACAACCCCCAGGGTTACGACGACAACTCGCCCATCAACTTTGCCGACCGGCTGAAAGGGAACTACCTCTTGGTGCACGGAACGGGTGACGACAATGTGCATTTCCAGAACGCCCTCGACCTTGTCACAGCCCTCAACAAGGCCGACAAACAGTTTGAGTTCCGCGTCTATCCCAACAAGAACCACAGCATCTATGGTGGCAACACGCGACTCAACCTCTACCACCTGATGACTGACTTTATTTTAAGAAAATTGTGATTATTGCAAAAATAGTTGTATCTTTGTAAACCCATTGTTGCATGACATTTTGCTAAAATGTTTGTGTCTCAGTAATGTAGGTAGATGAAGAAACTTCTAATTATAGTAGTTACGGCTCTGATGAGCGTTGCTGGTGCCCATGCGCAGTTCACCCACATGGGTGTGCGTTTGGGTCCTGGTTTTGGATATCTGACCGACGATATGGCGACCAAGTCGCCCATCATGGCGGCCAATATCGGTGGCTATCTCAACTATCATTTCAAAGGCGCCACGTCGGCTATGTCGCGCAGCTCCTTCATGCAGATAGGGCTGAATATGAACCGCAGGGGCACAAGGTTCGAGCAGGAGTTGACGTTGATGAACTCTTATCGCAAAGGGTCGCTCTACCTCTGGTATCTCTCCATTCCCGTCTCATACGTGTGGGAGACGGAGTTGCCGTTGCTCTACGCCGGTGGTCACATGGTCAGCATCTCCGTAGGTCCCGAGTTCAGCTTGGGTCTCTTTGGCATCAACAACGACCGTCAGACCACGTTGGGCTACTCGCATCCGCAAGTCAACTACGATACCCGATATACCGATGTGGAGAATCATCGCGCTTTCAAGGTGGACGGCATGCGCCGCCTCGATGTGAGCTTGCAGGTGGTTTTCGGCTACAGGTATCATAATTTCACCGCCGACCTCATCTTCGACCACGGATTTGTTCCCGTCAGGTATACGCCCGACGTCCTCCGTCAGCAGGATAACGAGGAACGCAACGCCTACGCGGGCACCAATATGGCCATTGTCTTCGCCGTCGGCTACCGCATGCCCGTCGGCAAGTGACGTATCGGCGGTCATCTTCGGGAATATCTTTCAAAGAATGTAAGGCGCTTTGCGCCAAGTGCTTTTCTTCGCTGTGACAGAATGTTGCTCTTTGCTGGTGCGACAAATAGTCCGTCCGCCCCGACGCCACACAATTCTCCTGTTGCTGCTCTCCCGCTTTACATCATGGCCAACTCGTGTTTAACTCTTAGTTGACTCTTGTTTGACTCTTAGTTGACTCTTAGTTGACTCTTAGTTGACTCTTAGTTTAGTCTTAGTTTCTCTTAGTTTAGTCTTAGTTTCTCTTAGTTTAGTCTTAGTTTCTCTTAGTTGTTTCAAAACAAAAGAGGGGCGACAATGGCTGTCGTCCCTCTATCTGTAAATCTTGTCTTTCTAAATGAGCAATTCTTATAAATGAAAATTTGCTTAAAAGATACCTCTTGGCATCTAAATCGAATGAGAGGACATGTTATTAATCGGTTGCATCCCGTGTTTCGATAAAGTAAATGTCCAACGAATAATCGTGAGTACCTCCATATACATCAAAACCGATTCTGAAAGTTTGTCCCCCATATAGTATTGTGCCATGTGTATTGACACGTTCAGAATATTTATACCTATTTCCAGATTCGTTTTCCATGTAAATCATTGTAAGTCCTCGGGCGTTTGTTGATTCTATGTTCTTTAGCGTCCATATTTTTCCGTAAGGGACTGTGATGTTCTCCGTTGTTATGCCGCATCCTCCGGGTCCCCAACCATAGATTGTATGGTAGTCATGGAACCTTCCCGAATGACTTGTCCCAACATGTTTGTAATCATCATATGTTATACTATAGTGAAGATGTATTTCTTTGGCTTTGTTACGTTCTTCTTTTGCCATTGCTTTTTCTTTTTCCTCCTGTTGTTTCTCGCATGAGGAATATTCCGCATCTGTCATGGATGTTGATAAGGAATATTCATAATCTTTCCATTCCCAATCACAGGTTGGACCTGATTCGTCAATTACAAATGCGCGGGTCACTGATATTAACCCGTTGTCGAGAAACTCTGCATCTTCGCAATAAAGAACATGATGGACGGAATTGTCGCGCATGTTGATATAGCATATACGTTGTTGTTCACCAAAACTACTACCGATGGCGCCTGTTTCCGCAATGATAAATAATCGATCATGGTATCTCCGTGCTTGATAGCCGTATGGCATCTCAATCTTAATGGTGGCGGTAGAATGGTTCGCTATGTCGTATGCCAAAATTGACGAGGTGTTTCCATCCTCTTTATAATATATTTTTGTAGCAACCGAATCTATGATTTCACAAAGTATATCAGCATTGTTAGGAAGAGACTTCTTGAACTCATTGGCCTCTCGAGTGTACTTTTCGATTTTCTTCTCATAAGATTGACACCCTCCCAGTAGGGTTGTCATTACGAGTAATAAAGTGATTCTTATTACATGTTTGTTCATAGTAGTGTCCATTTTTAATATTTTAAATGATTTCAACGTTTTATAAAGTTATTTATCAAATCATCAGTAATTGTGCAATTTTCATGTTCGTCCATGTACCCCATTATAGTATACTCACGTCCTTGACGTTCTAATTCGTATTCAACGATAAAAGCACCTTCCGAATAGCCCACTATTGAGAATTTACCATCAACGTTACCAAACTTTCTATTCAATGAGAATGTATGGTATTTGCCTTTAGCATCGATAAACCCGGCCTCACCGTCTTTCACAACCCGGGAGATTCCATATTCAAAACGTGTTGCCTCCTCGTAGCAGAAAGGGGATACAATCGTTCCTTTTCGGTCAACAAATACCCATTTATCATCATCTTTCATAACAGCGGCAATATTCTCTCTGAATTTAAACTCGTATAGATCATCTAGATAATTATGATCGAATTCGGACTCCTCATGTGCGGGGTTCTCACATTCGTCACAATCGAAATTATATTGAAAAGGAACAACAACTTTATTATTCTTGTCAATAATACCCCATTTCCCGTTTTTCTTTGCCCATGCAAGGTTGTCTTCAAAATAGGAGAAGTCATCATACATTGTGGGTATTATTAAGTTTCCTTTTGTGTCAATAACCCCATATTTCACCTCCCCGTATTTCCTCTCCATCACCCAAATCACACCATTTTGGTAGTAGCCGTAGTCGTCGTATTGTTTTGCAGAAAATGGGATAACTATTTTGCCGTTTTTATTGATAAGCCCCCAGCGTCCGTTTTTTTTGACCCAAGCCACACCTTCATGGAAATCGGATATTTTCTCGTATTGTGCGCCTGAAAATAGAATATTACCCTGGGTGTTAATAACACAGAATGTTCCATTCTTTCTCGCCCAAGTTATACCATCTCTAAAACCATAGATTAATTCGTATTGAAATGGAATAACAACTTTACCATTCTTATCAGTAGCACCGTATTTGAGTTCACTCCTGCTCCTGTCACTCCAAACATCCTCAATATGCAAACAATCATCAATAGGAGGATTGACGGTGTCACCATTTTTGTTTATAAATATTATTTCACGTCCACGGGGCGTGGAGCTTTCTATTCTTGCCAACCCATTCTCAAACTTCCCAAGCCAGATAGGAACGTAAGAAGTATATGAGCAGTTTTTATATAAATTTCCGATTGTATTTTTAAGGGAAGCTGTAATGATAAAATTGTCATTTCTGTTGATAATTGAAGAATCTTCAGCGGCAACAGGCGACTGTGCTGAGGCCAGCGTGCCAAGTGCAATAAGCACAATGTTTAATAAAATCTTTTTCATGTTTTTTAGTTTAATATTGGTATATAATATAAATTTCAGAACCCCATTTGTCTCAATGCAGGCAGGGTCTGGGCTTTCTGTTGCTGACACTATTTCTTCTTCTTTTTCTCGATAGATTTGATTAATTGAATTGTTGTGTCGTATTCATCACCTTCCTGGCAATTAAACTGAAAACAATTGAGATGTGCATTATATTGTAATTTGTAAATTAATGAACTAGATGTTGTTACCCAACCATGATTCTGCTTAATGCTATAATAAAGAACTAATTCGTTACTATAATAATTCCATCTCCTGTTTAAAAATTCCACATTTAGATTCTTCCCTTTTAAGGATATTTTGATTGGGCATCTCTCGATCAAATTTCCTGAGCGATATAAAGATGCATTCGTGCCATCTATTACAAGTTTTATTTTGGAGAATCCATATCTCCCTTCCCATTCTCCATAAAGGGATTCTATTATTTCTTTTTCTTGTTTTCTCTTTTCTTCTAATAGTTCCTGTTCTTGTTTTCTCTTTTCTTCTAATAGTTCCTGCTGTCGCCTCTCCTTCTCTCGGGCTATACTATCGGCAATACGTTTCTTTTCATATGCAATACTATCAGCAACGCGTTTTCTTTCTCTTGCGATACTATCCGCAATCCGGTTTTGTTCTCTCTCAATTTGTCTTATTCTCATTGCCTCATCTTTGCTTATTGCGAGGCGAACCGCATTTCTATATATTTTAGGACTACTATTCAAATCGTAAAAAAAATCAATAATATTAAACGCCCACGCTTCTGTGCCATTGGATGAGGATGTCCAGTATGATGCATGTATACCAACATCACGAACACCCGTATAGGTGCCCCAACCGACTCTTTTCAGAATAATGTAGTTTCCATTTGGTCCAATTACCTTATAACCATTGTCATCATCGTCGAGATTTCTTTCCCATTTGCAATACTTTAGCAACTCTTCATATTGTTCTTTTGAGGGGAGCTTGTTCCCGAATTTTTTAATGGCTTCTTGATACGTATAGTAATCGCCCCATCTAAAAATAGTTGCATTACCACCCTCGTTTTCCTTCTTCCAATATGTGCCGCTTGGTAATCCCAGATCTATATATGCTGATTGCGCGAAGGTAGTAAAATCAAATACAAGAAATGCAATGATTAATATTTTTTTCATGTGATATTGTATTGTTAATAATTGTATCTGTTCAATAAATGATTGGGTTTGTTGTAAGGTGGGAAGTTTGGGCGTATTCCGTCGCACATAGTCTTTTGTCGTCCGCACCAGCTTGATATAAATGTCAGAATCCCATCTGTCTCAATGCAAGCAGGGTCTGGGTTTTTTGTTGCCGACTGATGGCTTCCAATTCTTCGTCGCCCATCTGCTGCGCCAAACTAATTTTTTCGTCTTGGATCTGTTTTAGACGATAAATTTCGGGTATTACCCAAGGTCCGGCCTGTCCCGTATTGTAATACTGACCAATATCACCAACCAATCTTCTGCCTTCTTCATTCAGTTTGTTGAATTTGGCCATTAAGCGGGAATTGGAGCCGTAACTGTCAGATGAGCTCTTGGAACTGCCATGTGATGTACGCGAATTGGCATTGTTTTGCATTTTCTTGTAGTACATTCCGTTGGCAAAATCACCTAACTTGCCATTGTCATAGTCGAAATTGATGTATGTGTTACCGAAATGGATGGTATTGTCATCATAGTCGATTGTGATTTTCCCTTGGTCAAGAACGCCACGTGGGGTTGCTAACACAGCATAATCATCCGAAACACCTAATCTGCACGAATTGCGATAACCATCAATGGTTCCACGCCATTCCCAATTACCTTGAAGCCATTGTAAAATATGGTTACTTTCTAGTTCTTTAACTCTTTTTCTCGCTTGTTCCGCATTGGACTCCATCGAATTCAACCCCTTCATCTGTTGTTGAAGTGCTGCTTGATAATTCTCGTCAATAGATGGCTTTATATCCATCTTATCACATTGAGATTCAGTTTGATTATTAGAGCATGAAAAAAGCAAGGCAAATACAAGTATTAATATGAGACACCGATCCATTGAGATTGATTTTTTATAAGAGAAACATATTGTTTATACCTTTTGTAATTGTTATTTTTCTAATTGAATTTTTTTTACAAAAATTCAAAGGAACACTAAAAATTGGGGAATATCCATCGTCGTCTTCTTTAACACATTTGAATGTGGACCTGTCAGGTTCAGGAGTGCCAATTATATCATAATACCATTGACATCTTTCCGTGTCGTTTCTGTAAGCACAAAGTGAAATATTTTGAGGGACTCCTGGCACATGGTATACTTGCCAACTCTCACCTGAAAAACCGTCCGTTGTTAAAAACATGGCTTGATATTGCGAGAACAATTCTTCGGATGATAATCCTGTGTGAATTCCATTATCGAGTTTTAATTTACTTGAATAAACCTCAATATTGTATATTTCCCCCGATTCATCGTAAGTTACGATCATCACAGTATCGTTCCCGGAAAAGACCGTGGCAGTTCCAATAATGTCATTGGGTTCATAATAATCACTACCCATTGTTTTATAGTAGTCATCTATTTCGTTTTCTTCAATTTCAACGTAATGGTCGCCCATTATTACGCCATATCTTCTGTTTAATGTGATAGTGTCATAGAACCCTCCTTTTGGAGGTATATTCATTATGGATTGACCTATCACAAATGGTACAACGCCTTTCTCTGTTATGGTAGGAGTCAATGCAGTCGATTCCGATGTGGTTGAATCAGGATTATTGTTTTTTGTTCCGCATGAAATCAGTGCGATACATGTAAACAGTGTAATGGAAACCAATTTAATCTTATTTTTCATTTTTCATTTATTATTATCTTGACCTTGGCTCGAAGGAGTTAATACAAAACGAAGAAAGTGGAGCCATCTGTTTCCCCATCTCGAACGTAGGGCTTGGACTCCCTTGTACTTGGTACTAAATAGATAAGGTTCTGCTGTGACTCCACTTGGTGTATGTCGTTGTGAAACGAATACAACACAAGTGAGAAATCATTTTCCTTATTCCGATTTAGTACCTTCGTGAAGTGTCCAAGTTCACGTTCGCGGAATGGAGAAAAGCGCTTTCTCTCGGTCTTTCTTCCTATTGAAAGACGCTGCAAAAGTAATAATTTTCTTTGACATGGCAAAAAAGTTTTTCTTGACATCATGCCAAACACACTAATACCAATATGGTTGACGTCAATTCTCCGTATATGCGTGCCATTTATTCTGGGTGTGTCATACTACGGGCTGAAATACTACGTTGTTCAACATATTCGCTCTACCTTATATATATGTCAAGGGTAGATTGGTAGGCGCGGTTTCGGTAAGCATTTTCCATTAAAAGTAATTCTAGCCAAATTCTAGAGTAATTCTAGGGTAATTCTAGCCAAATTCTAGGTGTGGCAGTATGTTACTAGTATGTTGCTAGTAGGATTCTAGTAGATACCCAGTATGTGACGAGTACACTACTGGTTGTCGGTATTAGAAACTGTTTTGAATTTATTCAATAATTTTCTTATGCCATCTATACGGTGCTTTTTTTTACGGTCTTTCGGTTACAATGGAACCCCATTGTGCCCTCAATACCGTAAAAAATCTCTCGTTTATATGTCCAATAAATCTCATCAATAAAATCAAAACAGTTTCTAGATATAACAACAGAGGGGCGACAATGGCTGTCGTCCCTCTGCTATTTTGTTGGATGTCGATGCGGCGTTTCGGTTATTTCTTTTTGCCTTTGACTTTCTTGTACTCGTCGTTCAGTCCTTGGATAATCTCATCGGTGATGTCCATGCCTTCGTTGCCGTAAAGGATGGGGCTGCTTGAGAACGATTTGGCGAGAATGAGGGTGAAATTGCTGTGCGACTCGTTGTATTCTCTGATGAAGGCGTAGATGGCTCTCGTCATCTTCTCCGATTCGGCAAGCGTGCGTTTCTGGATTTGCAGGGTCAGTTCGCTTTCGAGATTTTGCAGTTTTTCGGCGCGCTGTTTCAGTTCGGCTTCCTTGTTCTGCTGTTGTGTCAGCGTCATGTTGGGGCCGTCCTGCATGTATTTCTGATAGTCGTTCTGGAACTGTGTCATCTGGCGCTTGTAGCTGTTTTCTTGTGCGTTGCGATACTCTTCCAATTCTTTGGTGACATCGATGGCATACTGGTATTTGGCCATCAGCGAGTCGGTGTCCACATAGGCGACGGTGAGGCCGTTCTCTGTCTGAGCGATGGGGGCTGCGGGTGCGCTTTTGTGGCCTTTGGTGCAGAAGAAGAGGATGAAAAGAACGATGACGCCGACCAGTGCCACGATCGACAGGATGTTCGAGTTGCACAGACAGCGGCATTTCTTCTCTGTCGGTTCTTCGTGTTGGCAGCCACAAGACTTCACCGGCTCTTCGGGGGCATTCTTGGGCTCAGGTTCCTTGGGGTTGGAATTGATGACAATTTCGTCACGAATTTCGTTGGTGTCGAGCGTGTTGTCGTCGACAGGTTTGTTCAGGTCTTGGATAATTTCCATGGTTGTTATTGTATTATGTTTGTTTATTCTGCTGCTGGTTCGCCAATCACCTCGACGGCACGTTTCAGGCGGTTCAGGGTCTCTTCTTTGCCGATGACCATGACGAGGGTGAGCATATCGGGTCCCTTGGTGTCGCCCACGACGGCCAGTCGGAAGGAGTTCATGATTTGTCCCATGTTGAGTTGGTTGCCTACAATGTATTCGTCGAGGATGGCTTTGTGCAATGCGTCGTACTCAAAGGGCTGTGTGTTGAGTATGTCGATGATTTTGTTGATGTGAGTGGTCATACCCGGTTTCCAGCGTTTTTTGACGGCTGCGGGTTCATAGGCGGTTGGAGCTGTGAAGAAATAGGAGGTCTGGTCCCACATCTCGCTGATGAAGCTGATGCGTTCTTTCATCATGCCGCACACTTTCACCACATAGGCGTGGTCGGCATGTATGCCGTGTTCCTCCAGTATGGGTTCAAACATTTTCGCCACGGACTCGTCGTCTTGCATCTGCATGTATTCGTGGTTGAACCATTTGGCTTTCTCCACGTTGAATTTGGCGCCGCTTTTGCTGACATGCTCTATGCTGAACGCCTGAATCAGTTCGTCCATGCTGAAAATCTCCTGTTCCGTACCGGGATTCCATCCCAGCATGGCCAGGATGTTGACCACCGCTTCGGGGAAGTAGCCGCGCTCGCGGTAACCCGACGAGAGTTCGCCGCTCTTGGGGTCGTGCCAGTCGAGGGGGAACACGGGGAATCCCAAGCGGTCGCCGTCGCGTTTGCTAAGTTTGCCGTTGCCTTCGGGCTTGAGCAGCAGCGGCAGGTGGGCGAACCGGGGCATGCTGTCTTCCCAGCCAAAGGCGCGGTAGAGCATGACGTGGAGCGGTGCCGACGGCAGCCATTCCTCGCCACGGATAACGTGCGAAATCTCCATCGTATGGTCGTCGACGATGTTGGCAAGATGATAGGTGGGCATGCCGTCGCTCTTGAAGATTACCTTGTCGTCGAGGAGGTTGGAATTCATTGTCACATCTCCGCGTATCAGGTCGTGCACGGTGATGTCGGTGTTGGACGGAAATTTGAAACGCACCACATATTGCTCGCCGCTCTGTAGGCGACGCTGCACCTCATCGGCGGGCAGACTTAGGGAGTTCTCCATCTCGCCACGGGTGTTGCAGTCGTATTGGAAAGTCTTTTTCTGTGCCTCGTACTCCTTGCGTTTGGCATCGAGGGCTTCGGGTTTGTCGAAAGCGTAGTAGGCCCATCCGTCGCGCAGCAGTTGTTCGGCATACTGGCGATACATGGCTTTGCGGTCGCTTTGGCGATAGGGGCCGTAGGGACCTCCGATGTGTACACCTTCGTCAAACTTGATTCCCAGCCAGTCGAGGGCTTCGATGATGTAGTCCTCTGCACCAGGCACAAAGCGTGTCTGGTCGGTGTCTTCGATACGGAGTACCATTTCGCCGCCGTGCTGACGAGCGAATAGGTAGTTGTACAGTGCGGTGCGTACGCCGCCGATATGGAGTGGGCCCGTGGGGCTCGGCGCAAATCTTACTCTGACTTTTCGTTCCATGATGATATTGTTGCAGTATTATGTTGTTTACGTGTTTTGGTGTTTTACTGTTGGTGGCTAAAGCGGCTTGTGTCGAGGTCGGCGAACTTTTTTCGGCCTTTTATGTAGTAATCCAGCAGCAGGTGCCCTTGGTAGATACAACTCACCTCGTGAGGATTGAGCAGCGCACGGCGTTTCTTGAGGGCAGGTTTCCAACGGCGGTAGTCGCGATGGGCTTTGAGCACCGCGGTAAATTCTTTAGGATGCCCCTCGGCAATGAATTTCATGCCGGCCACGATGTCGAGCACCATGCGTAGCGTGATAACCCAGCAGCGGCGACGTTGGGGCAGGTTCTTGTAGAGCAACGCCATGTTGTTGCGGAAATTAAGGTATGTTTTGTGGGGCGACGACTTGGGCAGTGTGCCGCCTCCTACATGATATACTACCGATTGTGGGCAGTAGACGGCTTTGTATCTTTGGTTCTTGGCGCGCCAACAGAAGTCAATCTCCTCCATGTGGGCGAAGAATTCGCCGTCCAAACCACCCAACTCTTTCCATACGGCCGCTTTGACGAACATGGCTGCTCCTGTGCCCCAGAATATCTCGCAGGGGCTGTCGTACTGTCCGTGGTCTTTTTCCAGCGTGTTGAACATCCGTCCGCGACAGAAGGGATACCCGTATTTGTCGATGAATCCTCCGGCGCCGCCTGCATATTCGAAGGTGTCGCGTTGGTCGTACATCAGCAGTTTGGGCTGTGCAATGGCAATCTTGGGGTCTTGTTCCATCTGCTCGATGACAGGTTCTATCCACCCTTCGGTTACCTCCACATCGTCGTTGAGTAGCACATAGTAGTCGGCTTCTACTGCGCTGCAGGCACGGTTATATCCTTCTGCAAATCCGTAATTCTTGTCCATACGGATGACGCGCAGGGTGGGGTAGGCCTTGGATAAGAAGTCCAGCGAGTCGTCGGTCGACCCATTGTCGGCAATCACGACCTCGTTGTCCCCATGGGTGTAGCGTGTCACGGAGGGAAGGAACTTCTCCAGCATCTTTCTGCCGTTCCAGTTGAGTATGATAACAGCTGTCTTCAAGTGTGTCTTGTTATTGTTTATCCTTTTTCAATTTCCAACGGCGGTGTGTCCACAGCCAGTATTCGGGTTGGCGGCGGATGATGTCTTCAAGCCGTTGGACGTAGAGCTGGGTTATGGCTCCTTCCGGCAGGCGGGATGGGTCGCTGCAGAGCTCGCTGATTTCAATCTCGTAATATCCCCGGCGCACTTTCTTCACCTCGTAGAACAGCACGGGGTAGTTGTATTTGCGTGCAAAATGCTCGCTGCCGTAGAGAAAGGCCGTCTCTTGGTTGAGGAAATGTGTCCAGAAACTCTTCTTTGGATTGCTGGGCGACTGGTCGGAAAGCATCATGTAGGCGCAAGGTACGCGATATCGGTGATAGTACTCCATCACTTGCCGGACGTTGGTTTGGTCCACCACTTCGTCGCCGTAGCGGATGCGGGCCTGTGTCAGATACTGCCCGAATTTCTTGTTGTTAAGCGGCTTGCCCACGCCGATGCCATGATGCAGCAACTGGAAATTAATGGAGAGTACCATGTATTCCCAATTGTTGTAGTGTGCCGACATCAAAATCACGCTCTGTCCTTTCTCGTAGTATCTGTTGATTACTTCGCGGTTCACCACTTTATAGCGTTTGAGCACCTGTTGGGGTGTGGCTCGCAGGCCGTAGAGCGCTTCAGCTAATAAGTCGGCCAAATGACGGTAGTATCGCCGTTCGATTTGGAGGATTTCTTGCTTGCTCTTTTCGGGGAAGGAATTGTACAAGTTCTGGCGTGCAATCTTTCTGCGGTAGTGTAGCAGATGGTAGACTACCAGATATGTCAGGTCCGACAATAGATAAAGCATCCACAGCGGCAACCATGACAACGGGGTCAGTATGCAGTAGTATAGAATCCAGTTCACGCCAGTACGTTATCTTGTCGTTCAGTATCCTCGTTCAAATTGTTCGCCTACTTCGCCTTTCACATCCTCGTTTAACTGTTGTTGGCTCAGCCGCTGCTCCCATTTGGGGTCGCGTACCTCGCCTTTGGCGTTGGAGTTGAGGAGCTTGTAGTAGCCCGAACGGAATTCATCCCAGAAAAGGAACACGCGGTTGATGTCGTCGCCGGGCAGCTGGTTGTAGCGCCACAACTGATAGGGCAAGTAATAAATCTGTCCCAGAGAGTTGTCTGTGGGGCGCTCTCCCGTGATGTTTTGACGCATATTGGTTCCGGAACCCAGGTAGCGGTTGGAGACAAAGTTCTTCTCGTCGCGCACAAAGCTGGGTGCGCCGTATTGCAGGTATATGCGACCGCGGTCGGTCTTGTAGCCCTCGGTGCGCGGATAGCTGAAATGTGCTGCCACATAATCCAGACGTTCGCGGTATTCGCGCCAGGCACTTTCGGGGTTCAGTTTGTTGCGTGTGGTCCAGAAGTTGTAGAAAAAGGTTTGTTTCTCTTCCATCTTCCCCGGTTGTTTCACTATCTTGTCGGCATACTGCTTCTCACGCTCGGTGGCGATGGGGTAGAGGGCGTCAATGTAGTAGTTGAGCAGGTTTTCATCGGTAATCTGACCAGCGAATGTGGCTGCACCTGCTGACAGCGTGGGTTGCTCTATTGAGGGATTGGAGCGTATGAACGGGGTCTTCTTGAATAGCAGTAGTTCATTGTGCTTGTTGCGCACTTCGACCACCAGGTTGTAGTTGCCCGACGGCAGTTGGCTGATGTCAATGGAGGCGTAGTTCGGCACCAACACGGCGCTCTTCATGCGTTTGGTCACCACGCCAGCCTCGTAGCGCTGGCCGTTCTCTTGCTGCTCTATAAAACATACGTTGAGGAAATCTTGGTTGCCTATTTCCTTTTGAATGTTGTAGATTTCATAGTAGAAGTTGAGCGTTCCGATTTGCTCAGGATAGAAGTCGTTCACGTAGGGCTCCATGTCGTATCCGTTGCGCGACAGTATGTTTTGTTGGGTCGTTTTGGTGGCTTTGGCCATGGTTTGTACCGACGACAGGCGCGGGGTCTTGTCATCGTAGTTCACCACGAGTTTCTCGGTAATGGTGATGGGGCCGTTCTGCGACGCTTTGTCCTTGACGGTCATCACCAGATCGTAGATGCCGTTGCTGAGCGAGAAACGTTGCACATCGAGAAAGTTGAAGTGGTCCTTCTCTGGGCTGTCGATGGCAGGGCTCTGGAGGTCGTATTTCTTGGCGTAGGTCACCGAGTCGCTGCGTTTCACCACCAGCACAATCTCCACGGTGGCACGGTACTGGCTCTTGCCGGTGGACACAAAGTTCATGTTCCATGCGTCGAAGGAGAGGTATGTCTCCACGTAGGGCGAGCCGTCGGAGAGGGCGAAGGTGGAGTAGGAGAACACGGCGGTCAACTGCTTCCCTTCGGCCATGCATTGGCTCATGGCGATAAGTGATATGATTAGTAGGAAAACTTTTTTCATGATGACGGAAATTGATGTGTGTGCTTTATGTTCTGGGGAATTTTTGTCTCATAGTTTCTGTGGCGGTCAGTCGTACATGTGTACCATGCTGACGGTGTTGCTGTCGGTCGAAAGGACAAGCCGCTTGTCGTTGCAACGCACGATGTGAAGTGTGTCGCAGAATTCTACGGCGCGATGATTCTCAAATCGCTTGCCTGACAGTATCAGGTTGCGTTTGCGTATGCGCCATTGGGTGTACTGCGTCTCAGGGTCGTTGATGCTGGAGGCAATCCCTCCGCGCGACAGGCAGAACCCCGACCGCTCGCTTCCCTCCGTGCCTTCCTTCACCCAATCACCCGATATGGGTATGCTCTTGTTGTGGCATCCTGCCAGTACGGCAATGACCAAAGCTGAGCATAACAATATGGTAGTCTTCTTTATCATATTATGGTACGGTGGTGAAACTGGCTGCAAAAATACGAAAAAATGCTGACAAATACGTTGGAGGTCGTAAAATTTGCCACCGAGGCATCCCTGGTGGCGCAATCGCAGTATGTCCGTCATTTGTTACGACAGGTGTCTTTGCGGGTGAGTGCAAGGATATGCATGGTTGTCAACAAACAGTTGATAATTTCTTTGCCGCTCGGGGTGCGAAATTTGGGGTATTTGTTTTATCTTTGCAAAAAATAAGTAATAACACTCAAATAAGTAAAGCATTATGTCATTAATTGTTAACGATGAAAACAGTAGCAGAGTGCTGAACACCGAGCTTCCTGTAATCCTTGATTTAAGTGCTTCATGGTGTGGTCCCTGCAAGGCATTGGCCCCCATTATCGATGAAATCGCTGCCGAATACGAAGGCCGTGCTGTCGTGGGCAAGGTCGATGTGGAAGAATCGCCCGAACTGGCCAGTCAGTATCGCGTGCGTAACGTCCCTACCGTCCTCTTTATCAAGAACGGCGAGCTGAAAGACAAGAGTGTCGGTCTCGTTCCCAAACAGTCATTGATTGACAAATTGACTCCGCTGCTCTAACTTTCCAACAGCGTGAGGATGGGGTAGTGCGTTGCCGGTTGAGTGTGTGGTTGCGGTCACGATGAGCATTCATCGGCAGTGCCGTCCGTTTGCGAATGGTCAGATATGTTTCCTGAACTGGAGAAATACAAATCCCTCGATTTCTTTGCTCATCAAGTGGTCGAGGGGTTTATTACTGGGCTTCATAAGAGCCCGTTTCATGGTTTTTCGGTTGAGTTTGCCGAACATCGGCTGTACAATACCGGCGAGTCGACACGCAATATCGACTGGAAGCTCTACGGTCGCACAGATAAGCTGTTTGTCAAGCGCTTCGAGGAGGAAACAAACCTGCGTTGCCAGCTGCTGGTCGACTATTCTTCGTCGATGTATTTCCCTGTCGGAAATCATGGCGATTTCCGGCATCCCAACAAACTCACCTTCTCGGTCTATGCGACTGCGCTGCTCATTGAGTTGCTGGTACGCCAGCGTGACGCTTTTGGACTCACGCTTTTCTCCGACAAGATTGACCTCCAGACAGTGGTGCGCTCCAGCACAATGCACCAGCGTTACCTCTATTCTCTGATGGAACAGCTGCTGAAACCCGTTGATATTGAAAAAACGGAGAAACGCTCTACGGCTATTGCCGACAGCATCCATCTGATTGCAGAGAAACTGCATCGCCGCTCGCTGGTCGTTATCTTCACCGATGCCCTTGTGCGTCCCGACGAACAGGAGCCGCTCTTTGACGCGTTGCGCCACTTGCGTCATTGTAAGCATGAGGTGTTGCTGTTCCACACGTTCGATCGCGACAAGGAAATCAATCTTGATTTCGGCAATAAACCTTGTCATTTCATTGATATGGAGAGTGACAGGCGGGTAAAAGCGTTCCCTGCAGAGTTGACGGAGCAGTATGGCGAGGAGATGATGCGGATGCTTCAGGACATCAAGCGACACGCTATCCAGTACAAGATTGACTATGTTCCGGTCGACATTAACCAAGGTTTTGACCAAATCATGCAACCCTATCTTCTGAAACGTTCCAAGCACTTTTGAACGTTTCCTGAACACAACAAAAAAGAGCAAACAACAAGGTCTGCTCTTTTTTTTGATGCATTGCACAACGAGGCCTTACGGGCGTGGCTCCGTGTCACTGTAGCCGCTCGCGGAGGTTAGCATGGTGGTAGTGGCTTCGATGTCAATGTTCTTGTCGGTTTTGAGGTAGAAAATCTCTTTACCCCAGCGGTGGGTATTCTCGGCCGAGATGAGTTTCAGTTTCACGTGGTGCGAACCCTCGGCGGGGTAGAAGAGGTATTCTTTCTTGAACGTGGGCGAATCTATAAAATTACTGTCGTTCAGTGCATCGCTGCTGGTGTATTCGTACAGCATCACGTCAACGTCATAGTTCTCGTGCATGATTTGGTTGACGAGGTCGAGATTGATTTTGTTGATGAAGGTGTACGAGGTTACACCAGTGTCGTTGTCCTTCTTGCAGGACGATAAGGCGCAGGAAACCAACGCTGCTGCGAATACAACATTAATGATTGTTCTTTTAGTCATGATTCTGTGTTTTGTTTTCAGGGTTAGTTTCACATTATAGATTCACCTCTTGTCCGTGTATTACAGCTTCGGACCTGCAGGTACGAGTGCCTTTCCGGCGGCGTTGAACTCGAATTTGTGGAAGTTCTTGATGAAGCGCTCGGCGAGGTCGCGTGCCTTCTTGTCCCATTCGGCAGCATCCTTGTAGGTGTCGCGCGGATCGAGAATGTCGGTGGCGACGCCTGGCAGGACAGTCGGCACCTCGAGGTCGAAGTAAGGTATCTTCTTGGTGGGCACCTTGTCGATTTCGCCGTTCAGTATGGCGTCGATGATTCCGCGGGTGTCCTTAATGGAGATACGCTTGCCTGTGCCGTTCCATCCGGTGTTGACCAGATAGGCACGGGCTCCGCTCTTGTCCATGTGGCGCACCAATTCCTCTGCGTATTTTGTCGGGTGCAGCTCGAGGAAGGCCTGTCCGAAGCATGCGCTGAAAGTGGGGGTGGGCTCGGTGATGCCGCGCTCGGTGCCGGCCAGCTTGGCGGTGAAGCCGGAGAGGAAATAGTATTTCGTCTGGTCGGGGGTGAGAATGCTCACGGGAGGCAGCACGCCGAAAGCGTCGGCGCTCAGGAAGATGACCTGCTTGGCGGCGGGAGCGTGGCTGATAGGAGCCACGATGTTTTTGATGTGGTAGATGGGGTAGGAGACGCGGGTGTTCTCGGTGACGCTCTTGTCGGCAAAGTCAATCTTGCCGTTGGCGTCAACGGTAACGTTCTCCAACAGAGCGTCGCGTTTGATGGCACCGTAGATATCGGGCTCGGCCTCCTTATCGAGGTTGATGACTTTTGCGTAGCAGCCGCCTTCAAGGTTGAACACGCCGTTGTCGTCCCATCCGTGCTCGTCGTCGCCGATGAGTTTGCGCTTCGGGTCGGTGCTGAGCGTGGTTTTGCCTGTGCCGGAGAGACCGAAGAAGATAGCGGTGTTCTCGCCGTTCATGTCGGTATTGGCGCTACAATGCATGCTGGCTATGCCTTTGAGGGGCAGGTAGTAGTTCATCATGCTGAAGAGACCTTTTTTCATCTCACCGCCATACCAGGTGTTGAGGATTACCTGCTCATGGCTGGTTACGTTGAACGCCACCGCGGTGTCGCTGCGCAGGCCGAGTTCCTTGTAGTTGTCTACCTTGGCCTTGCTGGCGGCGTAAACCACGAAATCGGGCTTCTGTTCCAGCTCCTCCTCGCTCTCGGGGCGGATGAACATATTCTTTACGAAGTGCGCCTGCCAAGCTACCTCCATGATGAAGCGCACCTTCATGCGGGTGTCCTTGTTGGCACCGCAGAAGCCGTCCATCACGATGAGGTTCTTACCGGAGAGCTGCTGGATGGATTTCTCCTTGAGGATGCCCCATGTCTTTTCGCTGATGGGGTGGTTGTCGTTGGGGTAGTCGGGCGTGTTCCACCAGACGGCGGTGGCGGGGTCGGTAGAGACTTTGTCCTCAACAATGTATTTGTCCTTGGGTGAGCGTCCGGTGAATATGCCGGTCATCACGTTGACGGCGTCCAGCTCGGTCAGCTGGCCTTTGTCGTAGCCGGTCAACGAAGGATCCATCTCCCACTCGTATAGTTCTTCAAACGTGGGATTGTAGTGCAGATCTTTGATGTCTTTGATGCCGTAGCTGACCAAGTCTTGTTTTATTTTATCGATATTCATTTTGTTGGATTCTTAATGTGTGAATCGTGTTGTCCATTTGTTTTGTCCTGTCCGTCTTATTTGTGGGAGCGGGCATCCTTGATGGCGGCCTGAGCGGCGGCAAGACGAGCCACGGGAACGCGGAACGGGCTGCAGCTAACGTAGTTGAGACCGACATGATAGAAGAACTCCACGCTGGCGGGGTCGCCACCGTGTTCGCCGCAAACGCCGCATTTGAGGTTCGGGCGGGTGCTGCGACCGCGTTTCACGCCGAGGTCGACTAACTGACCCACGCATTCCTGGTCGAAGGTGTTGAACGGGTCGGCGGGAATGACTTTCTCGTCAACGTATTTGTGAACGATGGCGTTCACGTCGTCGCGGCTGAAGCCGTAGGTCATCTGGGTTAGGTCGTTGGTACCGAAGCTGAAGAACTCGGCCACATCGGCTATCTGGTCGGCTACGAGGGCGGCACGAGGTATCTCAATCATGGTGCCGTAGAGGTAGTTGAACGAGACGCCGTATTTGGCCATAACTTCCTGTTTCACGCGGTCGGCGATGCTCTTCTGGTGGTGCAGCTCGCGGGCGTTGATGGTGAGGGGTACCATGATTTCGAGGTGAGGATCGTGGCCTTCCTTGATGAGTTCGCAGGTGGCGCTGAAGAGTGCGCGGAACTGTGTCTCTGTGATTTCAGGATAGATGATACCGAGACGCACGCCGCGGAGACCCATCATGGGGTTCACCTCGTGGAGGGCATCCACGCGACGTTTCAGCTCCTCAAAGCTCATACCGCGCTCCTGAGCGGCGGCGCGCTGTTTGCCTTCGGTTTGGGGGACGAACTCATGCAGCGGCGGGTCCATCAGACGGAAGGTGAGAGGTTTGCCGTCCATCACCTTGAGGGTGCTCTTGGCGCTCTCCTTGATATAGGGCTCCAGCTCGGCCAGAGCGGCGATGCGCTCCTCGGTGGTGTCGCTGAGAATCATGTTGCGCAGCTTCTCGAGGGGTTTCTCGCTATTCTTGCCGTAGAACATGTGTTCTATGCGGAACAGGCCGATACCTTCGGCGCCGAAACTCACGGCTTTCAATGCATCTTCGGGGTTGTCGGCATTGGTGCGCACGCCCATGGTGCGGTATTTGTCGACAATCTGCATGAATTGTTTGAACAAGGGGTTCTCTGTGGCGTCGATCATCTTGACCTCTTCGTCGTATACCCAGCCCTTGGTGCCGTTGAGCGAGAGCAGGTCGCCCTCTTTGAAGGTGCGGTCGCCGATGTGGACAGTGCCGGTTTCGAAGTCAATCTTGACGGCTTCGCAACCCACGATGCAGCATTTGCCCCATCCGCGAGCCACGAGGGCGGCGTGAGAGGTCATACCGCCGCGAGCGGTGAGAATACCGTCGGCAGCACGCATGCCTTCCACGTCTTCGGGGTTGGTCTCTTCGCGCACCAGGATGTTCTTGATGCCGTTCACGTGGTATTCCTTGGCTTTGTCGTTAGTGAGAGCTATGCGTCCCACAGCACCTCCGGGGCCTGCGGGCAGACCTTTGGCGATGACGGGATGGTTCTTCTCGTCGGTGGTGTCGAGGATGGGGTGGAGCAGCTCGTCGAGTTGGGCGGGGCTTATGCGCATCACCACCTCCTGGTCGTCGATGAGTCCTTCCTTCAGCATATCGGCAGCCATGGTGATGGCGGCCACGCCGGTGCGTTTGCCCACGCGGCATTGGAGCATATAGAGCTTGCCGTCCTGGATGGTGAACTCGATGTCGAGCATATCGTGGAAGTTCTTCTCCAGTATCTCACGGATGTCGCAGAGTTCCTTGTAGGTCTCGGGCATGAGCTCCTGCATGGACTTCATGTGTTTGTTCTGCTCGTTTTTGGTGTCGTCGTTGAGAGGATTGGGAGTGCGGATGCCGGCCACAACGTCTTCGCCTTGAGCGTTGATGAGCCATTCACCGTAGAACTGGTTGTCGCCGGTGGCAGGGTTGCGGGTGAAAGCCACGCCGGTGGCGCTGTT
>JAEEGL012537262.1_pt1 | contig 22032 bp, 15 predicted proteins | sample 9134231 | NCBI WGS metagenome assembly JAEEGL01 (sample SAMN16246548, study PRJNA631951) | gut metagenome | biome: gut microbiome; feature: rumen; material: fiber-attached | host: Bos | place: Iran: Karaj | collected 2018-10 | reverse complement strand
GTGGCAATATCCGCTGGACAGGTTTCGTCAGGCGAGGCGTTGACAAAAGGCGTAGTGTCCCTACGGTGATTGGCAACAACGACGCATGGCGGAAGTTGGGCAAGGATTGTGTCATGGAGTTTGAGGACGAGACACTAGAGTGGGGCTCTGCCCAGGGAAATGAGAGGCGCGGCGAGCTTCCAGAAGCGCGACGGCTCCAGGAGAGTCTCGCGGATGTACTGGATGGGAATCAGGGAGAGCAGGAAGCAGATCGCGGCGGCGAGGAGGAAGAAGGCGAGAGCCCCGAAGAGTCCGCCGAGAATGGAGTTGAGCGGCTGGGGCACGAGGAGGCGGAGGCACTTGTCGACAAGCTTGCGCACGAGCCATCCGCCGAGCGCGGCGGCGGCGATGGAGCCGATGGCCGCGATGAGGGCGAAGAGGAAGCCCGAGCTGCCGAACCAGGAGGCGCAGAGACTCCGCCACGGCGGGCCGGCGATGCGGAAGGCGGCAAAGGCGCCGAAGATGGCGGCGAAACGGGCGAGTTCGCCGGACAGTCCGCGGATGAGCCCGAACAGGCATCCAAGCGACACGGCGGCGAACGCCACGATGTCAAGGATGTCGGCGGCGGAAAGTCCGTCGGTCATGGCTGCTGCTCGGCGGCGGCCTGCTTTTCCTGCTCGCGGATCCAGTCGCGGACGGCGGTTGCCTGGGCGGAGGAGCCGTCGCCGTACTGGAGGAAGAGGCGGTAGTAGTGGATGGCCTGCGGGATTTCTTTCGGCATCGAGGCGTAGTAGCAGCCGATGCGGAAGAGAAGATCGGACTGTGTGGGGCGGATGGCCAGCGCTTGGAGGGCCATCTGGAGGGCGCCCGTGATATCGTTCTTCTCGTAGCGGATGGATTCGATGCCGATGAGGGCGTCGAAGCATTCGGAGTCGGCGGCGAGGGCCTGGCGGTACTGCGTTTCGGCGGCGGCGAGGTTGCCGGCGCCGCGGGCGATGGCGGCCTTTTCAAGGAAAGGGGCAGGGGAGGCGATGCCGAAGGCGGCGGGGATGGAGCTGAGGTTCGGGGAGTCCGGTGCGAGACGGGCGAAGCGGCGGTAGGCCTTGGCGGCTTCATCGTTCTTGCCGACGAGGAGGCATTTCTCGGCGAAATTGCGCCAGGTTTCGCCATCGAGGGGATCCTCCTGGGTGGCGATGAGGGCGAGATTGTAGGCCTCGGAGGGGGAGATCGCGGAATTGGACATCCGGATGCGCTCCTGGGCGGAGTCGGAGGGACCTTCGCGGACGCCTTTGAGCGGGGCGAGGAAGGCGTCAAGGCGGCGGGCTCCCTCGATGTCCGTCGTGGTGGGGAAGACCTTGAGATAGCGGTTGAAGGCGCGCATGGCGGCGGGCTTCTCGCCGTAGCAGTGGAAGAACACGCAGCCGAGGTTGTAGAGGGCGGCGGGGTGGTCGGGGCGGAGGTCAAGCGCCTCGGCGGCGTCGCGGCGGGCCGCCTCGCCGAGGTTCTGGCGGAACTTCAGACCGGCGGAGGCCGCGAGGATGTCGGGACGACGGGACTCCGACGCGTAGTCGCGGGCACGCTTGAGAGCGTCCTCGGCCTCTTTCCAGCGGCGGAGGTCGGCCTGGGCGCGGGCAAGGCCGAGGAGGGCGTCGACGGCCTCCTCGCCCTGGAGCAGATCGCTGGCGCGCTGGAAGGCGCGTGCGGCGCTGCGGAGGTGGCCGGACAGCAGGCAGGCCTGCCCGAAGTTGTACTGGAGGCGTCCGTTGGCGGGCTGGATGCGAACGGCCTTGTCAAGATTGGCGCGCGCGGTCTTCCAGTCGCCGGCGTGGAGAGCGGTTTGGCCAGCAACGATGTACTCGTCGAGTTTAGCGACCTTGGGGCCGCAGGCGGTGAGCAGGAGAAGGGGGAGGGAAAGGAAAAGAATCTGGAGAGGCTTCATGGTCACAAGTATACCACGGGATGGGCGCAAAGGGCACGGGTAAAAAAAGTCCGAAAGTCTGAAAGTCTGAAAGTCCGAAGTCCGAAGTCCGCTGAAATGGGGCGGCCGAAATCGGGTCGGGGTATCCCGCCTGAGTGCAGGACTGGTCGCTAGAGACCGAGGGCTGTGCGGAGCTCGGCCTCGAAATCACGGGCGCGATAGGCCGCAAGGCGCTTCCGCTGACCGGCGACGATGGCTTCCCGGAGCGCAGGGTCGCGGGCAATCCGGCCGATGGTCTCGGCGATGAGCGGGTAGTTCCGCTCATGGAAGAGGACGCCCGCGCCGCCGAGGGTCTCGGGGACTGCGGCATCGGCGATGGCGAGGACGGGAACGTCGTGGTGCATCGCCTCCAGAAGCGGCGCGCAGAATCCCTCGTGCTCGCTCATGCAGAGGAAGACGGTGGCAGCGCGGTAGCATGCGTTGAGCTCTGCCTGGGTGACGCCTCCGGTGAAGATGACGCGGCGGAGGTCCAGCGTGTAGGCCTGCCCGAGGAGGAGAGTGTGGTACGCCTCGGCGCCGGCGTAGGTGCCGACCAGCAGCAGGCGCGAGAAGGGCTCGACATAGTGCTGGAGGTCATGGAAGACGCGCAGAAGCTCGTCGTGGCGCTTGTTGGGGGCGATGCGTCCGACGAAGAGGACGTTGACGGCCCCGTCGCGGTAGCGCGTGGCGTAGGTGGGGGAGACCTCGTGGTGGGCACCTTCGAGGTCGATCATGAGCGGGAGGACCCTGGGGTCTCGGTAGCCCATGGCGGAGAGCTCGGAGGCGTTGAAGGCGCTGTCGGCGAGGTTGGTTTCGGCCGAGCCTGCGAGGTCGGCCGCCTGGCGGCGGCCCTCGGCGAGGCGGGCGGCGGCGACGGAGTCGATGCGCTCGAAGAAACGGGCCGGCGTGATGTTGTGGTAGAGGATGACGCGCCGGCAGGGAAGCGTCGGGAAGACGAGATTGGCCTCGCACCCGATGGAGAGGTGGAGGATGGCGGTGTCTTCGGGGCGGATGCGGGCGCGGAGGCTGTCGAGGCGGATGATTCCGTCCTCGTCGTCGGGGGAGACGGCACCGGAGGCGCAGGCGATTTCGGAGGCGTAGCCCCACTTGCGAAAAAGAAAACGCATCAGCAACGCTTCGTTGCTGATGGCGTCTCCGCGCCGGAAACCGGCGACTAGCTGGTAAATGGCCGCAGCCATGTGACCTGACTACCGCATTACTTCTTGTGGCGGTTGAGCTTCATGCGCTTGTCATGCTTGTGCTTTGACATCTTCGCACGGCGCTTCTTTTTGATCGAACCCACGGCGCGGACTCCTGTTGCTGTGATTGACTGGTGATGGATGAATGAGGGATGGTGGGCAATACAGGACTCGGACCTGTGACCCCCGCCGTGTGAAAGCGGTGCTCTAACCAACTGAGCTAATTGCCCGGTAAACGCGAACGGCGGGAATTGAAGCACAGACCGGGGGGCGGAGTCAAGGGGGTTTCTTGCGGCAGATGAAAAAAACGGAATTGCTTTCCGCGGCGTTTCGGTGCAAAATAGAAGCCAATCACGCAAACAAGGGTTTTCTCCATGATACGTCAATCTCTTCTCGTTCTCTCCTCCACGGTCCTGCTCGTCGCCTGCAGCCAGACCAAGTCCGATGAACCCGCCGCCGAGTCCAAGGTCGACGACGCCATTGCCGCGTCTGCCGCTGCCATTCTCGAAAAGGCGGCCGATCCCGCGCCCGAAGTCGAAATTCCCGCTCTTCCCGAGGTCGTCGCGAAAATCGACGACTCGCTTGAGATCAAGGGCGCCGAGCTCCAGAAGCTCATCGAGCCGCAGCTCAAGAGCATCCGCTCGATGGGCGCCGGCGCGTCGCAACTGATGTCCTACACCAAGAATCTCCGCAAGGAGGGGCTGGACCGCCTCGTCTTCAAGGCGATTCTCCTCCGCGAGGCTACCGCCCAAAGCTTCTCCGTGACGGACGAGGAAGTGGATGAATTCATCAAGAAGAACCTCCCCGCCGAGGAATCGGCCGAGGACTTCGCAAAGGCGCAGGGCATCATGGTGGAGGATCTGAAGGAGGATGTCCGTTCGGGCCTTACCATCAACAAGCTGCTGGACAAGCAGGTCGAGAGCCTCGCCGAGCTGACCGACGAAGACCTCAAGGCCGAGTACGACAAGATCGCGGCGGAACAGCCGAAGGCGTTCGACAGGCCCGAGTCCGTTCAGGCCAGCCACATCCTTGTGAAGGTCGAGAAGGACGCCGACGATGCGGCGAAGGCCGCCGCCCGCAAGAAGATTGAAGAGCTCCGCCAGAAGATCGTTGACGGCGCCGACTTCGCGGAGGTCGCAAAGGAGAGTTCCGACTGCCCGAGCGGCAGCCGCGGCGGCGATCTCGGCCAGTTCGGGCGCGGCCAGATGGTGAAGCCCTTCGAGGAGGCGGCGTTCACACAGCCCGTCGGCGAGCTTGGCCCCATCGTGGAGACCGACTTCGGCTTCCACATCATCAAGGTCGCGAAACGCACCGAGGCCGGAGTGCAGACCCTTGAGGACGTCAAGGAGGATCTGAAGAAGTACCTCGAGAACAACCGCAAGAACGAGGTGGTTCAGAAGTTCGTCGGCGACCTTCGCGACAAGGCCAAGATCGAGACGTTCCTCCCGGACTTCGAGATTCCCGAGGACGTTCCGCCCGCAGCCGCGCGGGAGCTTCCCGAATGGGCGCAGTAAAGGCCCCCTTTGCCGTCCGTTTCGCCTGGGTCGCCAACACGCTCTGCCTTGCCGGCTATCTGACGTGGCTGGCGTTCGGCGGCCGGGAGACCCTGTTCTACGACCGGGACGGCATTCTGGGCCTGCTCCCGGTCATTCCGCTTTCCTTCGTGTACATCTACCTGTTCCGGCGGAGGGGGTAGTGGAACGCAGAGTCGGATTCATCGGCATCATCATCGAGGAACCCACCCGCAGCGCCCCCGATGTCAACCGGGTCATTTCCGCCCATTCGGATCTGGTGCTGGCCCGGGTCGGTCTGCCGCCGCGTGACGGGCGCGAGAGCGCGGTCATCACCCTGGTGGTCGAGGCCACGACGGACGAGCTCGGCGCCTTCACCGGGGCGCTCGGGCGCATCGCCGGCGTCTCGGTGAAATCCGCGCTCGGCAAGAAACGGGGGGAGTAGCGCCATGGCGTCGCGGAATCTCGGGGAGACGCTTGAAAACGCCATCCTCCCCCTCATCCAGTTCAAGGACTCCGACAAGAACCAGGAGACGGCCGCGCGGATACTCCTCTGGTGGCTCCGGCGCTTTTCGCGCCTCTACGCGTTCGTCGGCCAGTTGCGCCTGTGGCTCTTCGAACACGGCGTCCTGCACCGCTACCCGCTCGGCTGCCAGGTCATCAGCGTCGGCAACATCACCGCCGGCGGAACCGGCAAGACCCCGATGGTCGAGGCGCTGGCGCGGGACCTGCAGAAGCGCGGCCGCAAGGTCGCGATCCTTTCGCGCGGATACCGCAGGAAGGAACAGCGCTTCAAGAACCGCGTCCGCCGCTGGATGCGGGGAAACGACCGCCCGCAGCCGCCGCTAGTCGTCTCCGACGGCACCGGCCCCCTTCTCGACAGCGCGCGCAGCGGCGACGAGCCCTACATGCTCGCGAGCAACCTGAAGGGCGTTGTCGTCCTCGTCGACAAGAACCGCGTCAACAGCGGCCGGTACGCCGTCCGGAACTTCGACTGCGACACGCTGATCCTCGACGACGGCTTCCAGTACCAGCGGCTCAAGCACCGGCTGGACCTCGTTCTGGTGGACTGCGGAAACCCCTTCAGCACCGGCGAGGTGCTGCCGCGCGGGATTCTGCGGGAGCCGCTGAAAAACCTGCGCCGCGCGCGCTTCATCTGCATCACCAAGGTCCGCGGGCGCGACACGGCCGAGCTGCGGAAGCGCATCCTCGAGCTCAACCCGGAAGCGGGTCTGATGGAGTGCGACCACGTGCCGTGCCTGCTCCGCGAGGCCTTTACCCGGAAGGAGCTCCCGCTCACGGCGCTCCGCAACGCCAAGGTCTTCTCGGTGGCCGGAATCGCATCGCCGCGCAGCTTCGAGACATCGCTCGAAGACCTCGGGGCGACGATTCTAGACCGTCGCCGCTTCGCAGACCACCATCGGTACTACCGGCGCGAAATCGCCGCCATCGTCCGCGCTGCGGCGAACCTCGGCGCGGACATGGTAGTCACCACCGAGAAGGACGCGGTGCGCATGCCTCAGATTGAAGACTGCGTCGTTCCCATCTACTACCTCCGCATTGAAATCCGCTTCAACAGCGGGCTCCAGGAGTTCGAGCGCTGTCTCGGACTCATCACCAACGCCCGCCCCGAGGAGACGAAATCGCCATGACCGCTCCCGCCAACCGCCCCTCCGAGACTTTCAACGAGCGCAACACCAGCCTCGACAACCGCCTCCGCCCGGCATCGTTCTCCGATTTCATCGGGCAGGAGAAGGTGCGCGAGCGACTTCTTCTCGCCGTCGACGCGGCGAAGCTGCGCAACGAGCCGCTTGACCATGTGCTTCTATCCGGTCCTCCCGGCCTCGGGAAGACCACGCTCTGCTACATTCTTGGCGACGCGCTCGGCGTCTCCGTCAAGGCGACCTCCGGCCCCATCATCGAGAAGCCGGCCGATCTGGCGGGCCTGCTCACGTCGCTGCAGCGCGGCGACATCCTCTTCATCGACGAAATCCACCGCATGCAGCGCACCGTCGAGGAGTACCTCTATTCGGCGATGGAGGACTTCGTGCTGGACATCATGATCGACCAGGGACCCAACGCGCGCTCGGTGCGGGTGGAGCTCCCGCGCTTCACGCTCGTCGGGGCCACCACCCGAAGCGGCCTGATTTCCTCGCCGCTTCGCTCGCGGTTCGGCATCAACTCGCGTCTTGACTACTATCCCGCCGACAACCTCCGGAAGATCGTCGAGCGCTCCGCGGGGCTGCTGAAGGTCGAGATCGACGAAGACGGCGCGATGGAAATCGCCCGCCGTTCGCGCGGCACGCCGCGCATCGCCAACAACCTGCTCCGGCGCGTCCGGGACTACGCGCAGGTTCGCGCCGGCGGGCGCATCTCGCGCGAGGTCGCCGACAAGGCCCTGTCGATGTACGAAATCGACGCCCACGGGCTCGACGAGATGGACAAGCGCATTCTCAGCACCATTCTCGTGAAGTTCGGCGGCGGACCGGTCGGACTCGGCTCGCTGGCGGTGGCGGTCGGGGAGGAACAGGACACGATTGAAGAGGTGTACGAGCCCTATCTCATCCAGGAAGGCTACCTCAACCGGACGCCCAAGGGCCGCACCGCCACTCCGCTGGCGGCCGAACACCTCGGCATTCCCTTCGCCGGCGCCGCCCCCAGCGCACAGCAGCTGCTCTTTTAGGGACAGTTCAACTGCACGGCTTTCTTGAAGAACCGATAGCCTGCCGCATCGAGATCGGGTAGGTCCGTCACGTCCGCCCAATCCTCCGCCGCGTCCAGCGTCCGCTTTCCGAGCGTCCGGTAGATGCGTTCCGCGGATGCCCCGGCGGACAGACGCGGGCGCCAGGAGATGATGGGTTTCCCATCCGCATCGATTTCAATTGTCGTCTCGAACCGGTCGGTGGCATTTGTGGGGCAGAGTCCCGCGACGTAGCATTCCCAGACCTTGTCCCGCCCATTCGCGGCGGTGGCATGTGCCGCCGATTCGTAGTCGCCGCCGTACTCCGGCAGAAGCGTCGGCGCCTTGTCCTCCAGCCATGCAAACGGAACCGGGACGGGCGTGGTGGATGTCGCGTCCTGCGCCGTCTCAACTGGAAGGAAGAGCGTCGCGGCGACCTGCGCCCCCGCGCTGTCCTCGACAAGAACGCCCATCCATCTGCCGCCGACTTCCGCCGGGATTCCGGACACGCCCCCGCTGTCTGAAAGCGACAGACCTTCGGGGGGCGGATAGACCGTCTGCACGAAGAGGATGTCCTCCGCATTTTCCAGCGAGCCGGATTGACCCGCCTCCGAAATCACGTAGCCCAGTCCGCCGCCGGAGCTCACGCCGACGAAACCGCCGCTGGCGTTGCCCGGTCCGTAGCGGAGACGGATTTGGCCATTGGGGTAGAGCGTGGCGGAGAACGAGACGGCGCCGGCGGCGTAGTAGACGCCGCTCCAGCGGATCGTCACGGCGGCTGCGGAGCTTTCCACGAAGATGTCGCCGCCCGCCGTGTTGAGGTCGTGCCAGAGCGCCGCAACCATCGGGCGGGTGGCGAAGTTCGCCAGAGTGGCATTGTGGGACGTGTGCCGGCCGTCGAACGCTAGCGTGCCGTTGGAGTTCACCCACACGTTCGTATAGACGGCGCCGTAGAAGGGGAAGTCGAACGGAAGCGCAAGTTCCCAGCACTTGTCATCGCCCTTCCATCCCATGGCCGTGCCGACCGTAGAGAACGAGTTGCCGGCATGGTATTCCGCGTAGGTGGCGAGGGGCGTCCACGTGTACGACGGAACGCCGCCAGTGGCCTCCAGTGCGGCCGAGTACGCTTCGCCAATCCGCGCGGCCGGGAGAATGCGAGAGGACACGGCAAGCGGCGCGATGGATTCGGATCCCTGCGTCCACGCCCCTTCGAATGCCCCGATGTCGACCTTCGCGCCCTGGATGCGCGCGGCCCCCTCTAGGTCGAGGTCTCCGTAAGGTTCGCCGACGAATCCGGCGTCGATGCAGGGGGAGCCCGGCGAGAGACGCCAGTCGCCGTTCGCCGCGTCCACGAACAGCGGATTGGCCGTGATGCAGCCTGTGCAGTACGGGGTCGTCTCCGGGATGCAGCAGGTGTAGAGCCGCGAAAGGCTGTTCGTTCCGATGTTCGGGCCGGTCTGGGCCTCGTTGCCCCAGAACAGGGAGCCGTAGTGGTAGTAGGCCTGCGCCCCGCCGCCCTGCGCATCTCCGCCGCCCGTGTTCCGCGCCTTGTTTTCCACGATCGTGGACCGCAGGGTGTAGCCGTACGCGATACCGCCGCCGTACGCAGTGCCGGACGCGCTCTCGGAAACGGCCTCGTTTCCGCAGAACAGGCAGTTGTAGAACTCCCCGAAGTACGCGCCTCCGCCGTAGACGCTGGAACCGGCGGAGATGGCAATGTTGCCGATGAAACGGGTGTTCCACGCATTTGCGCCGTAGGCGCCGCCGCCGTAGGCAGGAAGTTTTCCATCAGAGCGCGCGGCGCAGTTCGAGACGACGCATTCCTGAAGCGTCCCGCCGTACACACCGCCGCCGCAGCCCTCCACTCCGTCGTCTTCGGCCAACCCATTCACGAGGGACAGACCCGTCAGGACGGTGTCTGCCGCGCCGCCAACGGCCAGCAACGCGCAGCGGTTCGTGCCGCCGCCGTCCACGACGGTGGCGTCCGCACCGTCCACGCCGCGGATTTCGCATGACACGCCGGGCACAACGAAGGGCTCGTAGCGGCCGGCGGCGACCAGCACGCGGTCGCCATCGTCCAGAAGCGGCGCGATGGCGCGGATCGACCGCTTGGCGGTTGTCCAGGACTGGCCGTCGGCCGAGTCGTCGCCTGTGGCCGCGTCGACATAGTAGTCGGCGCCGTCCGCCTCGACCGCGACGGGGACGGAGGTCGCGCCGTAGATGTCCGCCATGCCGAATCCGTTCACCGGCACGATGCGGTACCAGTATGTCCGCCCCGTCCCGACATCGGTGTCGACGAAGCGTGTCTCGGCCGTTTCGCCGATCTCGCGGGCGTAGTCCACGGACTGCGAGAAGCCGCGGTACACCTTGTAGCTTTCGGCCCATGGCATGGCGGACCAGCGGAGCACCACGCCGCGGGATTTTCTGTCCGACCGCGCGCGAATGACGGAGATGTGCGGAGGCGGGCCGGAAGCCTCGACGCCGCCCTGGAATGCGCCCATATCGACACAGCCTTTCTCTATGCGGGCATTTCCGGCGAGGTCGAGCGCGTCGGCGGCATCGACGAAGTTCGTCGAACCGGTGGCACGGCAGACCGAATTCGAGGCGAGCCGCCAGTCGCCGTGCGCGGCGTCGACGAACAGTGGGTCTGTTCTGGTCTCGCTGTTGTACGATGACGCCGTCGAATTCACGGTCGATGCGCGGAACTCGCCCTCGCATGATGCCAGCGCGTTGCCCCAGACGATCGTGTTGTAGATGGCGCCGCCGGCCACGCCGCCGCCATCGGCGAAGAATAGCGACCGTCCCGTCTTCGCGACGTTGTCCACGACGGTGCAGTTGAAGAGACGCGAATTGGCGCATCCGCCGCCGTAGGCGCCGCCGGTGCTTGACACCGCCCGGTTGCCCGCGACGAGGCAGTTGCGGAGGACTCCGTACCACGTGCCGCCGCCTTGCGCATCGCCGCTCTCCGAGATGGCGACGCAGTTCGAGATGACGCACCGCGAGAGCGTGCCTCCGAAGGAACCGCCTCCGGGTGATGCGCGGCCATTCGCAAGCGTGAAGCCGACGAGAATCGTGTTGGAACCCGAGGCGGCAGATGAAAGCGTTGCGCAGCGGTTCGTGTTGCCGCCGTCGATGACGGTTGCCGTCGGGCCTTCGGCAGACTCGATGGCGATGCGGGCGTTCGCGGTGATGATGGGGGCGTATACGCCGGGTGCGACGACAATCCTGTCGTCAGATGCGGCAGAATCCACCGCCGCCTGGATGGTCCGCTTGGCCGTCGCCCAGCTGGTGCCGGCATTCGCATCGTCTCCAGCCTCCGCGTGGACGTAGAGGGTCCCTGCAACGGGCGAGACTTTGCTCGCGCCTGACACAACGGTTCCTTCCGGCCCTCGTCCGAGCCAGTTCTCCGCGACAACCCAGTAGAAGTATGAGAGCCCCTCCGCCACCGTCGTGTCGGCGAACGATGTGCCGGTGGTGGTGGCGAGGACGGTAGCGGCGGAGAACGAGGGCGTTTCCGAGCGGAAGAGGATGTAGCTGTCGACGCCGAGTTGCGGCTTCCACGATAGGATGAGCCGTCCGTAGTCGCTCCGAAGCGCAAGCGACGACACTGCCACGGGGGGTGTCGCCGAGCGGATGTCCACGGCAATGTCGGATTGCGCGATGGAGGCGTTGGAATCCGTGACCCTGACGGCGACGAAGCCGGAGAAGGGGACGGACGGGACGCCGAGGACGAGCCCCGACGCATCGATCGACAAGCCTGCGGGAAGCGCGGCACTGTCCGCAAGCGCCCAAGCATACGGCGGGCGACCTCCGGTTGCCGAAAGCGTCTGCGAGAACTCCGCTCCGACCACGCCATAGGCGAGGGTCTCCGTCGCCACGGCGAGGGGCGACGGACGCCAGCCGCTGGCGGGCCCCGCGAAATCTCCGGGGCCGGCTCCGTTCTCGGCCTGCACCCAGTAGAGGAGCTCTGTGTCGGCAGGAGCGTAGATTTCCAGGTATTCAAGCTCTGCCGTGTATCCGACAAGCTCCTTCACGTCGGGCGAATCCGCCGGTGCGCGGAAGACGGCGTAGCGATTGGCGTCGGCCACCGCCGACCAAATGAGGTGGACGCCTGAGACGTGCGTCCCTGCCGTCGCGGAGAGGGACGAAGGGGCGGCCGGCGGCGGATCTGGCCCCACCGGCCCTACGTCGGGCGGGACGTACAGCGTTTCCTGCGCCGCCTCGACCAATGCGCGGGCTCCGCCCTCCTGGAGGAGAAGAAGCGTGACGTCGTTGGTTTGGGCGGGTTCCATGCCGGAGACGGAGAAGATGGTCGGCATGCCAGTTGCGGAGATGCAGCCGAGGTAGTCGTAGCGTGTCGAGACATCGGTTTTGATTTCGGCGTAGACGAGGAGCGAGACCGCGTCCTTGCCGAAAGCCATGGCGGTGACGGCGAACGCGAGCGACTGGGCGTTGGTTTCGGGGTCCGCGAAGAACAGCGGGGCAGGGGACTCTTCCGGGTCGCCCGAGAAGAAGGTCATGGTCTCGCCGGTTGCGGAGAAGCAGGAGAGACGTATCGCAGAGTCGGAAGCGTCGCGCCACTTCGCGCAGGGCGTACCGGAGTCCGAGAACTCGCCGATGTAGCCAGCCGCATCGTTGCCGCGGAACCACAGGTCGTTCGCGTCCCGCGAGCTGAGGCGCTGCTCCAGCTCGTAGAGGCCGTCCGCCTGCTCCAGCGAAAGCTCGGCGTTCACCCGGTTCGTCGCCGCGCCGTCGAAGCCGGCCTGCGGCGAAGGCCGCGTGTTGCCGCCGGCCTCGTCGCATCGCCAGATCAGGATACCGGAGCCAGGGAGGCCGGCGTCGCGCCCAGTTTTCAGTCGGTTCTCGATGAGGTAGTACTGCCGCGGGTCGGCGGGGTTCGTGTGCTTCCAGACATCGGCACGGCTGTTCGTGATTTCCAGCAGCGACGGCTCATCAGGCAGTTCCTTCGGCTCCACCCAGCCTGCCGCCGCGCGGAGGTAGGCGTCGACGTGGCAGGGGTTCGTACTGCCGGAATGGCTCATGAGGCTGTACGGGCCCGCCGGGCCGCCGCTGCCGTATTGCTTGTCATAGAGGTCCGGGAAGCCGCAGAGCATGTGGCCGTTCTCGTGGCAGAAGGTGCCGATGGACGGGCTCGACGTCACGGGTGTGATCTGGTAGCTGTTGAACGTGCGTGTCTGGCCGGCCACGTCCACAGGCAGGAGTTCGCGGATATCCGGCGACAGCCCGCCTGCGTGGGCCCAGAGCCCCTTGCCCCAGGTCAGCGTGGACGGCCCGGCGAACCAGACGTTCAGCGCCAGAAAGGTCGAATCTTCGTATGACACCTGGCGGAGAAGCGGCAGATACCGGGTTTCGAAATCGGGGGCGTCGGCGATTTGCGACAGGATCTCGCCAATCAGGGCGCGGGCGCAGGAGACGTTGTCGCGCGAGATGTCGTCGTAGTGCTCGCGGGGGTGTGCGGCCATGAACCAGCCTAGCACAATGTTCGTGCAGGACATCCTGCCGCACGAGGTGTCCTCGAAGTAATTCCGGACGGACGACGCGTTGCCGAAGAGGGTGCAGTTCTCGCCATTGAGCAGCTCGTCCAGCTGCTCGCGTGTGACGTCGGGGTGGGAGGCGTTGGCGAGCGTGTTTGTGACGACGCCGACTGAGTTCGTCATCGGGAAGTCCACGAGCAGGGTCAGGCCGACAACAGCCCCCATCGTCGGGCGCGATGGAGGGCTACGGGGAACGCGGCCTCGCTTTGCCGTCTTCTGGGTGGTGCGGGTGCGCGACTTGACCGCCTCCCAACGACGGGAGAGGCCAAGCGCTTCGTCCGCCGCGGCGATCCGCCGTGTCCGCTCCTCGGCGGCGGCGGCCGACGTGTCCCGGAGGTGGAGTGGTATGGCCGCGAGGGCCACTCGGTCGGCGGACGACTCGTCGCCGAGGGGGATGGCCGTCCGGACGAGGGCCCCGGACGCCTCGTCCTTGCGGGCGTAGAAGTAGCAAGGGCCGGAATCGCCCGGTAGAACGGAGTGTCCGTCCTCAGCTTCGAACGACGCGGAGTATTCGTCCCCCTCACCCCAGACGCGCACTGGGCGCCCCGACGGCGAACGTCCGTCCAGCCACTGCGCGAACGGCGCCGCCACGCAAAGGTCTGCGAGTAGCGCCAGGGCGGCGGAGGCCAGCAGAAGATAAGGCTTGGGCGTCTTGGGAATCATGGATATAGAGCCCGTAGGCGTAGCCCCGAATCTGTTCTCCTGCAATTCACTAGATCGGCTGCGCCTACTGTTCCGGCATTTCATCGCCGGCCGCGAAGGGGGTTGTAGAGGCAACGATGGTCACGAAGAGCGAGGTGCGGTTGTCGGTCGGGATGTCGAAGGGCAGGGGGCCGGCGCCGGAAACGGCCACGCTGGATGTCTGGGCAATGAATCTCTCGTCAAGCACCATCGCAGCGAACGGGGTGTAGTAGACATTCGGCACCGCGTTTTCCACGACAACCCGGAAGCATTCCTCGCCGGCTGTGTTCTCGACGAAGGAAAGCGGCGAGCTTCCGGCGTCCCCGGCGCCGATGGTTGGCACCGTGATTTCCATGGGCGGCGGGGTATGGTCGCAGACCAGTTCCAGCGAGGTCGCGATCTTGAACTGGTCGATTGCCACTTCGTAGCCGCCCGTCTGGTACTGACCGGCGAAGGCAATGTAGGTGACCGGCGTCCCGCCGCTCACGAGGTTCGCCTCGACATCCGAAACGGCCCATTCCCAGTCGGCGGAGAACGCGCCCGAGGCGACGGGCTGCACGGCGACGCTCACGCGGTCCGTGCCTCCGGCCCCGGCCCCGATGTCGATGCGCGCGACGAAGATGTACGTCGACCAGGTGCTGAGAAGCGGGGTCGTGTTGACGGTATTGAAGGGCAGCAGGTAGTCCGTCTCGCCGATGCGCGTGAACAGGGACAGTGCCGCCGTGCCGTCGATGGTCGTTTTCTTGTAGCCCATCCAGAGGCCGTCCGTCGTGAGGGCCTTTATGGCGTCCTGTCCGCCGTTGAACGCGCCTTTCACAAGCCCGCCGGCCCAGTAGCCGCCGGACTGGAGCGTGGAGAGGTAGTGGTTGACGTTCGAGCTCAGCTTCATGAGAAAGCGGTAGTAGATCGTCCCGCTCGTCGGAAGCGCGGCCGAGAACTTGCGCTGGATGCCGCGCCCGCGGTTCTCCGTGCCGCTGTTCTGCATGACGACCCGGCCGGTGCCGTTCGTCTCGTCGTTGTCGAAGGCCGCCGCAAACGGGAGCGACCCCGCGATGGTTCGCGGGACGGCGGTTCCGCTCGACCAGGCGTTGTCGGAGGTGAAGCCGATGTTGTTGCCGGTCGGATGCGTCGATTTGAGCGCGGGCGCGTCAGACGAATAGCTTGCCGCCAGACCATAGTCGGACGAATGGAACCCCTCGTAGACGAGAACAGCACCGGTCGGTTCCGGCCCCGGTCCGGGACCGGGATCGTCTCCGCCGCCCGGGTCAGGTTCGTCGCCGCCCCCGGGGTCCGGGTTGTCAGGGACAGGATCGTCGGTATAGTAGAACTCCAGCTCCCAGATTTGGAGGTAGGTCGCGCTCGCCGAGCACAGCTCAGTGCAATCGAACTTGTAGTATTCGTAGGGCGTGTCGTTCTGGAAGGAGTAGGTGCGCGACTCGCCATCCGCCGACCAGCCCGTCGCGCTCGTCCGCGTGTCGAGCGTGGTCCAGGTCTCGCCGTCGTTCGAGCCCTGGAACGTCCATGCCTTTGGAGACCGCTCCGCGCTGCTGACGCCGCCCCCGCTGTTGCTGCCGTTCCAGACGCGGAGCATGTTCACGGGCGTCGCCTCGTTGAAATGGTAGACGACATACATGTGGTCCGCCTTCGTCGCGAGCCAGCGGCCGTTGGTGTCGCTGCGGTTGCCGTCGAACGCCCCCTGGGCGCCGTAGGTGGCGTGCGAGGCGGAGTTGGTGTGGAGGCCGCCGGCGGCCGCCGTCGTGAGGGGAACAAGTCCGGTGCCTGTCCCGTAGAACTCAAGCCGCGCGAACTGAGTGTATTCGTTGCCGTTGTTGGCCGTGATGGCGAGGCGGTACATTTCATAGGCGGTCGTGTTCTCGAACGAGTAGTAGCGGTACTCGCCGGCCGTCCAGCCGCCTTCCAGCTTGCGCTCGTCTAGCGTCGTCCACGTCTTGCCGCCGTTCGAGCCCTGGAACGTCCAGGTGTGCGGGGCGCGCTCGGCGACGGAGTAGGACTCGAGGCCGAAGTTGACGATGCCGTAGGCGGTCACGGCCGCGGGCGAGCTGAAATCGTAGGTGATCGCGAAGTTGGTCGTCCTGGCGCAGAAGCGGTGCGTCGTGTTGGTGTTGTCCTCCCAGTCGTTGAACGGCTCGTTGGCGACAACGCTCGTCCCCGAGGGGATGTTGTGCGAGAAGTCGCCCTTCGGCGAGGTAATGTCCACGAGCCCATCGGGCGGCGTCTCGACCACGCGGAAGTCGTTGTTGACCGGGACGATCTGGATGGAGGTCGCCCAGACCGAGGCGGAGTCGCCCTCGCCGCAGACGAGCGTCGCGGCGGCGCTTTCGTCCGTATCGTCCTCGGACGCCGCAAGCGCGACCTCGTGCCACTCGTCCCAGTCCTGCGGCGTGAACGTGACGGACGAGACCGCCGCCGAGACCGACGGCACTCCGCCGCGCACGCGGACGGTCGCCGTGACGGACGCCTCGGGTCGCTCGCTCAGCTTGAAGCGCGCGATGCCGCTTCCGCCTTCCGGAACGGAGACCGTCGCGCTCTCCGCGACGACCGAGACCGTCGTCGCGACCGCGGGGTCGCGGATGCGGTAGATTTTTCCGACCTCGTCCGTGCCCGTGAACGTCCACGCTTTCTGCACGACCTGGCGCGCGCCCATCGCGACGTAGTATGCGCCGTCGCACCACGCGATCGTGCTCGCGTTCTGGATCGTAGTGAACGTGAACTTCTTCGTGAACGAAACGCCGTCCGTGGACTCCCACACGCTGTTGACGGCCCGTTGCGTCGCGCTGTCGTACTGCGCGGCGAGGACGGTCACGACCTCGCCGTGCACGAAGATGTCGAACGGAACGACGCCGCTGTCGAGCCCGACGCGCGTCGCCCGGACGCTGTGGTCCGGATTCGTCGCGGTGTAGAGCGCGAACGGGCACGTCGTCATCTCCGGGATTCCGGCGATGTAGAGGACGCGGCCCTTGAACGCGGTCGGATGCCACAGCTGGATGCGCATGGAGCTCGAGGTGGAAATGAAGGACAGGTCGGACCGGGAAAGACCCGGCGTCACGTTCGCCCAGGCGTTGGTCTGGCAGACGAACGTGCCCGTCGATTCGTCGTAGCGCCATTCCTCGTAGTCGTAGGCTCCGATGGAGTTGTAGGACGAGGAGCCCGTGCCGGAGTAGTTGAGCGGATAGCAGAAGAGGTCGTCCTCGAACGGAAGGAACGCGTAGAAGCGCCGGGATTGCTGGAATTCGCTGTTGCCGTTCCTGTATCTGCGGTAGGCGTCCGTAAGGCCAGGCGTACCGTCCGAAAGCCGCGAAGTCGACTTCTCAGGGCCGACGCCAATGCCGTAGCCTGCCGTGAATATCTTGCCCTTCCAGATCGCGACGTCCCAGTTGTGGGTGCCGTAGGCGGCGTTCTCGCTGCTGCTGTAGTACAGCCAGCGGTTTGGGGCGATGGTGAGCTTCGTCCAGGTGCCGTCCGCGTTGCGGCGCGAGACGTCGCACTGGTTCGCATGGCCGTCCTTCGGGTCGACCGACGGGACGTAGAGGCAGCCGTCCGAACCCTTGCGGAAGTAGTCGACGGACTCGGTGCCGGCATCCCATTCGTTGCGGTAGTAGCCGGTGTAGGGGTTGACGGCGAAAATCGGGCAGGGGCCGAGATTGTCGTCCCAGTCGCCGCCGCTCACGAAGAGGAGCCCGTCGTGGACGGCCATCGACGTGGCCGCGCGGGCCATGGGCTGGCTCGCCGTCCAGCGCGATGCGTTGGGATTGCAGAGGGGTTCAAGCGACGCGGTGAGGTCGGGCGTGTCGTCGGCCGCTGCCGACGTGGCGAGAAGAACGGCTGAAACAGCGGCGAAGAGGATTCGGAAGGGGAGGGGAGACGAATTCATGGAAGGCCGTGATTACAAGGCTTTCGAACTTTTCCGGAGTATACCGCAGAGGCGGAGCGTGGTCAACGGAAACGCGCTTGGACGTCTTGACGTTTCGGGGGGGCTGTGCTATTGTCCGCGCATACGCGAAAGGAGACCCTACGCCATGAAATTCACCACAACTCTTCTTCTTGCGGCATCGACCGCTTTGCTCGCTGGCTGCACCTCAATGGAAAGCCTATCCGGCGACAGCTATTCGCGCGATTCCGCCCGTTCGGCCCACACGGTGCAGAACGCCGTCATCGTCTCAATCAAGGAAGTCACCATCGAGGGGACCGAAGGCGCGGCCGGCGGAATCGGCGGCGGCGTTCTCGGCGCGGCCGTCGGCTCGAACGTCGGCGGCGGCAACGGCCGTCTCGTCGGGGCTGCCGCAGGCGCAATCATCGGCTCCATCGCCGGTTCCGCCGCGGAGCACTCCATGACCACCCGCAAGGGCCTTGAAATCCTCGTCCAGTACGAAAACGGCGCGCAGCAGGCAATCGTCCAGGAGGCCGGGAAGGAAGGTCTCTACGTGGGCCAGCAGGTGCATGTGTACACCGAGGCCAGCACCGGAACCATCCGAGTCCGTCCGCTCTGACGTGAAAACGGCGGCCTCTTGAACCGCCCAGCCCCTGTTTTATGTTGCGCGCATGCGGGTGCCCCCCGTCTGCGCGCATTTTGGAGACACAAATGACGCTGAATCCCTACATCGCCGAGTTCATGAAGAACTTCCCGTTCGAGGCGCTGACGTATGACGACGTCTCGCTGATCACCCAGTACGCGGACTTTCTTCCGGACGAGGCCGACATCTCCGCGCAGTTCACCTCGCGCGTCCGCCTCAACATCCCCTTCGTGAGCGCGGCCATGGACACGGTGACGGAATCCCGGATGGCCATCGCCATGGCCATGCTCGGCGGCATCGGCGTGATCCACAAGAACCTCCCGAAGGAGGAGCAGGCCGAGGAGGTCGCCCGCGTCAAGCAGCACCTCAACGGGCTGATCAGGCACCCGGTCACCTTCGTCGAAACCCAGACAATCGCCGACATCCAGGCCTCTCGCCAGGCGAACAGCTATGCGTTCAGCGACTACCCGATCCTCGACGAGCAGGGCCGCTTCGTCGGCATGCTCACGAGCTCCGACATCCGCTTCGCCGCGAGCGCCGACGCGCAGGTCTCCTCCGTCATGATGCCGGTGTCGTCGCTGGTCACGGCGGCGCCCGGGACGACTCTCCAGGAGGCGTACAAGATCATGAAGGAGCGCCGCATCGGGAAGCTCCCGCTGGTCGATTCGCAGAACCGCCTGGTCGGCCTCTACAGCTTCACCGACGTGCATTCGCTGGTCGGGGACGTCAACCCGGTCTACAACCGCGACTCCCAGCACAGGCTCCGCGTCGCCGCCGCCTTGTCCGGCGGTTCGCACGACCACGACCGCGCCGACCTCCTTGCGGAGAAGGGCGTCGACGTCTTCGTGGTGGACAGCGCCCATGGCCATACCAAGGGCATTCTCGACATGGTCTCCTGGCTTGCGAAGCACCATCCGGACATCGACATCGTGGCCGGCAACGTGGCGACAGGGGAGGGGGCGGTGGCCCTTCGCGACGCCGGCGCGAACGCCGTCAAGGTCGGCATCGGCCCCGGCTCGATCTGCACGACCCGCGTCGTCTGCGGCGTCGGCGTCCCGCAGATCACGGCCGTCTACGAGGCCGTCAAGGCACTTGACAGCTCGGTTCCCGTCATCGCCGATGGCGGCATCCATCATTCCGGCGACGTGCCGAAGGCGATTACCGCCGGCGCGGACACGGTGATGGTCGGCTCGATTCTCGCGGCGACAGAAGAAAGCCCCGGCGAGAAGATCATCCAGGATGGCCGCCAGTACGTCATGTATCGCGGCATGGGCAGCTTCGGCGCAATGCTTGCGAACGAGGGCAGCCGCAAGCGCTACGCCCAGAGCTCCGGAAAGGCCGAGGACCTCGTTCCGCAGGGCATCGAGGGCATGGTCCCCTATGTGGGCACGGTCAAGAAGGTGATGACGCAATACTGCGGCGGGCTTCGCGCCTCGCTGGGCTACTGCGGCTGCCGCACCATTGACGAGCTCCGCCGCCGTGGCCGCTTCGTGCGCGTCTCCAGCGCCGGCGTCCGCGAGGCGCATCCGCACGATGTCAAGATCGTCAAGGAAGCGCCGAACTACCGCTCGTAGCCGGACATGAGCAACGACTGGTACAGCGAGGACTTCCGCGTCCGCTCGTACGAATGCGCCGGGGACGGCGCTCTGCGACTTCCCGGCGTCCTCAACTTCTTCCAGGAGGCAGCCTCGAACGACGCAGAGCGCCTCGGCTTCGACGCCCCTGTCGTAGACCCTGCCACGGGCGGCACCGGAGCCTGGGTGCTCGTCCAGATTCGCGTCCAGATGGAGCGCTACCCTCGCTGGCGCGACGTGGTGCGCATCCGTACCTTTCCGCATTCCTCTCGCGCCCTCTTCGCCCACCGAGACTTCACGGTCGGTCTGGCAGACGGCACCATGTGCGGGCGCGGTACTTCGCGCTGGATGATGCTCGACCGCAACACCCGCAAGCCCGTGCGCATCCCCGATGTGGTTGCGGCTCGCGAGCCGCCTTGCGCACCGCTCTTCGGCGACGCCGACCCCTTCACGCGCCTCCGCTATCCGGCCGAGACGCCGGAAGGGGAATCCCGCCGCGAATACCGCGTCATGCGCGCGCACATCGATACCAACGGGCATGTCAACAACGTCCACTACGTCAACTGGATGCTTGAAAGCGTTCCCGCCGAGATTGATTCGCGGAAGCAGGTCACGGACATCGAGATCGCCTACCGGAGCGAGACGCTCTACGGGGAGTCTGTCTCGACACGCTGCGCGCCTGCAGGGGAGGGGACATTCCTCCATCGCGTCTGCACTCTCGATGGCGCTCGCGACCACATTCTCGCCATTTCGCATTGGGCATAGCCCCGGAAAGACCGAACCATGAACTGCAACATCCTTCTATCCGGCGTCGGCGGCCAGGGCATCCTTCTTGCCGCGAAGATCATCGGGACCGCCGCGGAGCGCGCAGGCCTCGAAGTCTGCTCGAACGAAATCCACGGTATGGCGCAGCGCGGCGGCTCCGTCCGGGCGCAGGTCAAGTTCGGCGAACACGTCAGCAGTCCGCTCATTCTGGAGGGCACAGCGGACGTGCTTGCTTCGTTCGAGAAAATCGAAGCGCTTCGCTGCGCGCACTTCCTGAAGCCGGGCGGGCTGGCGGTTGTATCCGACCAGGTCATCGTGCCAGTCACCGTTTCAAGTGGTGCTGCCGTCTATCCTGCGGATGTCGACGAGCGACTGGAGCGGGTGTTTCCGCGGCTCAAGCGCTGCGACTGCGTCGCGAAGGCGGTCGAGCTGGGCGATCCGCGGCTTGCCAACACGATACTCGTCGGGATGCTCTCTACCGAGCTGCCGCTGGACGTCGGCGTTTGGGAGGAGGCGATCGAAGCTTCCGTGAAGCCGGCCTTCCGTGAGGCGAATCGTGCCGCCTTCGACTTCGGCCGCAAGCTGAAGTAAAAGCCCCGATTCCCGCCTACGGGGTGCCGCCTGCAGGCTTGAGCACGATGTAGAATAGAATCGCGAAATACTGCACCAGCGTCCCTGCCAGGACGAACAGGTGCCAGATTGCGTGCATGTACTTGCGCTCCTTCCGGACGTAGAAGTAGACGCCGACGGAGTAGAACACGCCGCCGATGCCGATCCAGAAGAGAGGCCAGAGGCCGAGCGCCTTGTAGATCGGGTAGAGCGCGATGAGGACCACCCAGCCCATGGCCAGATAGGTCGCGTTGGAAAGCATCCGATAGCGGTTGATGCAGAGGCACTGGAATACGATGCCTAGGATGGCGAGAAACCATTCCACGCCGAAGATGCTCCACCCCCAGCCGGGGCTGTAGGCGCGGAGGCTCCCCAGGCAGATGGGGGTGTAGGAGCCGGCGATGAGCAGGTAGATGGAGCAGTGGTCGAAGTAGTTGAGGACGGCCTTCGCGCGCGGAGCGGTGATGGCATGGTAGAGGCACGAGAACAGGTACAGCAGGAACATCGAGGCCCCGTAGATGCTGACGCCGACGATGTTCCAGACGCTCCGGTAGGGGCTGAGGCACGAATAGACGACGGCGACGACGAGGCAGGCGATGGCGAGCAGCGCGCCGATTCCGTGCGAGATGGCATTGAAAATCTCTTCGCCGACGGTCTGCTCCCGTTCGGCGGGCTTGGGCTGATTATCGGGCATGGGACCGGATTATAGGCGAATCCTCGAAGTAGGGGCAAGCGGAAAGCGCTCGGCGTTTGTATTCCGTCAGTCTTGGGGGTGGCTGTGCTACATTTTCGCTTTCCGATGAAATCTCGATGGGTCGCCCCCCTCCGAGAGGGGGGTGCCCCGAAAGGTCGGGGGGAGTACTCCGCGAAGAGTCCATCGCTCATTTGCGGAAACACGCGAACCGAAGTACTCCCCCCTGTCGCTCCGCGACATCCCCCCTCTCAGAGGGGGGCGGTCTGTTGCTCTTTCGGAATTCAGCGGGAAATCAG
>JAEEGL016474669.1_pt1 | contig 22033 bp, 22 predicted proteins | sample 9134231 | NCBI WGS metagenome assembly JAEEGL01 (sample SAMN16246548, study PRJNA631951) | gut metagenome | biome: gut microbiome; feature: rumen; material: fiber-attached | host: Bos | place: Iran: Karaj | collected 2018-10 | reverse complement strand
GGAGAAACTGGATATTTTAAGGAAGACACTCTTTATGCTCCTCGTTCTCCTTATTCTGCAAGTAAGGCCGGTTCTGACCATATTGTAATGTCTTATTTTTATACTTTTGGTTTACCTGTTACACTTTCGAACTGTACAAATAATTACGGACCTTATCAGTTCCCGGAAAAGCTTTTGCCGTTAATGATTAGCAATATTCGCGATGGAAAAAATCTTCCTGTATATGGAAAAGGCGATAATATCCGCGACTGGATTTACGTTGAAGATCATAATGTGGCTGTTTGGCTTATTGCTAATAAGGGAATTACCGGCGAAAAATATAATATTGGCGGCGAAAATGAATGGCAGAATATAAAGTTATTGAATAAAGTAATTGAACTTACTGCTGCAGAAACTGGAAAATCTGTTGAAGAAATTAAAAAGACAATAACTTATGTAAAAGACCGTCCTGGTCACGATAAGCGCTATGCGATTGACTGTTCAAAAATAAAAAAAGAACTCGGCTGGAAGCGCAGAATGTCTTTTGAAGAAGGGCTTCACGCAACGGTAAAATGGTATTTGAAGAATCCTGAATGGATAAATAATATCCTTAGCGGGGATTATAAAAACTGGATTAGTAAGAATTATACTGAACAGGGAAGATAGCAGGCGTTGCGGGCGGCGTTTGAGCCCGCAGAGAGGGTAGCGGAAAAGCAACAAAGCGGAAAGAAGCGGATCTGCCTGCAGGGACGCTTCTTGGAGCGACTTGCTTTGGAGCGAGGGGGAGACTTCCCCCTCCTTGTATATACCTAAAACAGGAGTTTTTATGAAAGGAATAATTTTAGCAGGCGGAAGTGGAACCCGTCTTTATCCTATAACTAAGGCTGTTTCTAAACAGATTCTGCCGCTTTACGACAAACCTATGATTTATTATCCGCTTTCGTGTCTTATGCTTGCGGGTATTCGTGAGGTTTTGATTATTTCTACTCCGCGAGATATTCACTGTTTTAAGGAGCTTTTTGGCGACGGAGCCTGGCTTGGAATGAAGTTTGAATATGCCGTTCAGGATAAGCCGCGTGGTCTTGCAGATGCTTTTATAATCGGAAAAGAATTTATTGGCAATGATAACGTGGCTCTTGTTCTTGGAGATAATATTTTCTATGGTGAAGGTTTTTCCGAAAAATTAAAGGATGCGCGCGCTTCGGTAGAAAAAGAAAATAAGAGTGTAATTTTCGGTTATTATGTAAAAAATCCTTCGGCTTATGGTGTTGTTGAATTTGATAAGGCCGGCAATGTTCTTGGAATTGAAGAAAAACCTGGTGAACCAAAATCTAATTATGCTGTTCCTGGAATTTATTTTTATACAAATGATGTTGTAGAAATTGCCGCAAACGTAAAGCCTTCGGCTCGCGGAGAAATTGAAATTACTTCAATTAATAATGAATATCTTGATCGCAAGCAGCTTTCTGTTGTTCTGCTTGGCCGTGGATCTGCATGGCTTGATACAGGAACTTATGATTCCTTCCTTGATGCGGCAAATTACGTTGCAACCATTCAGAAGCGCCAGGGACTTTATGTAGGTTGTATAGAAGAAATTGCATTCAGAAACGGATGGCTTACAAAAGATCATCTGCTTGAAATGGCAAAAGGCTATAAAACTGATTACGGACGATATCTGGAATACATTGCCGAACTTTAATTATGAATTTTAGATTTGAAAAATGCATTTTGAATAATCAGATTGAATTTGACGGTCTCTATGAAATTTTTCCTAAAATAAGCGATGATAACCGCGGCTATTCTCTGGAAACTTACAATGAAAAAGAGTTTTTTGATTTTGGCTTAAAAATGAAATTCGTTCAGGATAATCAGTCTAAATCTTCTAAAGGTGTTTTACGCGGACTTCATTTTCAGACAAAACATCCGCAGGGAAAGCTTGTTCGCGCTTTGGAAGGTAAGGTTTACGATGTTGCAGTTGACCTTAGAAATGATTCAAAGACTTTCGGAAAATATTACGGCGTAATTCTTGATGCGCAAAAGCAGAATATGTTTTATATTCCCGAAGGTTTTGCGCACGGATTTTATGTTCTTTCGGATTCTGCAATTTTTACTTACAAGTGTACTGATTTTTATGATCCGAAAGGCGAAGATGGCCTTATGTGGAATGATCCGACAATTGCGGTTGACTGGAATAAAGATTCTGATGTTTTGAATCCGCTTTTATCGGAAAAAGATAAAAAACATCCGCTGTTTGATAAAAATAAGAAATATTTTGATATAACAGGAAAATGGATAGGCTGTTAGATTGAAAAAAATACTATAAAAGGGTAAAATAATAAAAGTATGTTTGACGTAAAAGATACAGATTTTTTTGATTTGGAAGATGAAGCTTTTGATACAATTGTAGAAAAAGATATTTCCTTTTCTGGTAATATAAAAATTAAAAAAACATTTATGGTTCGTGGAAATATAACAGGTTCAATTCAGTCTACAAGCGACTTGGTAATTGATACAAATGCTGTTGTAAATGCTGATATTACTGCAAGAAGAGTTTTGATCCGCGGAAAAGTTAAGGGAAATGTTGTCGGTGATAAACTGATTTTTGTGACTGCTTCTGGAGCTGTTGATGGAGATATTACAACTGCTAAGGTTGTTCTTGAACCCGGCTGCACGTTTACCGGAAAATGTACAATGGTGAATAATGAAAATGAAAATTAAAATTTTTGCTGTTACTTTATTATTATCCGTAAATACTTTGTTTGCTCAGACTACTGTAAAGCAGGATGCTCTTGTACTTTATCACAATGGTAATTACAAGGATGCAATTGCAGTATGCGAAGCAGAGCTTGCAGAAAATCCAAAGCGAGTTGAATCTTATGTTGTAATGTGCTGGGCTCTGGTAAAAAATAAGCAGTATGTAGAAGCAGAAGTTCGTGCAACAGAGGCTCTTGCTATAAGCCCTTACGATTTAAGACTTATTGAAATTCTTGGTGAAGCAAAATATTATCTTGGAAAAAATAACGGCGCAATGGAACAGTTCCAGAAGTATGTAGCCGGCGCGCAGGAAAACGGTTCACGTGTTGGAGTTTCTTATTACTATATGGGCGAAATTTTTATACGTCAGGCAAGATATCAGCATGCGGATATTGCTTTGTCTTCGGCAGTAAAAAAGGAACCTCAGCTGGATACCTGGTGGGTAAGACTCGGATATGCCAGAGAGATGGCAGGAAATTATGATGAATCGCTTGCTGCTTATGAAGAAGCTTTAAGATTGAATTCTTCTTCGATTGATGCTTCCCGCGGAAGAGACAGAGTAAGTGCAAAACTCCAGTAATTTAATACATATAGAGACAATGGGCTGTCGCCTTAATCAGATAGAAAGCGAAGCCATTGCAAATGTTTTTTTAAATAATAATCTGACAGTATCCATGCAGAATATTACTGCAGAATATCAGGAGAATTCTTCTGTACTGCTTTGTATTGTAAATACCTGCACGGTTACTCAAAAATCAGAACAGAAGGCAAGGCGTGTAATCAGGCTTTTGCTTAAAAAATTTCCAAAGGCTTTGCTGATAATTACGGGCTGTTATGCGCAGCTTGCTTCTAAAGAAATTGAAAGCATTGATGAAAGAATATGCGTAATCGGCGGGCAGATAAAAAGCCGTATTGCAAAAATTCCAGAATTGCTGAATAAAGAAATTCAAGGTAAAAATAATTTTAATCCTGTTGAATTTTCAAAGATAATAAAGAGTTCAATTTTATCTGTTCCGCAGATTAAAAACGGATTCCCGGAAAATTCATTTTCACTTTCTACTTCAACATTTTTGACGCATTCTCGCCCGAGTTTAAAAATTCAGGATGGATGCAATAATAACTGTTCTTATTGTGCAATTCATTTTGCGCGAGGCCACAGCGTTTCTATTGACGTTCAGACTGCAATCGACCGTGTAATTGAGCTTGAAAAAAAAGGTCATTCAGAGGTTGTTTTGACTTCTGTAAATATTCTGCAGTATAGAAGTGAATATAAAGGCGAAGTCATTAATTTTTGCAAACTGCTCAGTCTACTTCTTGAAAACACAAGTTCAATCTGTTTTAGAATTTCAAGTATTTATCCGCAGATTATTAATGATGAATTTTGTGAAGTTATTAAAAATGAACGTGTCCGCCCGCATTTTCATATTTCTGTTCAGAGTGGAAGCAATAAAATATTAAAGCTTATGAACAGAGATTATACGGCAGAAGATATTGTAAAAGCCTGTAATGCAATAAGAAAAGTAAAGCCGGAAAGCTTTATAGCCTGCGACATTATTACAGGTTTTCCTGCTGAGTCTGATGAAGATTTTGAAAGGACAATGCAGTTATGCCGCGACTGTAATTTTTCATGGGTTCATGCATTTCCTTTTTCGCTCCGTCCTGGAACATATGCGTGCGAATTAAAAGATAAGGTTCCTCAAAGCATAAGCGGAATGCGTGCAAAGCGGCTTACAGAGTGGGCAATAGAAAATAAAATAAATTATTTATCTACGTTTGTTTCCAAGCAGATGACTGCTGTTCCTGAAGTTGTTAGGAACAGGGCTATTGGTGGAAATATATATCATGCAGTTACTCCAAATTTTATTCATTGTGAAATTAAAACAACTGAACAGCTTGATTTAACAAAAGAAATTAAAATCCAAATAACGGACATATTGGCAGAACGAATTAAAAAGGGTGGGGATATAGAAGTTTCTGCAGAGCTTGTAAAGTAGGAAAATGCCGGCTTTTTTGCTGTGGAATAATTTTAAAAAATAAGCCTTTAATGTATTGATTATTTTTTTTCATTATGATATATTTCTATTCACGTAACGGGCAATAGCGCAGCTGGTAGCGCGTCTGGTTTGGGACCAGGATGTCGGGGGTTCAAATCCCTCTTGCCCGATCTAAAGGCTTCCTTGAATAGGGAGCTTTTTTTATTTAACTTGAGCTTATTTATATAGCCCCCGACATCCTTCGGATGTCGCCTCGCTCACTAGTCTCGCTCGGAGCGATGTAGAGGTAAATCCTAAAAAATTGCGCTGTCGCACAATTTTTTTTAACGGATTTGCTATAAGAGCAGGGTTCAAATCCCTCTTGCCCGATCTAAAGGCTTCCTTGAATAGGGAGCTTTTTTTATTTAACTTGAGTTTATTTATATAACCCCCGACATCCTTCGGATGTCGCCTCGCAAAAATTTCCCATAAAATTAACTATTTTCCCCCTTTTTCCCTTGACTTTTATATATATTTTATGTAATTTAATTGTATACAATTAAATATTAATGCGAGGTGATTTTATGGAACTTACATTAACTAAATCAAATTTTAAGGAAGAGGTTTTGGATTCAAAGCTTCCTGTTCTCGTAGATTTCTGGGCTACCTGGTGTGGTCCTTGTAAAATGATGGGACCTGTCGTTTCTGAAATTGCTGAGGAAAAAGAGGGCGTAATAAAAGTTGGTAAGGTAAATGTTGATGATGAAGAAGAGCTTGCAGCTCAGTATGGAATCATGAGCATTCCTTGTTTCATTCTTTTCAAAGATGGTCAGGTTGTAAAGCAGACTGTTGGTGGAATGCCAAAAGAAGCTTTGCTTGAAAATTTTGGACTTTAATTTTCAGTGTGAAGAGGTGAGTATGAATATTTACGATTTTAATGTAAAAGATTCTTCTGGAAATGACGTTTCATTGTCTCAGTACAAAGGAAAGGTTCTGCTTGTTGTAAATACTGCAACCGGCTGCGGTTTTACTCCGCAGTATAAGGGGCTTCAGGAATTGTATGATAAATACAAGGAAAAGGGATTTGAAATTCTTGATTTTCCATGTAATCAGTTTGCAAATCAGGCTCCTGGAACCGATGCCGAAATTACTGAATTCTGTACTTTAAGATACAATACAACTTTCCCGCGCTTTAAGAAAATTGAAGTAAACGGAGAAAATGCTGAACCTCTTTATAAATATCTTAAGGAGCAGAAAAAGGGTCTTGGCAAACCGGATATTAAATGGAACTTTACAAAATTCCTGATTGATAGAGATGGAAATGTTGTAAAAAGATTTGCGCCTGTAAAAACTCCATCGGCTATCGAAAAAGAAATTGCAGGGTTAATATAATGAGCGATACCGGTATTAATCATACAGAGGAAGACTTTTCTTCTCTCTTATTAAAGAATCAGCTTTGTTTTCCTCTGTATGCATGTTCAAAAGAAATTGTAAAAAGATATAAACCGTTCCTAGATAAAATTGATTTAACTTATACTCAATACATTTCTATGATGGTTTTATGGGAAGAAAAAACAATTTCTGTAAAAGAACTGGGCGAAAAGCTTTATTTAGATTCGGGTACGCTGACTCCTCTTTTAAAGATTCTTGAAAAAAAGCAGTATGTTAAACGCGAAAGAAGTCAGGAAGATGAAAGGGTAGTTAATGTTTCCGTTACAAAAAAAGGGCTTTCCCTTAGAGAAAAAGCCCTTTGTATTCCCGAGCAGATGGCTGGTTGTGTAAAGATTTCTAAAGAAGAAGCAAAAAGCTTGTACACAATTCTTTATAAAATATTAAATTAGTTAAATAAAAAGGCTGCCCTTTATGAAGCTTCACAGTTTATGAACTTCAGGGACAGCCTCTTTTATTTTGACGTCTTTAACGTCCGCAGCATTGTTTGTATTTTTTACCGCTTCCGCAAGGACAAGGATCGTTTCTTCCAACCTTAGGAACTGTTCTGCGGACGGTAATGTTGTCAGCCTGAGATCTCTGATTCATTGAACTTCCTGCAGCCTGTCTTCTTGCCTGTGCGCCGTTAAATGAATTCTGTGCAGAACGCTGTGCATCCGGAGAACTGCCTCCTGCCATTTGATGTGCTGTATTACCAGCGTCGTTATGCTGAGCATTCATTCCACGCTGCTGAGCTTCTGCCATTCTTCTTCGCTGTTCAGCGGCTTCCGGAGAAAGCTGAATCTTTACCTTGAATACTCTGGACATAACTGTTTTTCTGATAGTTTCAAGCATCTGGTCAAAAATATTGAATCCGTCAATCTTGTATTCTGTAAGCGGATTTTTTGAACCATAAGAACGCAATGCAACGGCTTCTCTAAGTCCTTCAAGTGTCTCAAGCTGATCAAGCCATTTTTTATCAATAATCTGAACATACTGATAACGAATGAACATGTTAAGATTTTCTTTGCCTGCAAGAGTTTCTTTTTCTGTTATATCATTCTGAAGGTGAGCAAGCAATGCATCTTTTGTAAGCTGTTCAGCAGGCAGCTGAACACCAAATGTATCACGTATTCGTTCATTCAATTCGTTTAATGGAACAGAAGAATTTTTGTTGTGTTTTGCTTCATATTCGTATTCGTCGAATATTGCTTCAACTTCATCTGTTGCGTTATCCATAATTCTCTTTGAAAGTTCAGAATCGCCAAGAATTTCATCTCTGTTTTCGTAAATTACGGAACGCTGCTCATTTAATACATCATCGTAATCAAGAAGGTGTTTACGAATTTCAAAGTTGCGGTCTTCTACTTTCTGCTGAGCTTTTTCAATTCCTTTGTTAAGCCAAGGATGATCAATTGGTTCTCCAGGCTTCATACCGATTCTGGTCATCATAACCTTCATGCGTTCGCCGCCAAAGAGTCTCATCAAATCGTCATCCATAGAAATGTAGAACTTAGAACGACCAGGGTCTCCCTGTCGTCCGGAACGTCCGCGCAACTGATTATCAATTCGGCGTGATTCATGACGTTCAGAACCAATTACATAAAGACCGCCTGCTGCGCATACTTCTTCGTAATCTTTTTTCCAGTTTTCCTTTTCAATTTCGAGGGCGGCCTTGTACTGTTCTTCCGTAGCATTAGTTCCTGCACGTTTCTGTGCACGGAATTCCGGGTTACCGCCAAGCTTAATATCTGTACCACGACCTGCCATGTTAGTTGCAATTGTTACGGCGCCTTTAGCTCCGGCTTCCGCAATAATCATAGCTTCGCGCGCATGGTTTTTGGCATTCAAAACTTCGTGACGGATTCCTTTTCTTGTAAGAAGGGCAGAAAGAAGTTCAGACTTTTCTACAGAAACTGTACCGACAAGAACAGGCTGTCCTTTATCATGTGCAGCCTGAATTTCTTTTGCAATGGCTTCCCATTTATCCGGCTCGTTCAAATAAACTTCATCGTTTTCATCTTTTCTTGCAACCGGAACATTAGTAGGAATTGCAACTACATCAAGACCGTAAATTTTATTAAATTCAACTGCTTCTGTTGCGGCTGTACCGGTCATTCCCGAAAGCTTTTCGTACATACGGAAGAAATTCTGGAATGTAATTGTTGCCATTGTACGGTTGCGCTGAGCAATTCTGATGTGCTCTTTTGCTTCAATAGCCTGATGAAGTCCGTCTGAATAACGGCGTCCTTCAAGAACACGACCTGTAAATTCATCAATAATTTCAACTTTTCCGTCACGAACAAGGTAATCAACATCGTTATGGAAAAGAAGGTGAGCACGAAGTGCCTGTGTAAAATAATGTGTGTATTCAAAGTTTTCTTCGTCTTCAAGAGAACCTGTAATCAAATTGTGCTTATGAAGAATTTCATTAATGTGGAGCATACCTTTATCGGTAAAAGAAACTCTCTTTGATTTTTCATCGATAGTGTAGTCGCCTTCAATTGCAGCACGTTCTTCCGGTGTCATAAAGCTTTCATCCGGATATTCACCGGTTTTCGGGTCTTTTTCAACTTCCTTGAGTTCGCCTACATATTTATCAACTTCGTGATATTTGTATGTATCATCTTCGCCGGCTCCGGAAATAATAAGTGGAGTTCGGGCTTCATCAATCAAAATAGAGTCAATTTCGTCGACAATACAATAGTGGAAGCCTCTCTGAACCTTGTCCCTTAAATCAATCTTCATATTATCGCGAAGATAGTCAAAACCAAATTCGTTGTTTGTTCCGTAAGTTACATCGCAGGCATAAGCGGCTTTTCGTGCCTCGTTATCCATGTTGGAAAGAATTGCACCGACAGTCATTCCCATATAAGCAAAAATCGGTCGTCGTGAATTAGCATCGCGTTCTGCAAGGTAATCGTTTACTGTTACAACGTGAACACCTTTTCCTGTAAGAGCATTAAGATATGCAGGAGCAACGGCAACAAGTGTTTTACCTTCACCGGTTTTCATTTCAGTGATTTTACCCTGATGCAAGTTGATGGAACCCATAATCTGAACATCAAAAGGACGTTCACCAATTACACGCCAGGAAGCTTCGCGGCAAAGTGCAAAGGCTTCAGGAAGAATATCATCAAGAGTTTCGCCGTTGGCAAGTCTTTCCTTGAATTTCTTTGTCTGCTCCGGGAACTGGTCTGCAGAAAGTGATTTTGCCCATTCTTCTTTTTCATTTACTTTTGCAAGAATAGGACGGAGTGCTTTTACATCGCGGTCATTCTGTGAACCGAAAATTGCGGTAAGAACTTTATCAATAAACATTATTTTTTCCTTTTTTACGCTATTTTTATTATGTATGAGCACTTTTTTTGCGAAGCAAAAAAAATGCGTAAATTAAAAAATATCGGTTACAATATTTTTAATTATTATACCAACTTTATAATAAATTTACTATAATAATTGTGTTTACGGCAAGAAAAATATATAATGATTTTTATGAAAAAAATTAATTTACTTTTACTTATTTCTGCTTTTTTCATTCTGGCATCCTGTTCCCGTTCGGAAAGTATTCAGAGTATTGATGAGGTAAATTTATATACACTTCAGTATGGAAAATTTCAGGAGCAGCTTTCTGTATCTGAATTGAATGATGTAGGAAATGTCCGTTTCGGAATTGCAATGCAGGACGGATTTTTTTATATAGTTAATGGTGAAAGCGGAAAAATAATGGAATTGAATTCCTATGGTGACCTGCTTACACTTTTTTATAATGAAGAATCGGATACTGAACATATTGTAAGAAATTCACAGTTGGTTCCTAATTACGTTCTTCACGAGGTTGCGTATCCGTTTGAATATACAGGTCTTGTTACTGTAGATTCAAATAACAGAATATATGCAGCGTGTACAATCCCTGAAAACCGTCAGGAAGTAAGTGATGATAAATCAATGCTTTTGTGTCAGGCTGTACTTAAATTTTCCCGCGACGGTTCAGAAGTTGAATATATCGGTCAGCAGGGACCGGGTGGAACTCCATTTCCTTCAATCAAGCAGATTTATACAACAGAAAAAGATGAGCTTGTTGTAGTTTCTACAACTACAAAGGGCCTTTGTGTTTACTGGTTCTCTGTAGACGGCTTCTTAAAATATATGATTCCTATAAATATTTCTGATGTTCCGACATATACAGAAAACGACATTAATTCAGAAGTCTTAATTACAATTTCCAATGTTGTACCTGACCTCGAAACTTATAATCTTTATGTTCAGCTTGATTATTATTCAAGCTATTTTGATGAAGATTCAAAAATTCAGTCGGGAATAAATTACCTTCAGTCTTATCTTTATACGCTGGATATAGAAAATGGAACTTATCAGTCTCCAATTCAAATTCCGCCTTACGAAGAATCTGTAATTTCTGATTACACAAAATTAACATACAGAATGCCTTATGATTTTCTTGGAATTACAAAAAGCGGCTGGAAATTCTTTATTGTAAAAACCGACAATGGTTTTGATATTGAAATGTTCCAGAACGAAAATCAGAGAATTTTCAGAAGGCACTTTGATGTAAATCACAGCGACATTATTTATTCTGCAATGAATCTTACAAAACACGGAATAATAGATGCAATGTATATTGGAAAAGATTGTGCCAGAGTTGTATGGTATAGAACAGACACACTTATAGCTTCCATTCTTAAGGGGTAATTAGTGTTTGAAAAAGTAGAAGAATTTGGACCTGTTGAAGAAAGCGATAAAAAATTAAAATTTTATTACAACAGGGACGAAAGAATTTCTAAGGCACCACCTCTGGTAAAGGAATATTATAACGGCGGACTCAAACCTGTAAAAGGTTTTAAAGTTCTTTTTACGGGCTATAATAAATTTATTTTTTTATCGCTGATTTTTTTTGTGGCTTTTACCTGGATTTACACAGGATTTAATAAGGCAAGAAAATATGCACAAATCAGCGGCATTCAGATGGAATTGTCTGCATTTGTATACGAAGAAGAAATCTATGTTTCGCTGAATATGAAAAATGCTCCTGAAAAAATCAAAAGAGGTTTTTCAAATCTTCTTCCAAAGAAAAAATCAGAACCTGAAATTCCGCAGAAAATAGAGAAGGTTGTTGCTGCGGAATTCTTTTTTGTTGAAGTAAATAATCAGCTTTGTGATAAATGTTTTATTACCGATGTTTATGAAGGAAAAGAAAAATCTATTCGTACAAAGTTTGCAGATTATGATATAATCAGAGTTGATGTTATTGTGAATGTCGATGATGAAGAAAAAGAATTATCCTGTGAGGTAAAGAGATGAGTCGTTCTATAGCCTGCATAGATTATAGAGATGGAAAAGTTTTTATTGCTAAAAGAGTTATGGTCGGAGATATGGGCGGCCGCTGGGAATTTCCCGGTGGAAAAATTGATGAAGGTGAAGATTTTGTTCAGGCAATAAAACGTGAAATGATGGAAGAGTTTGGAGTACAGGTTGAAGTTGGTGAACATATTACAACCAGTACTTTTATTCATAAAGAAAAAGAATGTTCTCTGGATGTTTTTGCCATAAAGTTTTTAGAAGACGGAATTGCAAAACCTTTTAAGCTTACAGAGCACACAGAATATGCCTGGGAAAATATCGATAAAATTCCTGAATTGAATTTTGTTGATTCTGATCTGGCAGTTTATGAAAAAATTTACAAGTGGTGCAAAAAATGAAAAATAAGTTAAAAATAATTTCAGGAATACTTTTATTAAATATCCTTTTAGCTTTTACAAGCGGATGCGCAAAGAAAGAAATTGAAATGCTTCCGCTGGATAATTCAGAACCTTTATCACTTGCTCCTGATGTTGAGTGGGCAGTGGTAACTTCTCCTTATACAGCATTCAGGGAAGAGCATGACTGGGATGCAAAAGTTTTATCTCACGCAAGAAAAGGTGATATTGTTCAGATAACCGGAAAAACTTCCAACCCGAATAATAATCAGTGGTATAATACAAAGAACGGCTGGCTTCCTAAAAGCAGTATTTCCGTTTATTCAAACAGATTAAAAGCTGAATCAATTTCTAAAAAAATTCTTGAAGGCGAGAATGATTAATATTATTGCAGAGATTGGAACTTCGCACGAAGGTTCTTTTGAAAAAGCCTGTTCTCTTGTAGATGCTGCGGCAGATTCCGGCGCGGATACTATTAAATTCCAGTGGGTTTACGCAGATGAAATTCTTCATCCAAAAACGGGAATCGTTCATCTGCCGACCGGTGATATTCCTCTTTATGAACGTTTCCGCCAGCTTGAATGTCCTGTTTCTTTTTATAAAAAAATCATGGATTACGTTCATTCAAAAAATTGTAAATTCTGCTGTTCGCCGTTCGGGCTTCGCAGCATGAAAGAGCTTCTGGAATTAAATCCTGATTATGTAAAAATTGCTTCGCCGGAATTAAATCATTATAAGATGCTTGAATTTCTTCGCGATTACAGGGCAGAGCAGAAAGCTCGCGGTGAAGTTCCCGTTCCTGTAATTCTTTCGAGCGGCGTTTCAAAATTAAGTGATATAGAAAAAGCAGTTTCTATTTTGGGGCGTGAAGGCGTTTCTCTTTTGCATTGCATTACAAGTTATCCCGCTCCGGAAAATGAATATAACGTAAGATTAATTTCTACGCTTGGTGAAGCTTTTGGAATTCCAACCGGGCTTAGTGATCACAGTCTTGATCCTGTTTTAGTTCCTGTTTTGAGTGTTGCATGCGGTGGAACAATAATTGAAAAACATTTTACGCTGAGTAAAAAAACTTTGGGCCTTGATGATCCTGTTGCACTTGAACCTGAACAGTTTGCGCTTATGGTTCACACAGTTCACCAGACAGAAGCAACTTTCCGTCATTACGGAAAAATTGTCGGAATGGAACGAACTGTTGCACAGCTTTCTGAACAGTTTGGAAAAGAACGTGTTGATGCAGTTCTTGGCGACGGAGTTAAAAAACTAGCGCCTGCCGAAGAAGCAAATTATGGCCGCACAAACAGAAGCCTTCATTTTATGCACGCAATGAAAAAAGGTGAAGTCGTTAAGGAATGTGATATTGGAATTCTTCGTACGGAAAAAATTCTTTCTCCAGGTATTTCACCGGAATTTTTTGATACGCTGATCGGTTCTGTTTTAGCACGTGATGTGGAAGACGGAGCCGGAGTTCAGTTTGAAGATTTTCTTTCTAAATAAAAATTTATCCGAGTAAATCTGCGATTCGCTTCATTGCGCAAAGTGTAAAATCTTTATCTACGCAGTCGAATGTATTTGTAATTGGTGAAAGCATGCTGTTCAAACCGCCAGTTGCAATTACTTTTATGTCTTCAAGACGGCAGCCTGTTTCTTTTACAAGATCTTCTTTCATCTGTTTAACAAGACCTTCAACAAGTCCTTTGTAACCAAGAACAATTCCGCTCTGTACCGAAACTACCGTATTTTTTCCAAGGCTTGTCGGCGGAATATCAAGCGGAATTGCAGGAATCTGTGCAGTGTTGGCAAAAAGTGAATTGAATGCAGTACGAATTCCCGGCGCAATGGCAACGCCTGCTACATTTGCATTTGCGTCTATTGCGGTGAAAGAAAGTGCGGTTCCAAAATCTGTGATAATACATGGACATTTAAAACGGCACCATGCTTCAAGTGCATCGCAGTAAAGATCTGTTCCCATTTCGTGAACTGCAGTTTCCGGAATTTTTATCGGAAGCTTTGAATAAATTTCCGGTCCGATAATAATCGGCTTTTTGCCGGAAAAATGCTGGGAAACAATTACAAACGGTCCAATCAAAGCCGGAACAACTGTACTTAAAACAACAGTTTTAATAGAAGAAAAATCTACTTCGGCATCGCGGAAAAGAGGGCGGAGAAGTGAAAAATATTCATCACCCGTGCGTTTAAGGTCTGTAGAAATTCGCCATGTATAAAGAAGCTTGTCACCTTCAAAAAGTGCTGTTTTAATATTTGTATTTCCAATGTCAAAAATTAATGTCATTTGAAGTTCCCCGCCGGAAAAATCCCGCTGCCTGAATTTCTAATTTTCAGATGATTTCAAAATAAAATCTTCACCTTTGTTCGTGCAGAAATTTTTGTAACCCTTGTTTTCAAGCATTGAAAACATAGGTCCCATTTTTTTTGCCTTGTGAAGAATTGAAACTGAATAATCCTTTCGTAATTCTTCCGCCTTTTTTATAACCTTTGAAAATTCAATTTCATCATCGTATAAAAGTGCGAGCTTGCGTTTTTCATCTGGAACTTCAAAAGATGTATCCAGAAGAATAGAACAGATTCTTTCAAAACCAATTGAAAAACCAACTGCAGGAATATCTTCTCCAATAAATTTTCCAATCAGTTTATCGTAACGTCCGCCGCCGCCAATTGCGCCGCCAAAGTTTGGATTTGTAATTTCAAAAACAACGCCTGTATAATATCCCTGACCGCGAACAAGACTTGGGCAGTATCTTACTTTGTAATCGCCGTTTGAAATTTTCTTTACGGTATTAATTATGTATTTTAAGTCATCACCGATAGATTTGTCGTTGCATTCTTTTACAACGTCATCAACATCAAATTCAGTTCCATCAGATGACATGGTTGTATTAGAGCAGAAATTTACAAGTTTCATTATGGCATTTTGAGGGAACTGCTTTTCTTCTAATTCAGCCTTAATTCCGTCGATTCCAATTTTATCAAGCTTGTCAAAAGTAATACAAACTGAATCAAGTGTATCTGGCGCAAAGCCCATGCTTTCAAGCATGTTTCTTAAAACTCTGCGGTCGTTAATATTGATTATAAAATTATCAAATATGAGTGCTTCGTTTGAGTTCTTATTTTTGATGATGCTTAGAAGTGCTCTTGCAGTAACGTCAATAAGTTCAACTTCTGCATTGCAGGATTTATCGCCGAGAATATCAATGTCGCACTGAACGAATTCGCGGCTGCGGCCTTTTTGGGGACGTTCTGCACGGTAAACGCGGTCTGTCTGAATTACCTTAAAAGGAAACTGAAGTTCATTTCTGTTTGCGGCATAAAAACGTGTGAGTGGAAGAGTGAGGTCATAACGCAAGCCCATATCAGAAAGTGATTTTTCTGTTATATCATTTGATTCAAGTGCTGATGTAAGTTTGTCGCCTCTTTTTAAAACTTTGAAAATTAAATTTAAATTATCGCCGCCGTCAGATTTATCAAGGTTCTCGGCATCTTCAAGCATTGGTGTTGAGATTCTTTCAAAACCGCTTGCCTTATATACTTCAAGAATTTTATTTTGAACATAATCACGTAATCTTTGTTCATCAGGAAGAATATCCTTCATTCCTTTTAATGCATTTGTTTTCATAATTGCCTCGTATGCGGCAATTATAAGGAAAAAAGAAAGAATTTGGAATACTTTATGCTTTATTTTTTAAGCCAGCCTTTTTCGATTGCATTATCAATATTCTTTTCAATCCATTTATAAACTTCGGGCATAAACTCTTTGATGATTGCGGTTCGTTTTTCTACAGATGCACGGTTAGTTCCGCTTTCTATCCACGTGTGTCCGGATGTAAGCGTATTATGTAAAAATGGCTGCAGCCGGTCCATGCATGCAGCATATTTTGCATCATTGGTTTGCATTTCATCAAATTCTTCCCATAATGAACGGATTTCTTTACCCTGTTCAGAAGGGAGCTGTGCAAACAGTTTATTTGCAGCTGCAGCTTCGCGTTCCGCTTTATCAAGATTTCCTTTTGGATCGTAGGCAAAAGTATCTCCGGCGTAGATTTCGATAAGATCGTGAATAACACACATTTTTACGGCACGGCTTATATCTACAGGCGCCGTCGTGTATTCATTAAAAATCAATGCCATAACAGCTATGTGCCAGGAATGTTCTGCATCATTTTCCCGGCGTGAATTATCTATAAGCATTGTGCGCCTGAGTATTGAAGTCATTTTATCTATTTCTGCAGTAAATCGCAGCTGCTGATCTAACCTGAAATTTTTGCTTTCTATAAAATCCTGAATCGGCATAATAATAATCCTTGTAATTATTTTCTGAAAATAATTTTAACAAATAATAATTTTTTTTTCAAAAATAAAATACCTGAAAATCAAAATAATTATTCGCGGAAATCAGTTTTGCAAATAATATCGAAAAAAAATAACTTCCGGGCGAGAACCGGCTTTTCGTTATTTATGCGTCCTCGCGTTATTTTTTATTTATAAAAGCATAAAAGTAATTTCCGCGGTAAATAATTTATAGGGGATGAAAAAAAACTGTATATGATTTATAATATAAATATGTTCAATTCACTTACCGGAATAATTACTGGAAAATTTCCTAAACAGGTTTTTATAGATACAAATGGCGTTGAATGGGATTTATGCGTTCCTGATTCAAACCTTGATATGCTGCCGCCTGTCGGTAACGAAGCAAAAATTTTTACATGGCTTCAGCATACTGATCAGCTTATGGCTTTGTATGGTTTTGCAAGTGCCGATGAGCGTAGTGTTTTTCTTGATTTATTAAAGGTTGATGGCGTTGGCCCGAAAGGTGCCGTAAAAATTATGAGTGCCGTTTCTTCTTCGCGTCTGATGGATGTTCTTGAAAAAGGCGATCTTGAAATGCTGGAAAAAATTCCTGGCGTCGGTAAAAAAACTGCCGGAAAAATGATGCTCACTCTTAAAGGTAAACTCAAACTTCGTGAAGAAGCCGGCGGCGTTATTCGAGTTTCTGCTGCAACTCCTTACACAGATGTTGTTACTTCTCTTGTTGGAATGGGATATGATAAACGGCTTGTTGAACAGAAAGTTGCCCAGCTTGTTGAAGTTCTTACAAATGAACCTGATTTTGCGGGAAAGAGTCAGAAAGAGCGTGAAGATATTTTGTTCCGTCGTGCAATTGTTGAATTGGCTTAAATAGCTTTATACTATACTGAGGATTAAAAGTATGAATGAAAATGAAGATTTTTCTGCTATAGTTCGTGCAGATTTAAAAGATAGATTTGATGAACAGGATAACAAGCTGCGTCCTACAAAGCTTTCGGATTTTCTCGGTCAGGAAAGCGTAAAGAAAAATCTTTCAACTTTTATTGAAGCGGCAAAACTTCGTGAAGAGCCTCTTGATCATCTTTTGTTAATTGGACCTCCGGGACTTGGAAAAACAACTCTTGCTCAAATTACAGCACATGAACTTGGCGTTGATTTTAAAGTAACTTCTGCACCGGCACTTGATAAGCCTAAAGATCTTGCGGGAATTCTTTCTACAATCACTCCGCGAACAGTTTTTTTTATTGATGAAATTCACCGCCTTAAACCTGCCATTGAAGAAATGCTTTACATTGCAATGGAAGATTTTGAACTTGACTGGATTATAGGGCAGGGCGCTGCCGCACGAACCGTTCGAATTCCAATTCCGCCGTTTACACTGGTTGGTGCAACGACAAAGGCAGGCAGTGTAAGTTCACCGCTTCGTTCACGTTTTGGCTTTATTCCCCGTTTTGAATTTTATACTCAAAAAGAACTTTCATCTATTATAAAGCGTTCTGCTGCAATTCTCGAAATTGGAATTGAAGAAGATGCCTCAATGCTTCTTGCACAGTGCTGTCGTGGAACTCCGCGTGTTGCAAACCGTGTTCTCCGCCGCATGCGTGATTTTGCTCAGGTTGCAGGAAGTAATACAATCACAGTTGAAATTGTTGATGACGGATTACGTCGTCTTGAAATTGATGAAATTGGTCTTGAAAAATATGACCGCGAAATTCTCCGTTCAATTATAGAAAACTTTGGCGGCGGTCCTGTTGGCGCAGAAACGCTTGCAATTTCAATTGGAGAAAGCATTGATACTCTTGAAGATTATTACGAGCCTTATTTAATTCAGTGCGGACTTTTGCAAAGAACGCCGCGCGGCCGAATGGTTACCGAAAAAGCATATTCTCATTTGGGATTAACTCACGCCGCAGATTCAAAGGACGGCGGCGTTCAGGGAACTTTGTTTTAGTTTAGCGGGCTTTATTTTATTTTGTTTTAATTCTTACCGTAACAATTTTTCTGTCGCGGACTTCTTCTGCGGTAAAAAGAATTTTGTCTTTTATAAAAATCATTCCGCTTGTCGGCAAAAATCCGAACTGTTCCAAAAGCCAGCCTGCAATTGTAGTCATGTTTTGAGATTCAAGCTTTAAGCCTAAAATTTCATTTACATCTTCAATTTTTAGATTTCCCGGAACAATAAATGAATCTGTAGAAATGAGTTTGATTTTATCTTCAGGTGGACGATCATCGTAAGAGTTTTCATCAGTCATTCTGTTGAAAACAACTTTCATTATATCTTCCATTGTTACAATTCCGGCTGTCTGTCCCATTTCATCAAGAACGACTGCAAATTTGTGTTCGTCGCTTTTAAACTTTTTCAAAAGTTCAAGCACAGAAAAAGTTCCGGGAACAAAAAGAACGTCATTCATCATTCTTCCGGCATAGCCTTCACTGCGGTCAATGTTTGTACTTCCAAAAATGATTTTTTTATAATTCAAAACACCGACAACATTTTCTTTTGAGTTTTTGTAAACTGTAATTGTAGAAAATCCGGAGCGCAAAAATTCCTGAAGCACTGTCTGATAATCAGCCTTTGTACTTATCATACTTACAGAGCTGTGATGCTTCATAATTTCAGAAACAGAAAGGTTGTTGAACTTAATGATTTTATTTAAAAGTTCACTTTCATCTTTTTCAATTGTTCCTTCAGTTTTTCCAACGTCAATCAAAGTTTCAAGTTCTTCGTGAGTTATTACTGAAGAAGTCGGCTTAAAAATTTTTGTGAACAAAGAAACTGCAAGATTTGAAAGATGAGAAAAAAGCCAGATAATCGGGAAAAATATTTTTTCTAAAATAAAAAGAGGAACAGAAGATGACTGTGTAACTTTTTCGGGATTAAATGCAGCAAAGGTTTTTGGAATAATCTGAGCAAAAGTCGTAATAAAAAATGCAGTGATGAACGGCGCAATTGCAGTTCCTTTTTGACCGAGAATTCTGAGCGCAAGAGCTGTTGCAATTGAAGCACACAAAGAGTTCAATAAGTTAGTTCCAATTAACACTGTCGTCAAAAGCTTTGACATGTCTTCTTTTAATCTTGCGATAAGCTTTGCGTGTTTTTTGTCTTCTTCAATCATGCTTCGCAATTTTACTTTTGGAAGCGAAAGATATGCAGTTTCGGAAGAAGTAAAAAATCCTACGCATGCTATGAGAATAACTATTACTGCGGCAGAAATTATATTGTTAATCATATTTGAGTTATCCTTAGCATTTCAATTCTGTGTGCCTGTTTTTTTGTTACAGTAAATTTCCAGCCTTCAAATTCAACTGAGTCGCCTATTTCTGCAATACGGTTTAACTGCTCGGTAAACCAGCCCGCAACAGTTTCGCTGATAGTTGAATTCAAATTTATCTTTAAGATTTTTTTCAAATCCTTAATTAAAACTGAACCGTCAATTTCAAAATCATTTTTATTTTCAACTGCATCAAAATCAAATACTTTTCCGCGTAATGTATTTTCTCCCGGAAGCGCAAAAATTTCACGCGAAATATCTTTTTCAGTAATCACGCCGTCTGTCCCCGAATATTCATCAACGACAATTGCCATTGACTGATGATTTTCAAACAGAAGCTCCTGAACGCTTGTAATCTGCATTGTTCCAAGAACAAAAAGCGGCGGACGCATAACTTTTGTAATTTCAAATTCCGAAGGTCTGTCTTTATAATCAAGAAGATCCTTTAAATAAATCACTCCGATAATATCGTCAATTGATTTTCTATAAATCGGGAAGCGTGTAAATCCGAATCGCTCAGAAAGTTCAATTACATCGCGGAAGGTTGCCTTGTCGGTGAGCGAACGGATTTTTGTTCTTGGAACCATAATTTCTTCTGCCTGCAAATCAGAAAATTTAAAAACCTGAGTCATCATTCTGTTTTCGTTTTCCTGAATGACGCCGCTTTCTTCGCTCATATCAAAAAAAGTTTTTATTTCTTCTTCGGTGTAAGAAACTTTTTTATCCTTTGTTCTGATTCCAAAAATAAAAAGAACGCATCTTGCAATAAAAGTTACTACGGCAACAACAGGCGTCATTATTATGTAAATGATTCTGATAAAAGGGGAGAGTGCGTAAGCAATTTTATCTGGACAGATTGTTGAAATTGTTTTAGGAGTAATTTCGCCAAAAATTAAAAGAATGATTGTTGCAATTAAAGTTGCAATTCCCACTCCTTTTTCGCCAAAGGCGTCAAGCGCAATCGCTGCAATTATCGAAGATAATAAAATGTTTACGATGTCGTTTGAAACAAGGAGTGTGTTTATTAAATGTTCCCTGTGATCTAACAGTTTACCTGCAATCAGTGCTTTCCTGTTTTTCTTTTTTCGCAAAAGGCGCAACCTCAGTTTGTTCATTCCTAAAAATGAACTTTCTGAAATTGAAAATAACATCGAAAGCACTACGAGAACAATAAGAAGAATTATCGTCCCTGCGGATATGGAATCCATAATTCTCCTTAATTATTTGAATTTTGTGCAGCCTGTTCCATAGATACCAGCAGACTGTCGCGGATTTCTATTAAACCTTGAGTTGAAGTTCCTTCCGGATTAACTTCAATTGCAGAAGTTAAGAAAGCAATAATTCTGTTAAAGTCCGGATTAGAAGCAAAGGTTAAAACATAAGCCGCATTGTAATAAGCATCCTGTTTTTCTTCCGGAGAAAGCTCTTTATTCTGTGCAAGATTATCAAATATTCCTGCTGCAGTTTCATAATTTCTTGAAGACATTGCATCAGTTGCCTTGATTTTTGCATGCAGAACTAAATATTTAGAAAGAAGACCAGACTCGTTATGAGTATCCATCTGAATTAAAGTTTCTACTTTGTCTGCAAGAAGAGGTAAATGTACAACTTCTGTAATATTTATAATTTCATCTATTGCTTCAATTTTTTCTGAAATAGAACCGTTATCTATTTTATTAAGCTGCTCGTGAAAGAATCCAACCTGATTAGAAGCTGCTGTCAGTGCAGAAATAAAGTCGTTATAATCCGGATTTGCGGCATCAAAATTCACAATAGAAATTACGTATGGATCTTTTGTTACAAGGTAAGCGGCTGGAGTAGATTCAACGTTCAATGAATTCGCAAAAATTGAATTGCGGTAAACTCTTTCTGAAAAAATATTTGCCTGCTGTTTTTCTTTTTCTGAAGCATCTTCTGCTGCTACTGTTTTTTTATAAGTAGAAGAAGAAAAATCAAGATGAGCAACTACAAAATTATTTTTTACGACAGAATTAAAAGATGAATTGTTAAGTACCTTAGAAATAAATTCTGAAGAAGTTAAATCATCTCCGTCTGATGTAATGATTACGAGAATATCTTTATTTGAACTTGCAGCCAGTTTTTTTGCATTATCAAAATCGTCTGTAATTATTTTTGATTTTGAACATGCTGTAAACATAGTTGAGATAATCAATAAAGTTGTAAAAAGTTTAATTGCATTTTTTTTCATTTTAGTTTTCCTTATTATTTGAAGTATGCAACTCCGGCTGCGAAGAGGTTTTCGCAGGTAGTTTCACTTTCGTTTGTAAGTGGATTTCCACCTACGTTTTTAAAGAGGTCTAAGCTTGCACCGTTGCGGTCGAGCCCTACACTGCGCTCTGAGTGTCCCATCTTTCCAAGAACGTGTCCGTCTGGAGAAGTGATTCCTTCGATTGCGAATGCTGAACCGTTCGGGTTGTCCGGCTCAGAAATTGCTGGCTTACCGAACTCGTCTACATACTGTGTGAATACCTGGCCGTTTTCAAAGAGGCGTTTTGCTGTAGCTTCATTACATACAAAGCGTCCTTCTCCGTGGCTGATTGCAATCAGGTGATTGCGGTTATCAATT
>JAEEGL013630094.1_pt1 | contig 22034 bp, 4 predicted proteins | sample 9134231 | NCBI WGS metagenome assembly JAEEGL01 (sample SAMN16246548, study PRJNA631951) | gut metagenome | biome: gut microbiome; feature: rumen; material: fiber-attached | host: Bos | place: Iran: Karaj | collected 2018-10 | reverse complement strand
GATACAGGCAACAGCAACAAGGCTCGCGAGGATGCCTTCGGTGCTGTAGTAAACATGTTGCTGGAACAGCGTCAGCAGGCTAAGGCTGAGAAGAACTGGGCACTGAGCGATAAGATACGTGATGACCTGGCAGCCTTAGGCTTCGAGGTAAAAGATACCAAGGACGGCTTCAGTTGGAGTCTGAATAAATAGAAGGAGCTTCTGTTATTAGGAGCAAGGGGCAAGGAGCAAGAGAATTGCTCAGCCTTCAAATATGGAGAACTGTTTGTGATATTTAAAGAAACACGTGTAGAACTATCCTCTTGCCCCTAACTACTTGCCCCTTGCCCCATGAATTCAAATAATATAAGGTAAAACATAAAGAGAGGGGAGCAATTCGGTTGCTCCCCTCTCTTTATGTTTAGATTGATATTACTTACTTAACAGACACCTTTTTGCCACTCTGGATGTAGATGCCCTTCTGAGCCTTGCTTACGCGCTGGCCAGCAAGGTTGTAGACAGCATCGTTGTTAACGTTAGCGTTAACGTTATCGATTCTATCCTGGTCGCCACTTTCAGCGCCTACTACGAAGCCCTCGGGAGCAGGAGTAACACACTTGTTGTCATTCCAGCTGGGGATAGCGTAACGGCTGAAGGTCTCGCTGCCAGGAGAAGCAACATACAGGTTGTTGGCATAGTCAAATGCCAGACCTGAAATGGAGGTCTCACTAACTGGAACTATCACCTTCGGGATCAGCTGAATCTTGCCAGTCTCCAAAGGAACATAGTTTGTCTGGTAGATAACAATAGAACCACTGCCGTTTGGTATAGCAATATACTTGCCATCTGCGGTGATTGCTATTCTGGCACCATTGCGGCTTGTGCTGCTTTGGTTGTAATCCTCGCCGCCCTCTGTGTTGAAGTGCTTGAGAGCAGGATAATCAGCAGAAGGAGAACTTACATGCTGGATGTACCAGAGACCACCCTGACCATCCTCGTGGATACCTACATAAGATGAAGCATAGGTATACTTACCGTTGAGTGGTTCAAAGACTGCAGAAGGAGCACCAGTCCACTCTGTAGCAGTACCCAAGTTGTAAACAGAGCAGTTATAGTCGGTAGCATTGTTTCCACCGTTGCTGCGCTGTCCACCCAGAACATACATCTTCAGGTCAGCACCCTTACCTTCGAATGCCAGACTGAGAGCTGGACGGTTCTGCTCTACTTCGCCTACATAGGTGATACCAGTAGCCTCATCCAGGGTTCCGCCCTTGAATACAGGCTTCCAAGGCTCGTTCAGGTCATCAGGATTGATCTCCCAAACAGAACTGTTGGTAGTACCGGAAGCACGAGCTACGAAGAGACGTCCGTCCTCCGTGAAGCGGAGATCCTTGAAGTCGTACTTATAGCTGCCGGAAATTATAATAGGTTCTTTACCTGCGTTTGGTACGTCGCCATAGAAGCCAGGAGTACCATCAGCTGCATTGATAGGCTTGAAGTTAACATCAAATGCGTAGATAGCACCGTTCTTCTTACAAGAGATGTACTTGGTATCACTGGATTCTGTTGGATAAGACTCAGCAAGAAGGATCTGACCGAAGCCCTTGCTTGCGGGATTGTTGTTGATGGCCAATCCGTAAGGACCCCATACCTTGTAGCTGTCACCAATCTTTGTGGGAGAGCTAACGCCCAGACTTGTGATATCCAGTTCGTATGTCAGCTTAGTACCAGCAGGAACATTCAGCAAGTTGTTGTCGATTGCAATCTCATGACCGCCAGCGAAGAGGTCACTACCCTTCAGTACATGAGAGAACTTCAGTTCGTTGCCTGCGTAGAAGTTGATGGCACCGCTCTTAGCCTCGGCATTCAAGGTATAAGCCACAGCAACCTGTTCTGCATTGGTAGCAACACTCAAGTTAGAAGCAAAGGCATTGAGCTGGATGTTAGGACGACGGTTTACATACCCGTCCTCAAACTTCCATACATAACTTCCGCCAAACAGATGAGGTATAGCTTCCTTGCCCAATGTCTGGAACCAGTGAGCACCCTCACCCTTAGAACCATTCAGCTTCCAGCAGATCTCACCGCTTGCCAGCTGTTCTTCTGATGCAAGTGTACCGCCAGTACCGAAACCGTCAGGATTGCTGCGCTCTACATAGAACACATTGTTGGCAGTGAAACCATTACGGCCAACAACATTAGAGCCTTCCTTTGATATATTCTGGTACTGAGAAAGAATCAAGGTGTTGTTGATAGTAGGAGAACTGTTAGCCCAACCTACTACGCCACCACAGCAGGTAGTGGGTTCAGCACCTTCACCAATCATTGTAACGTTGACCAAGCAGTTATTAACAACAGTTCCGTCACCACTGATACCTATCACACCACCATGAGTACCATCACCTTCAATATATGAGTGCATTACAACAGCAATCTCACAATTCTCAATGGTAGAGCTCTCTGATGTCCAACGTGTAAGACCACCCATGAACTTTGCCCCATTGGTGTTGTAGTATTCACCTGTCAGCTTGAAGTTCTTAACGGTAGCACCCTTCAACTCATAGAACAGAGTAGCGGGATCACCCATAGTATAGTCCTCACTAATATAGACATTGTTCAGAGCATGTCCTTGACCATCAAGTACACCACGATAGATATGAACAGCATTCTCTCCTGATCTGTTATGGCCGATAGGCAGCATGGCAATACCAGCCATATCAACATCATTCACAAGTTTAGCCTTGGCAGTTGCATCATGGTCACTGGCAATTGAACGGTAAGTGGCAAACTGTCTGGGAGTAGAGATCAGGTAATAGCCATCCTCGTCCTGAACAGGCATGATATCCTTAACGACAGGATTATCCATGATATTAAGATTCTTAGCCTGCTCTGTGGTGTATGTTCCACCATAGTAAACATCATACAAATCAAGGTAAATGTTTTCAATATCATCCATTTCTGCCTTGCTAATCAGAGACTCGCCAGTCTCAACCCAATCGTTGTACTCTGGATCCTTCTCTACAAGAGGAAGATTAGCATCCGAAATATTTTCAAGGAGATTAATAGAACTCATGATACCCAGATATGCCTGACGAGCCTCGTAGAATTCCTTGAACAACTGGCTCAAGGTCTCTACAGCCTTCATCTTAGCCTCTGTATCCTGAGCAGCATCGGCAGCAGCTACAGCAGCTTCCAATGTCTCCTTTAATGCAACAGGATAGTTAGGAGCCAGATCCTCAACGTCAGGATCATCCTTTCTATACAACGTCAGAATAACATTTGCACGGTCCACCATGCTCTCCAAAGCCTGCCCTACATAATTCTTTGCCTCTTCATCATCACCTGCATAAACAACCTTGAAGGAAGTGAAGCCCGTCCAGTCATTGCCATAGTTGGTGCCTTGGTTACAGATACCAATGGTCAGGCTGTCACCTTCAGCCTTGGCAATGATATAGTTCTGGTAACGGTCAGCATATCCTGCAACTGCCATACCAGAAGGTCCATGAACGGCATAGCCCAGAGTATCAGTGGCATTTTCCTGATCGATAATGGGGAGGTCATAAGTAGTGTTACCGCCACCTATCTGGCTAATGTAGACATTCTCGCCGTTTACAGCACTTGCCTTCTCTATATAATCTTCTATTACAGTCTGCAGATAGTTGACATTGTCATTAGCATAAACCTGAGCAACATAGTTGTAACCATAGCGGTCGTTGCTGGGACGGAAAGCTCCGTTGACTCCTACCAGGTAATAACCAGGCTTCAGGTCCTTAACAGTCTGGTGCATATCAAACTTTGTGTTCCATGCCTCAGAACCATAATAAACCTTATCATTGATGGTTACTGCGCTACTTTCAGTAGCCCACTTGTTCATGCTGGATTTCCAACCGTCCTTGAAACCATTACGGAAGTCGGCATTTACAAACAGACCTGTCACATCAGTACCTGCCTTGTAACCCATCTTGATAGCCAGAGCCAGCCACTCATCTATGCGTACAATCTCTTTCTCAATCAGAGAGTCAGCAAGTTCGTGACGCTCCATGATATCTACATAATCATTTTCCAGATAATCTGTCAATGCATCGCGGTCATCGCCTTCGAAGTCATCATGCTCAGCCAGGTAAATCTTTGTCTCCTCGCACTTATCCTGATACTTCTGGTAAACCTTTGCACTTGCATCAACAACCTTATCGGCAACATATACAGAGTCCAAAGCATCTGCCAGGGCAAGAACATTCTGCACCTGATTCAGGACTTCCAACTTCTCCTCCATTGCAGTGATAGCGCCCTTATAAGCTATTGTAGAATCAAGCTTCAATGTATAATAGTCTGAGATAGTAGAAGCTACAGATGGCAAAGTCTCCTCTGTGATAGCCATGTACTCCTCGGCTGCATAGATAATAACACCATGGGTGGAGAAAGGATAAGGATATTCATCATCACCAATGGTCTGATACCAAACGGGGTCACGGAACTGACTTCCGTTAGCCTTCCAGGTAATCTTACCTGTTTTAAGGTCTTCCTTGGTTACGAAGCTAACATCCTCCTTGCTTCCATCATGATTCTTCTGAACAATACCTACACCATCCAATGCATAGCAGTTCTTTACAACAACCTTATCACTGTTCGGGTGACGTGCAAAACCACGATCGGCATCCTTAAGATCCACTTCACCTAATGCGAAGCAGTTGGTTACCTCTGCATAGCTACCTAACCAACCAGAGAACGAACCATTCTCAGTACGGGTATCATTCTCTACATGGATATCACCAATCATACCGCAGGCATTGATGGTGATACGACATGCAGAACCCATAGAACAACCATAGATACCAGCACCGTTTGTACCAGAAACAACATAAACGTTACCAAGGTTCATACAGCCTGTAATAGTGATATGGCCTGCCCAAGGAGCACCCATACCAACAATACCGGTATAACCGCCACCAGTGATAGAACAGGTTTCGTCAAGCACAACATCCTTAACATATACGCCTTCTGCTGCGCGTGCGGCATCACCGTCAACACCGCCCAAACCTGCTTCCGGCTGGCTGTTCATTACACTGATAAGACCGCAACCTCTCTTGCCAAGCAGATTGATGTTAAGATTACTGATGGTGTGGCACTGACCATCGAAGTTGCCATAGAAAGGCTTGTACTCGCTACCAACCTGAGCATAACGAGGAGTGATGGGTCTGCCTGTTTCCGGATCTGTTTCATTGTAGTCTGCCAAATCAATATCTGCTGTCAGCTTAGCACTGGCATCCAAGTGTGTAGAAGCATAGTTGCTCCACCAAATAAACTGCGCGGGGGTGCCAATTTCAAACCAGCCATCAACAGGGGTCATGTAATCTTCCTGAACATGACCGCAGTTAACACAGAATCCATCCTCATACTCGTGAGGAGGAAGAACAGGATTACCGGCAGGCGTGTTCTGGTAGAATGGATTAATAGGTGTTCCATCACATGTATACTCTGCTGCATCAACATAGACAAGAGCACCTTCCTTCGCTATAGGTAAAGGCATGGGATCCTCATTTATCTTCTGATAGAAGCGTTCCACACCACTCTGCTTGCCATTCAGGAGGAAGGCGAGCTCACCACTGGCAATACCCTCTTCATTATCAAATACCGTATATTTGTCTTGATCCTTAACATCCTTTCCAGTTATGGGATGAGCAACATAAACATTCTCGCAGTTTACATTGCCATAGTTACGGGCAATGTTGCCAGAGTTTTCTGTCTCCGATTGCGCACATTGGTCACCAGCACCATTGATATGACCGATTACTGCACAATTAATGAATTTGGCCTGAGCATGTGTCCAGCCAGCGAAGCCGCCGACGCGGGCACAAGAAGAAGCATCACCACCAGGTAGATTCATGGTACCTGCATAGATACAATTTTCCATCGTCTTTGCTGTACGTATCATGCCGAAGAAACCACCGGCTGTATTATCACCAGTTTTGGTGGAAGTGAAGTTAATATCAGAGAACACATTGCGGACAGCAGACTCGTAGCTGTCGTTGGATATAGAACCCCAGTACATACCGCTTGTCTCAATATTACCATGCATGATAAGGTTCTCGACGGTACCATAGTGACGCTGTGGGAAAAGAGCAGCATTGTTGCCCATCTCTGTCATCTCAATGGTCAGTGCATGACCGCCGCCATCGAAGTTACCTTCAGACCAGTCATTGGTGTTGAAGATAAAGTGACCCGGCTCTGCGACATACTCAATATCATTGACCATCTTAATGTGAAGCTTGAAACCGTTAACAATACGGTTGTAACCTTCTGCAAGGTCAATTTCCTCCTTACTACCAACAAGGATAGAACGACTAATGGGATCAAACTTGGTGGGGTCATCATACTCAAAGTAATGGAAGTCGTACAAACCGCAATTGGTACAAATACCATACTTATCGAACTCATGCTTGGATACTACAGCATTGCTTGGCGTATTGCTATAGGTGAGAGCCTCTTCAGAGGTTCCCTTACAGTCAGTAGGACCCGAAGCATAAACCTGCTTACCGCCAAAGACTGCAGGAATAGGGAATAGATCAACACCTATCTCCTGAGCCCATGCTATACGGCTCTGGTCTGTGTTCAGCTGATAACAGATCCTACCGTCAGCAAGATCTGCAAGTGGCACAATTGTTACAGACGGATTGCTGCCACCCCAGTCGTTGGTAACATAGTTGTTGAAGCAAGAAGGACCAGGACGATTACTGTAACTGTTTTCGTTATAGCTTTTAAGGTTAATAGCCTGAACATTGCCGTCGTTACGGCAGATATTTCTACTGGCATTTGTAGAAAGATTAAATGCACTTCCATCGCTAACAACCAGACAGTTCACAATGTTAGGCTTGGAGTCTGCCCAACCAATTATACCACCGCAGTTGGTAGTAGTTGCACCGACAATGGCGACCTTTGCCAAACAGTTCTCGATGATGGTACCATTGGTACAAGTACCAGCAATACCGCCATGAGTAGCATCACCAGCCACATCGCTGTTAATTGTGATGTCAGCCCAACAGTTGCGGATGGCACCCCTTGCGCGTCCTGCAATACCAGCAGCAAACTTGGAACTGGTGGTAATTTTACCTTCCACCTTCAAGTTCTGGACAACGGCACGCCAACCCACATAACGGAAAAGAGCTGCATAATTCTCTTCCGGATACATGTTAATTTTGATAGTGTGGCCCTTGCCATCGAAAGTTCCCTGATAGGCTTTGTCACTGTCATTGGTGCCCACCATCGGAACATTCACGCCCAAGTCAATGTCAGCTGTCAGCACGGCACTGGCTGTGAACTCACCATCATTCACGAGTGCAGCAAACTCTTCCCAGTCAGCTGCAGTACCAATCTGGTATACATTCCCGACCTTGTCGAGTGCATACGCAGACATACCAACGACCATCATTATGGCCGTCAAGCACATGGTAAGTAGTCTTTTCCTCATAGTAGAATAAAGATTAATTAATAGTAATAAAATAAGGTTAAACAACATAGTGTTATAACGCAAAGATATCGAAAATTATTTACGCGCAAAACTTTTTTAACAAAAAATGCAAAATTATGTAACATTATGTAAAACAAAGGGAACAAAAAAGCCCCTTCCCTTTATGGGGGAAGAGGCCTAACAGAAAGCTTATCTGCGTATCTGCTACTTAACAGATACCAAGAATCTGCTCTTACTTAATCAAGGTCTTTTTGCCATCCTGGATGTAGATGCCCTTCTGAGCCTTACCTACACGCTGACCAGCCAGGTTGTAGATAGCACCGTTGTTAACGTTATCGTTAGCGTTAACGTTATCTAGTGCATCCTGATCACCACTTTCTGTACCTACTACAAAGCCTTCGGCAGCAGGAGTTACAGACTTATTGTCAGTAAACGAAGGAATAGTGTAACGGTTCAGAGTCTTGCTGGCACTTGAGGTGATGTACAGGTTGTTAGCATAATCGAATGCCATACCGGTAATCTGACTCTCAGCAACACTCAGATTGTACTTAGAATTCAAGAAGATTGAGCCATCCAACATAGGAACATAGTTGGTCTCGTAGATAACCACCTTGCCAGAACCCATAGGAATAGCAACGATTGAACCATCAGCGCTGACAGCAATTGCCTCGCCGTGAGTACTGGTAGAGGCGTTGGTATAGTCCTCCTCACCCTCTGCATTGAAATGCTTCAGGGCAGGAGCATCCTCACTAACAGTAGAAGGATACTGCTCGTACCACAGACCGCCACGGTTATCTGATACGACACCTACATGTGCGGGAGCAACAGTGTACTTGCCAGACAGAGGCTCGAATACGCTGCTGGGAGCACCAGCCCAAGAGGTTGCTGTACCAAGGTTGTAAGTGAAGCACTTGTAGTCTGAGAAGTTCTCCTTACCGTCTGAACGCTGAGCACCCAGAACAATAAGTTTCAGGTTCTCGCCTTCACCTTCAACAGCCAAAGCAACAGCGGGACGGTTCTGCTCCTCGCCACCAACAGATACGATACCGGTAGCCTTATCAAGTTCGCCACCTGTGAAGATGGGAGTCCAAGGCTTGTTCAGGTCGGCAGGATCAGCCTCCCATACAGAGCTGGTAGAGTTACCGGAAGTACGGGCAATGAACAGGCGACCATCCTTGCTGACACGTACATTCTTAAGATCAAACTGGTAATCACCAGAGATAGAGATTACGTTCTTGTTGTCCTTAATGTCGAGACCACCATAGAAACCAGGTGTACCATCCTCGGCATTGATAGGCTGGAAGTTAGCATCGAAGGCAAACAGAGCACCTGGCTTCTGCTCACAAATACTACCTGTACCCTTCTCAAGAGGACGAGACTCTGCCACATAAATCTGACCAAAGCCCTTACTTGCAGGAGCATTGTTGACAGCAAGACCATAAGGAGAGTTAACCTTGTAGCCCTCGCCAATTCTGGCAGGTTCTTTTACACCAATAGCAGTAATCTCCAGAGCATAGGTAAGTTTAGTACCTGCGGCAACACCCAACAAGCTGTTGTCGATAGCAATCTCATGACCGCCAGCGAAAAGATCACTACCCTTCAGTACATGAGAGTACTTCATTTCGTTGCCTGCGTAGAAGTTGATAGCACCGCTCTTAGCCTCGGCATTCAATGTGTAGAGAACAACAACCTGTTCTGCATTGGTAGCCACGCTCAAGTTAGAAGCAAAGGCATTGAGCTGGATGTTAGGACGGGTGTTCTGGTAGTCATTTCCATACTTCCATACCAAGCCACCTTCATACAAATGAGGTGTTGCATCCTTGCCCAAAGTTTGGAACCAGTGAGCATCCTCTGCCTTAGAGCCATTCAGCTGCCAGCAGATTTCACCGCTTGCCAACTTCTCTTCGGTTGCCATTGTCCCCTTGGTATCACCAAGTTTTGTAACATAGAACACATTGTTTACAGTACAGTTATCCGGATTACGACTAACTGTATTACAACCATTTGTATTAACTGTGTAGTTAGAAGAGAGAATCAGAGTATTGTTTACAGTAAGGCCGTTAGTTGCCCAACCGCAAACGCCACCACAAGAGTTGGTATTCTCGCCCAGAATAGCACAGTTGACAAGACAGTTCTCAACAACCGTACCGGCTCCTTCGTTTACGCCGATAAGACCACCATGAGTACCATCCTGTGAATTACCATTATCATCTGCAGGTATTAACGAATTGATGGTAACAGCTACATCACAGTTCTCGATGCGGGAATTGTAGGTATAACCTGCAATACCGCCCATGAACTTCTGGCTGCTGATAAACTCACCTGTCAACTTCAGGTTCTTGACAGTAGCACCATCCAGGGTATTGAACAAACCTGTTCTCTGTGCTTCATTAACAATGAGAACATTGTTGATAGCATATCCCTGACCATCGAACGTACCACGATAGCTGTAATCAGATACATTGATGGGCTGCATTCCTATGCCCTTCATATCGATGTCCGCAGTAAGCTTAGCCTTAGCTGTATAATCAGCATATGTGGAAATAGCGCGGAAAGCAACAAGTTTCTTGGGAGTTCCAATGAGATAATAACCGTCCTCGTCCTGAGCAGGAAGAGCCTCCTTAACTATTTTGTTATTCAGAATCTCAGGATTCAAAGCTTCCTCTGTGCTATAAGAGCCTTCAGCATATGCATCGATCAGAGTAAGGGCTGCATCATTATAGAGGAAATCGGTCTCGGCCTCAGTGAATACCATTTCACCGGTCTCGAGCCATTCACCAGTCTCCTCATCCTTTTCAACATAAGGCAAGTTGCCACCTTCGATGTTTTCAAGATCACGAGCATAAGTATTTAGCTTAATATAAGCCTGCTTACCTTCATATATCTTCTGGAAGATGTCAGAGAATGCTGCAGCAGCCTCGGCCTTGGCAGCCACGGTTTCTGCAGCCTGAGCCTGAGCCATAACAGCTTCCAGCTCTGACTTCAGCTCAGCCGGGAAGTTGGGACCTGCAGCTGGAGTTTCATCATCACACATGTAATCCATGATACTCTGAGCACGAGCCGTCATATTCTCAAGCACATTACCAAGAGCATCGTTTACCTTGTCTTCTTTATCGCCACAATATACCACTTTCAAGGCGCCCCATCCTGTCCAGTCACTTCCGTACTTCGTACCAGGATTCTTGATACCAATGGTAAGTTTACCATCCTCACCTACGTTTGCAATGGTGTAAACCTGATAACGGCCAGCCTTTGCGGCAATCGCCATACCTGTTTCACCATGAACAGCATAACCTTTAATCGTGGAAGCATTATCATCGTTGGTAGAGAAACCATCCTCATAGATAGCAAGGTCATGAGCACCTGCGCCTTCCAGATTACAGTTCTCTTGATCTACTGCAACATCAACAGCAACAATATCCTCGACAACTGTGGGGAAGAAGTTAAATACGCCGTTAGCATAGATACCAGCAGCATAGTTGGTACTGTAACGGTTGTTGCTGGGACGGAAAGCACCGTTGATACCTACCAGGTAATAACCGGGCTTCATGTTTTCTACAGTCTGATACTGGTCACCAGTTACATTCCAAGCCTCAACACCAACGAAGGTCTTGCTATTCTCGTCCTGAGTCTGACCGTAGCCAGTACTCCATGCATCTGTCCAATTCTCATCCTTCTTGCTGAAATCATAGTTAGGAATCAGACTACTGACATCTGTTCCAGGAACATAATCAGCAGCGATGGCATCGGCCAACCACTTGATAACGCGTTCTGTCTCAGCAGCAATCTGCTCTGCCGTAGCAGTATGAGTCTCCTTGATGTACTCGTAGGTACCAAGAGGATTATCCTCACCGGGTTCATCTGACTCAGAAAGGTAATATTCAAGAGTTTCACGCACCAAACCGCCGAAACTCGTGTCAGATTCAAGGAATGTCTTGATTTCCTCGCACTTGTCGATATAAGTCTTATATACAGCAGCATTATCTGCAACTGCAGTCTTCTTTACATTGACAGAATCTATAGCATCAGCAAACTCGCCAAGGGTTGTAGCTTCAGACAACGCTGCGATTATCTCTTGACAATCATCAAGCAGAGACTGAGTAGCTATAACACCTTCAAGAGCATTCTCCTCATAAGCCTGAATTTCAGCAGCTACATCTGCCAATTCCTCTTCGTTAGCTACAGAGAAATACTTCTCGGCAGCGTAGATAACCGTGCCATGAGAGGGATCTGCGAAAGGATACATATCCTCGCCAATGGTCTGATACCAATAGCTAGTACGGAACTGTTCGCCATTAGCCTTCCAAGCAAGAGCACCACTCTCGAAGTCAGCCTGACTAACGATACCTACATGTTCCTGGGTACCAAAGCGGGCATAGCAGTTCTTGATGTTGTCATTAACACGAGAATTACCATAACGAGCAAAGTAGCGTGCATCGCTTTCAGTACCTTGCACTTCGCCCACTGCAAAACAGTTGGTTACCTCTGCCCAGTCACCCAACCAGCCAGAGAATGAGCCGTTCTCCTTCGGGCCAAATACATTGCCAACCATACCGCAGTTATCAATGGTAACATGGCAGGCAGACCCCATCACACAACCGAATACGCCGGCAGCATTGGGACCGCCATCAGCAGTTACGTCACCACACATCATAACGCCCTTGATATTGACATGGCCAGCCCAAGGAGCAGTCATACCAACCAAGGCTACATAACCGCGACCAAGGAGAGAACAACTTTCATCGAGCGTTACATTCTTAATATATACACCCTCTGCATTGCGTGCAGCTTCATCAGAAAGACCGCCAAAACCCTTAGAAGGCAAGCTATTCATAACGGCGATAAGACCAACACCATTATCAGTATTATGCTCAACTTTCAGATTGCTGATAGTATGGAACTGGCCATCAAAGTTACCGTAGAAGGGAGCGCCCTCGGTACCTACGTTTGCCCAACGCTCGCAGTAGCCATCCATATCAATATCGTCTGTCAGACGTGCGCTGGCATCCAAATGCCTGGCAGCATAGTTAGTCCACCATACAAGTTCAGCACCATTGCTAATCTCGAACCAACCGTCAACGGCCTTCATATAGTCTTCCTGCAATGCACCACAAATAGTACAGAATCCTTCCTCATATTGGTGAGGAGGAAGAACAACTTCGGAAGAAACCGTATTGCCATATACCGTCTCGCCCATAGGCTGACCGTCACAACGGTATTCAGATGCAACGGCATAGACAAGTGCACCATCCTTCTTGAAAGGCATAGGTATAAGATCCTCACCTATCTTCTGATAGAAACGGTCTACGCCACCCTGATTGCCGTTCAGCGCATATGCAAGAGCACCGTTCGCAATAGCATCGTCATCCTCAATAAGAGTTGCCTTTGCCTCATCATCATAACCATAAGTATTAGCATAGTAAACATTATTGCAAGTAATGTTGCTGAAATTACGAGAAAGGGTCTTAGAGTCACCCTGTGCATTCTGGATTGTGCCGAGGAAGGCGCAATTGGTAAGGTAAACCTGACCAGCAGCCCATCCACAAAAACCGGCAATACATTCTGTATTTCCACCATCAACACCAATAACATTACCGGCATAGATAACGTTTTCAACAGAAACCTTTGAATCTGCAACACCAATCAATCCACCTGTAGTATTATCACCAACAGCAGAAGCATAGATATCAACGTCAGAGAAAACATTTTTTATTGACGTGTTATCACTATGTGTATGACCTACTATAGTACCAGCATACTGATTTGATGTAGAAATACTACCATGGAAAATAGTATTCTTGATACTGCCACGGAAGTGAGGGAACATGGCTGCATTTGTGGGAGCCTCTGTAAACTCAATAGTCATGGCATGGCCGTGACCGTCGAAGTTTCCACCAAACCAGTTATCATTGTTAAAAATCAACTGACCGGGAACAGCAGTATATTCAATATCATTAGCCAGACTGATGTTAAACCATCCACCGTTATTAACACGGTTACGACCTTCCAACCAGTCAAGGTCTTCGACAGACTTGGCGATATAGCTGTTATCAGCCATATCACGAGGCAACTTCTCAAATTCCATATGACCACAAGTGGTACATATACCAAACTTATCAGTTGTATGGGCTGATGCCTGTACCGTACCGGAGTTGCTGTAGGTAAGTGCACCCTCAGCCTGACCATTACATCCAGTAGCGCCAGAGGCATAAACTTGCTTCTTGCTTGAACTGAATACAGCAGGCACAGGATACTTATCAACAGCCAGGTCCTGAACCCATGCGATAGTGCTCTGGTCGTTGTTCAACTGATAGCAAACCTTACCACTTTCCAGATCACTCTGGGAAATGATGGTAACCATGGATGTGTTATTCCATGCCTTGGTAGCATAGTTGTTATAGTTGGCACCACGGGGACGCCAGTTATAACCGTCACCATCGCCACCATTGTACTGAGTTAGGTCAACATTGGTTAGCTTACCGGGATTACGGCTGATAGTACCGCAATCTGATGGTAATTTGATATCACCATCGTTGATAACCAAACAGTTGGAGACAGTGATGTTACCATCAGCCCAACCTACAATACCACCACAGTTCTCTGTGGTCTTACCGTTAATGGTAATCTGCGAAAGACTGTTCTCAATAACGAGACCCTCGCTGGCTACAGCAACGATACCTGAGTGTGTACCGTCACCGGCCACACTACTTACAACAGTAAGCTCCACCCAACAATTACGGATGGTACCACGACCCCAAGCTGCAATACCGGAGGCCTGCTTATTGGAAGTGGTAATGGTACCCTGAACCTTTAGGTTCTGAATCAGGGCATTTCCCTCGATGTTACGGAACAAGGCCTGTCCGTCCTTTTTGGGGAAAAAGTTTACTGTAATGGAGTGTCCCTTACCATCGAAGATACCACGGAAGCGATTGGAATCAGATCCAATCATCGTTCCATCAGTACCTAAGTCGATGTTGGCTGTTAGTTCAGCACACGCATAGGTCTCACCACCATTCACGAGCTCGGCAAATGCCTTAAAGTCATCTGCCGTTCCAATCTGGTACACATTCCCGACTTTCTCGAGCGCATACGCAGACATGCTGAAGACCATCATTATGGCCATCATACACATGTGAAGTAGCTTCTTACTCATTGAATGAAAATGTTAATTAGTTAATAAAAATAGTTAATAAATTAAGTTAAAATACAGTCAAAAAAAATGGTTAATAAACTGTCAGTTTCCAGTTTGTGGTTCACAAAGATAAGGAATATTGGTATTGCCGCAAACTTTTACGGAAGAATTTTGGAGGAATAAGCATATTATGCAAAGAAAGGATAAAGAAAGATGAAGAAAAGTGGAAATGTGCCCTATTTTCTCTAACCACGAAAAGATATTTTCCCAACCTGGGAATAATTTTTCTCTAACTGGGCAGTAACAACTGGGTAACGAACACATTGTTTGGGAGCTTATACAAAGAAAAAGAGGGAAGCCTGAACTCCCCTCTCTTCTTACATATAGAATGAATGAAAATTACCTAAACAATACCTTTTTCCCGTTCATAATGTATATACCCTTCTGAACCTTATTTACACGCTGGCCAGCCAGGTTGTAGATAGCGCCCTTGGTATCAGGGAGGGATGGAGTGATGTCTTCAATGAAATCAGGATCCAGAATCTCGTTGTGATAGCCAAGTTCTTCATTATACACAACTAACTGATGTGTCTTGTCCAGAACAGGAGTAGCATCCTCGCCCAGTGTCTGGAACCAGACAGCATTCTCGCCCTGGTTCTCGCCATTCAACTTATAGCAGATCTCACCACTTGCCAACTGAGCATCGGTAGCCTTGTTTCCACGAGCATTAACACCAGGAGCCAGAGTACTCTCTGCATAGTATACATTGTTTGCGGTGCATCCATTACGAGCAAGGATGTCAGAAGGATAAGATGTTGGTTCTTCTGCAGTCTTGTACTGGTTGAGAATCAAGACATTGTTAAGTGTAAGGCCACCATCGCGCCAACCACAAACACCACCAAATGAATGGGCATTCTCGCCAATGAATGTACAGTTAACAATACAGTTGTTTACAACAACATTACCACCACCACGGCTACAACCCATGATACCACCAGAAGTAGCATCACCTGAAATAGAGTTGTGGAGTTCAACGGCAAATTCACAGTTCTCAATTGTTGTTGCACCAGAAGTATAACGTGTAAGACCACCCATACGCTGGTGGGCACCATAGTATTCACCTGTCAGCTTCAAGTTCTTGACAGTAGCATTTGCCATCTCAAAGAACAGAGCGCAACCGCGTCCACCCAGGAACTTGATGTAAACATTCTCCAGAGCATGACCCTGACCATCAAGTACACCGCTAAAGTTGATACCATCGTCTTCATCGTCAACGGTATTGTTACCGAAGGGCTGCATACCAATACCTGTCATATCGATATCATTCACAAGCTTAGCCTTGACAGACTGGTCTACTTCAAGGAAAATAGCACGATAAGCAACAAACTGCTTAGGATTGCTGATGAGGTAATAGCCATCCTCGTCCTGAAGAGGAACGATATCTGAAAGCTCAGGAATATTCGCAGCAGCAGCATTCTTAGCCTCTTCAATAGAGTAAGAACCCCTTGCATATGCATCGGCCAACATCTCTACAACATCATAGAGATTATCGTCAAATACATATTCGTCCTTTTCTACCCATTCGCCATTCTGGTCCTTTTCTACTAAAGGAAGATTACAATCCTCTATTGCCTCAATTGTAGAAACAGATTTAAGCAATGCCAAATAAACCTGACGACCCTCATAGAAATCCTTGAACAACTGGCTCAAAGTCTCTACAACCTTCATCTTGGCCTCTGTACCCTGGGCTGCATCAGCAGCAGCAACAGCAGCCTGCAAAGCATCCTTGATAGCAACAGGATAATTGGGATACTGTCCCTCTTCCTTCATTACATCAAGTACATTTTTGCTTCTGTAATTCTCAAGGATGGTATTAGCACGGGCTACCATACTCTCCAGAGCCTTATCAACATACGTCTCTGCCTCATCACCCTCACCGGCATATACAACGCTGAAGGAAGTGAAGCCTGTCCAGTCCTGACCATAGTTAGTGCCAGGGTTACAAAGACCAATGGTCAGGCTATCACCTACAGTCTTAGCAATGACATAGTTCTGACAACGACCAGCATATCCTGCAACTGCCACACCAGAAGGACCATGTAATACATATCCCTTAAGTCCTTCTTCTCCACTTGTAGAGAAACCATCTTCGTAGATAGGCCAGTCAAATGTAGTATCACCACCGCCAAACTGAGTGAGGTAAACATTCTCGCCGTCATTAACATTACCAACACTTACATAATCCTCTATTACAGACTGCAAGTAGTTGGTATTGTTATTGGCATAAACCTGAGCAGCATAATTGTAACTATAACGGTCGTTACCGGGACGGAAAGCGCCCTGAATTCCAACCAAATAATAACCGGGCTTCAGGCCCTTAACGGTCTGGTGAATGTCAAACTTGGTATTCCATGCCTCACAACCATAATAAGGTTTCTCGTTTATAGTTACAGTTCTATGATCATTAGGATACTTGTTCATGCTTGATGCCCAGCCATTCTTAACGCCATCATGGAAGTCAGCATTTACAAAGTAAGGAGTCATATCCTTGCCAGGCTCTGTTACTCCGTTCTTGACAACAAGAGTCAACCATTCCTCTACACGGACAGTTTCCTTCTGAACTAAAGAATCGGGAAGGTTATGTTCTTCCATAATCTCAGGATATCTATCATCAAGATATGCCTCGAGTTCAACACGGTCAGGACCAGAAAGGTCTTTATGCTCCTTCAGGTAAGAAATCACCTCCTCACACTTAGTCTGGTACTGGATGTATACCTGAGTACTTGCCTCAATCAGAGCCTCTGCCGCTAAAATAGAATCCAACGCATCTTCAAGTTGGGGAACAGTAGTCACCTTTTCCAGATCCTCTATCTTTCCGTCAAAATTCTCTATTACGCCTGTATAAGCTATTGATTCTTCATACAAATCTGTATAGTAAGACTGAAGGGCTTCAACTACGTCGGAAACATTTTGTTCTGCTAATGAATAATACTCCTCATCAATCTTAAGAACTGCACCATGTGAAGAATCAAAATTAGGATATTCATCCTCACCAATAAGCTGATACCATGCAGTATTACGGAACTGCTTACCGTTCAGCAGGTAGCAGAGTTCTCCGTTGGTAAGTTGTTCCTTTACTTCAGCATTGTTCGCAGCATAACAATTGTTACAGCTACCAGCACCGCCATGGATAAAGTCCTTGTAAGACTCACCTGAAACCTCTACTGGAGCAACATAACAGTTATTGAACTTACCGCTACCTGTCCAGCTTACAAAACCGCCCACATTTGTACCATTGGGTATATCGAATGAGCCGACAAATGCACAATTATTAACGGTGAATGCACCTTCCATGTCACCACAGAGACCACCAGCAGTAGAGTCACCAGAACCGGTGAACCTAACAGTAGATTTTACAAGAACATTCTCAATAAGGGTCTTGTCGCCACGTGTAATACCGGCAATACCACCAATCCATTTCTGAGAAGATTCAATGGCACCCTCAAGCACAAGATTCTTGATAGTTGCATCAACTACAGATCCGAAAAGTCCTGTTCCTCCCGCTACATCGGTCTTAATATTGGTAATAACGGTGTGACCCTGACCATCAAAGGTACCTGAGTATCTCTTGCTATCGGTTCCGATTATGCCGTCAGGATATTCAGTATAGTCAATGTCATCTGTCAGACGAATACAAACATCAGTATGCTCAAGAGCATAAACACTCAACCACTTGAGTTGTCCGGGAGTACTAGCTTCGCACCAGCCATCAACTACAGGGACAAAGTCTTCCTGCATCTTTCCGCAGACAGAGCAGAAGCCATCTACATAGTTGTGGGGAGGGATGACCGGCTCGCCAGCAGACGTAGGCGTATTCTGATAAACAGCACCCAAAGGCAGGCCATCGCAACGGAATTGTGAGGCATCACAATAAACAAGTGCACCTTCCTTCTTGATAGGCAGTGGCTTGGGATCCTCACCAATCTTCTGGAAGAAACGTTCTACTCCATTTTCTTTTCCATTCAGCAAGTAAGCGAGCTCTCCACTTGCAACGCCTTCAGGATCCTCAATCTTGGTGTACTTGTCTTGGTCTGTAATAGCCTTACCCGTGATGGGATTCAAAACATATACATTCTCTGTAACCACATTGCCATAGTTACGGGCGATATTGCCAGAGTTCTCATTATTGTCATCCAAAGTCTGGTCGCCGGCACCGATGAAAGTGCCAAGAACAGCACAGTTCCTGAAAGTGGTCTTGTTGCTAGCCCAACCTGCAAAACCACCGACGCGTGCACATCTTGCACCGCCGTCTATACCTGGTAGAGTAATAGTACCGGCATAGATACAGTTTTCAATATTCTTTCCTACGTTAATTACGCCAATGAAACCACCGCCGCTGTTATCATCAGCTCTGCTAGATACGAAATCGATGTCGGAATAAACATTGCGTACGGCAGACTCATAACCACTGGCAGAGATAGAACCCCAGTTCTTACCACTTGTTTCGATCTTACCGTGCATGATAAGGTTCTCAACAGTACCATAGTGGCGCTGTGGGAAGAGAGATGCATAGTCACCCATCTCTGTCATCTCGATGGTCAGAGCGTGGCCGCCACCATCGAAGTTACCCTCTGACCAGTCGTTGGTGTTGAAAATAAACTGGCCGGCAGGAGTAGAACAAGTAATATCGTTAACCATCTTCAGATTCAGTCTGAAACCATTCTGGAAACGGTTCCAGCTCTCTGCCATGTAGAGGTCTTCTGTACTAGCCAGAAGTAATGACTTGGTTTCAGGGTCAAATCTATTAGGATCATCGAAGTCGAAGCCGTTGAAGTTGAACTTACCACAGGTGGTGCAGACACCATACTTGTCATAGGTATGCTTGGTAACTGTAGCATTGCTGGGAGTGTTACTGAAAGTAACATCGCCTTCTGCCACACCTTGGCAATTGGTTGCAACGGATGCATATACCTGGCCCTTACCTTTGCCGAATATAGTTGGAACAGGGTAAGCGTCGCCAATGTTCTGGACCCAACGGATCTGACTCTGGTCGCTATTCAACTGGAAGCAAATCTTACCGCTTGTCAGATCTTCTGTAGTAACAACAGTTGCTACGGGGTTGTCAACGCCCCAGTTATTGGTTACATAGTTGTTTCCATTAGCAGCCCAAGGACGATTGTTATAACTATCTGCATTGTAAGTGTCAAGCTCAACAACCTTCAGAGGGTTATCGCCTACACGTGCAAGACCAGCACTCTTGCCATCAGAATAGTTGATGTTGGTTTCTGGATCGTTTAAAACCAGATTGTTTGTTAAACTAACGTGGTGTGCGTCAACCCATGCAGCAAGACCACCGCATCTATGTGTGGTTGAACCTATAATCTTGATTTTTGAAAGACAGTTGTCAATGATAGCAGGTCTGTTCAACTGACCTACCAGACCACCAATGCTGGCATCCTTGTCATCAGCAAATGAAGATGTGATAACCACGTCAGCAAAGCAGTTACGGATGATACCGCCACTGAAGTTGGCAATAGCAGCTGTGTGCTTATACGTTCCTGTAGTAATGGTACCCTGTACCTTCAGGTTCTGGACTATACCACTGGTACCAACACCGCGGAAAAGCGCAGGACCTTCACCATCTGTACGGTCTGGAAGATTGACGGTGATGGTATGACCCGCACCGTTGAAGACTCCATTGTAGTCTCCTCCAATACCGATTTGAACAGTAGTGGCGCCCAAATCAATGTCAGCCGTCAGCACGGCATTGACATTTCTTTGACCACCATTCACAAGTTCAGCAAAAGCAGAAAAATCCTCCGCTGTGCCGATCTGGTACGCGCCGTTTACTTTCTCCAGCGCATACGCAGACATGCCCATAGCCATCAATATGGCTGCAAAGAACACGCCAAGTAATCTTTTACTCATAGAATTGTAGAATTAAAGTTTAAAATAAAATATGTATATATTATTGTGTATTTTTCGCAAAAAAAGCATGCAAAAATAGCGATAAAACACATTGCTTCAAATTATTTTAAGGATAAATTTCAAATAGAATGCATTTGAAGCAAAAAAGGACTTAACAAAGGGTAAAAAAATACTGCGTGAGGTCTATAAAAGCCTCACGCAGTAATCATATTTCAAGAATTTATGAAATTCTATTAATGCATTACAGATTATACCAGGTGACGGATGATATCTTCGCGGTCGCCGGGCAGATAATCAATAACGGGAATTTCTATCATAGTATATGCTCCAGGCTGCTGCTTGAGTGTTGCACGGGCAGCATTTACCAATACCTGAGCTGTCAGAGCAGGGTTATTGATTTTCATATTGAACTCGAAGAGCTGATTGTGTGTCTGACCACTCACACCCTTGCGAACCAAGTTCACACCATGACCCACATCGTTCAACTCATCTACGCTATCCACCTGGAAGACATGTGTCTCATCGCTAGCAAAGTAGGGATCAGCCTTAACGGCAGCTGTAACAGCCTCCAAGCTGGCACCTTCCTCCAACTCAACATATACCATACGACGGTGAATACCCTCACCCACAGGAATAGTCATACTCAGGGCATCCTTAACACCTTCTTTGCTGCGAACACATACGCTGTGACCCATGCTACGGCCAGGACCAAAGTTGGTGTAGGTAATACCCTTGGGAGCCAAACTCTGCATAAGAGTGCGGACAATACTATCTGATCCTGGATCCCAGCCGGCACTGATGATGCTTACAGCACCTGTCTTCTTAGCAGCAGCGTCAAGGCTACGACGCAAGTCGCAGATTAGTCCGTGAATATCAAAGCTGTCAACAGTATTGATACCCTTAGCCAGACACTTCAAAGCGTATTCTTCAACGCTTCTTGTAGGAGTTGCCAAGATAGCTACATCAACCTTACCCAACTCTTCTACATCCTTTACCACTTTATAGTCAGCCAGTTCTACGGGTTTATTCTCAGCACCAGCACGACGAACTACACCAGCAATCTCCATATCAGGAGCGGCCTGTAAAGCCTGAATGGTATAGCGACCAATATTTCCGTAACCTATTACTGCTACGCGGATCTTTTCCATAATTATAATGCTTTTTGTTACCTTCGTTGTTAATTTGCGTGACAAAATTACATCTTTTTCACGAAACAGCCAACAGTTTGTACAAAAAACTTATCCAACTTGGCTTCCACCCTTCACTTCGTCCAGTGTTGTGGTCACACTGAGGTCACCATTATAGTTAACAGCACTGAGAATCATACCGCAACTTTCCTCGCCCATCATCTGACGGGGAGCCAGGTTGGCAATGAACAAGACGCGCTTACCTACCAGCTGCTCAGGCTCGTACCACTGGGCAATACCACTCAGGATGGTACGGTCCTTGCCACTGCCGTCATCCAGGGTAAACTTCAGCAACTTCTTGCTCTTCTTTATCTTCTCGCAAGCCTTTACCAAACCCACGCGG
>JAEEGL012487731.1_pt1 | contig 22034 bp, 16 predicted proteins | sample 9134231 | NCBI WGS metagenome assembly JAEEGL01 (sample SAMN16246548, study PRJNA631951) | gut metagenome | biome: gut microbiome; feature: rumen; material: fiber-attached | host: Bos | place: Iran: Karaj | collected 2018-10 | reverse complement strand
GCCGCCGCCGCGAAGACCGCCGCGCCCATCAGTTCCACTGCTCTTTTCGTCACCGCAAAGTCCTCCGGTTTGACAAAGGGTTTTTCACATTTTGCTAAATATTATACCAAATCCACCCGCCCCGGTCAAATGCAGAGTTTTCATAGGGAATCTCTTCACGACCGCCCGCGATTCGCCGCGGCGGTTTAGCCGTGTAGAATCGCTAACTGACCACTGACTCCTGACCGCTGACTCCTGACCACTGACTATGTCTGTCCCCAAAGTGCCCATTTTGAAATGTCGCATTATTCTTAGAGGGCGGGCGAATATTATGCAGATTGCCTGCGCAGTCGCAGGGTCTGTCCCCAAGTTTTCTGCCGAGAAAGGTCTTAGTTTTCAGCCACAAAATAAGGGCTGTTCCACACCTTAAGCCATTATTTCCGGCTTCATCAGGAAATCCATGAGGCTGACGTATGAAATGCCGTGCTCGTCTGTGTAAAAAGGCTGGATTCCGTCCACAATGACCAATTTGCCGAACGAATCGGGAATCCGCCGCAAGCCGCGCGTCTCCTGCTCGCGCTTTGCCCCGTCCGCCAACTTGTAGACAGATTGTATATAGAGTTTCTTGCGTCCGTCATTTACGATGAAATCTATCTCCAGCTGCTTCCTTTCGCGTCTTCCATCTTTTGTGCCGGACACTACATCGATCATGCCTACGTCAACATTCAATCCCCGAGCTACCAATTCGTTATAGATGGCGCATTCCATAAGATGGTCGGGTTCGACCTGCCGGAAGTTTAGGCGGGCGTTGCGAAGACCAATGTCCGCCGGATAGTACTTGGATGGCGTCGAAAGATATTCCCGGCCCTTGATGTCATAGCGCTCCGCCTTGCGAAAGAGATATGCGTCCTCCAGGAAGTCGAGATAGCGGCTCACTGTCCGCGAATCAGGGACTTTGCCCGTAATCGTTCCAATGTGATTTGCAAGTTTGGTCGGGTTTGTGAGGCTTCCTGCAGCACTCATCAGCACGTCGTTAACCCTACCAAGGAACAAATCGTCAGAGAGGGCGTTTCGCTCTACAATGTCCCTGAAATAGATGGTTGTAAACAGCCCGTCAAGATAGGACTTCTTTGCAGCATCCCCATGCAGTGAAACGAGCTCCGGCATCCCGCCGTAGAGCATGTAATCCGCCCATGCATCAGCCTTCTCGCCGCCTATGCGAGAATAATACTCCCGAAACGTCAGCGGGTTTACGCGGATCGTCTCGCCACGGCCCCTAAATTGCGTCGCGACATCCTTGACAAGCAGTCGGGAGTTCGACCCTGTGACATAGAGGTCGACATTGTCCTTGTCGCGGAACTCGTTGAGAATGTCGTAGAACTCCTGTTCACGTTCGGCTCTCTGTTCTGGCGTCTCAGCCGCAGAAACAGGGGGGCGTTTGCATTCCTGTATCTCGTCGATGAAAACGTAGACCATCCCACGTCGCTTTGACGTTTTGTCGAGAAGATGTCTGTACATCGCGTCCGGGTTGCGCAGTTTCGCATCTCTCTTTTTGTCTAGTTGGATCTCGACTATATTTTCGCGCGGAACGCCTTCCCTGAGCAGATGGGCCTTAAAGAGCCGGAACAGGAGGAAGCTCTTTCCGCACCGGCGAATGCCCGTCACGATTTTCACGAAGCCATCGCCCTTGGATTGGACGAGTCTGTCAAGATATAGGTCTCTTTTGATTGTCATGGCTCGAATTATACCATTTCTCTATGTAACTGGTCAATAGCTCATTCCAAAAAAAAGTGCCTCGTCACCTTTTTTTGGAATAGGAACGGCAACACCGCCTTCGCTTCCGGGCAGTAGTTTGAACCACAGACCAACACGGACAACCACCTAACCACCTGACACTTGGGGACAGTAGGTGCGGGTCTCGGGGTTCGGGGTGCGGGTCTCGGGGTTCGGGTTCGGGGCAACCACAGACCAACACGGACACGCCTCTCTTACGCTCGGCGAATCCTAAATCTGGGCGAACGTTAGTGAGCCCCGTCCGTGAAAGTCTGTGGTTAATTCTCATTATCCTTTCAAATCCTTTCATGCCGGTTTCTTGATTTCATCAATACAATGTGCTATAATACTCGCAGTTTCTCATACAATAGGAGTACAATCAATGACAACTAGCATTACATTTCGCACCGATGCGGAGCTCAAAGCGGAAGTTGAAGACATCCTTGAGGACATCGGCATGAACATGTCGACAGCCTTCAACTGCTTTCTTGCCAAGATTCGCGATGTGGGCGGAATACCATTCCCCCTTGCGAGGAAGAGCAAGCACCAGCGGCTGGTGGAACTTCTTGAGGAATCACGGAAACTCGCAAACGACCCGAACGCACCGCGCTGTACCGATCCCGCCAAACTAGAAGAGTTTCTGCTGTCATGAAATTCGAAGTGGTAAAACTGAGGCAATTCAGGAAGAGCCTCAAGAAGATGCTTCAGCGCGGCAAAGACATCGGAAAACTAAACAAAGTTGTATCTATGCTCGCTAACGGCGAGACCCTTCCGCCGAAGTACAGAGACCACGCCCTTTCCGGAGACCTCGCTGGACTTCGCGACTGCCACATCGAAAGCGACTGGCTTCTTCTCTATTATATCGAACATGACGTGCTCGTCCTCACGCTCACCGACACTGGAACGCACTCCGACCTGTTCTGAACCACAGACCAATGTGTAGTTGTTTGAACCACAGACCAACACGGACACGCCTCGCTTACGCTCGGCTAGATCCAAAATTGCGCAAGCGTTAGCGCCGCGCGTCCGTGAAAGTCCGTGGTTGATTCTCTCCCCGACCATCACGCGCCGCCCTCTGGACCAACGCCCACCTAACCACCTAACTAAAAGGTTGCCTGACCTAAGTGAGGTCGTGGTGTGGGGCAAGGCCGAGGGCGGCCTTGCTACATCTCGGTTTCACCGCGCGCAATCACTGGTCTCGATTGGCACCTCATTGAAGCGATCGGAACACCGCCTTATCTGACCGTCACGTTCATGCCGCCGACCCAGATGATCTTTCCGCCGTTCTCCGTCACTCCGTTGGGATAGGCCCCTACGTTCCAGCCCTTGCCGTTCTTGTGCTTCTTGGAAAGGACGCGCATGGTATGGCCCTGGAGGTTGATTGTTCCGCCAACGATGTTTATGTCGTGCACCTTGACGTCGCCAAGAAGGTAGAGCGTGCCGGAGCTCAGCCTCACGGTCGCCCTTGAGTACGCCGTCTTCGCGTCGCCGTCCGCCGACATCGGAAACGCCGTGCTGCCATTGCCGGCGTCAAAGTATATGGTGCCTCCGCCCTCGCCGCTGTTCGCGTACTGGTAGTACTTCGTTCCGTTGCCGTTGCTCGATCCCGTCGCGGTTGCCGTGACGCTCCCGCCGAAGGCGAGCGACGTCGCTACCGTCTGGTAGACGGCGACCCGCCCGCCTGCCGCGCCGCCGTTGCCGCTGCCCGCAGCATTGGCGGAAATCGTCCCGCCGCCAAGAAGCGTTCCCGCCTTCAGATAGACGCTGCCGCCAGATCCGCCAGTATTGGAACCGCCCGTTGCCGAGACCGTTCCGTCAACCTTGAGATTGCCTTCGACTTCCACCGCCACCTGTCCGCCGCCGTGGCAGCCTGTAGCGCCGCCGGCATTTGAGTGCGGCGAGCCGAAGGTGCGAGGACGCAATATCGAGCCATAGCACGTTGTCACGGCCTGACGAAGCCCGACACCTCCGTGAGACGGCATTTTCATTCCACCACCGCTCCCTGTCCCCGCGCCAGAACCATAGCCCGTGGAAAAGCCCACGCCGTTTGCATGGATGGTGCCGCTCAGCTCCACGGCCATGTCGTCCTTGACGAGGAGGTTGATGCCGTAGACCTGGGAGTTAGAAGCCTGCGGCCCAGAATGAGTGATCGTTCCGCCTGGCCGCACGACGAACCCGCAGTTCACGATGTTGGTGGGCGACCTGCTGTTGAGGATAAGCGTCGCCTTGTTGCCGACGTCAACTCCGCCGGCGACCTCGATCGCCTTGTTGCACTGCAATGTCACGGCATAGCCCGAGTCTCCTATCATAAGCCCGCCGACCGGGACTATGCTTACCTCCGCGGGATTGAGCGTGACCGAAACCGCGGCAGTCCTAGGCCTTATCGCCACGACCGCAGTCTCGCCCGGCACACCTTCCGGATCCCAGTTCGCCGCCGTCATCCAGCTACTGTCAGTTCCGCCGACCCACTCGACCGCGCTTCCAGAGGTGAAGTCCCAGTTCAAGTTGCCGCCGTCATTGGTGGCGAATGTGCCTGCGGCGATTGTGCGCCCGTCCGTGGCGTCGCTGTCGCTCACAGTGACGCCGCGCACGCGCATCACGTCGTCGACCTGGAGCTTCCACGCGGTCCCCGGAGTCGAGGAGACGAGAGTTATGAAGTCGTCGTCCGTTCCGTCGATGTCGAAGACGTCCATCTTCAGCTTCTGCGTCGCCGGCATGACGTAGGTCGTCGCGGCGGTGGCGCTGATCTTGAGGCGCTTCGCCGAAAGCCCGTTCGGGAGCGTGATCGTTCCGCCTGACTTCGTGATATGAAGGTCGTCGTATTCCCCGTTCGCGAAGTCGAGCGTCGCGTCGCCCTCGCCCGCGAAAGTCAGCCGCTCCGTCTTGCTTCGCGTGATCACGCCCGCCGACGTCAGCGAGTTTGTCACCGTGAGGTTCACTCCCGAAAGCGCAAGCGACGCGCCCGGCTCAGTCACGAGCGTGTTCACGACCACGTCGTCGATTGCCGTGAGAAGCGGGTATCTTGGGCATCCTGCCGGAATCGTTATGACGTCGGTATCCTCCGGCACGCGCTTGTCGCCGTTCTTGTCTACCCAGTTGTTCGCGTTCACCCACGACCTGTCTTCGCCACCAGTCCAAGTAAGCGGGTCGCCCGGCTTCGCGGACTCGCTGAACACCCAGTTGTGCGCCAAGGTGTATTCGTCGTGGGTGGAGTCGACAGCGCCAATCGTCTTGTAGTTGTCGGAGGTGCAGCGCGAGACATCGACGTATTTCACGTTGACGGCAGACTGGTTGCCCACCTCAAGCCGCCACGCGCCTGTTCCCGTCGTCGTGTTGAGCGTAAGGGGGCTTTCCTTCCCGCCCATGAGCTCTACGTTGCCGGAGGCGTTCACCCTTATCGCAGAGCCATTCACGAAGTTAACCGTCGCGCCCGGCGCGTTGCAGACGAAGGAATGGAGATTCGTCGCCGCTCCCTCGAACGTAAACGTAGTCCCGGCAGGTGGCGCAAAGCAAAGTTCGCCGACCGAGGTTGCGGTTGTCAATATGGGCAGCACCCAGTATTTATTTCGGCCAGACCCAGCCTGGAAAGTGCCGGCCGCATAAAAGCCCTTCGTTGCCGTAAGGGTAGTGGCGGTGCTGATCTGCACTCTTGCGCCCCTCTTGACGGTAACCTTGCCGAACGGCTCCTCGGCATCGGTGATGTTCGAATTGAAATACGTGTATTCGTCAAGCTTTGTCTGGTTGAAGCCGTCGAAGACAAGCTCGCCGCGGCCCGGCTCGTCAAGCCCGCCCTCGAAGTAGATTGTGCCGCATGTCGTCTTCGACACGTTGCCGCCAGTCGCTGTGACGTTTGCGGCAAACGGAACCTGGCTGAACGTCTTGTTCTCCTTCGTGTAGATCGCAACGCGCCCGCCGCCTCCGGGATTAGTGGCGTCGCTGCCGCCTTTGGCTTGAACGGAGCCGCCTCCTGCAAGTGCATTGCCCTTTAGAATGATGGAGCCGCCGGCGCCAGTCGACCCACCAATCGCCTGAACAGAGCCGGACACCGTCAGCGTGCCATCCGCGCAAAGGTAGATTACGCCGCCGCCGCGCGTTGACTTGCCGGCAGATCCGGGATCCACAGGATTTCTTATTGACCCGTACGAACTTCGAACTATGGCCTTGTTTGCGGCACTGGCCGACGATCCAATGCCGCCCACTCCTCCATATGCTCCGCCGCACTGCCCAGCGCCGTTTACGTTCGGGGCGGCGCAAGGCCCCTTTAGATTGTAGAACCCGCGGGCATTGCCGGAGACGATTGCGCCCGAGGCAATGGTGATGTTGCCGCCTGCATGAAGGTTCAGCTTGTAGTCGACTGCCGCGAGGGTGCCGACAGAAGTCGAGACGGTCTTGTGGAAAAACACTACGTGCGTACTTAGCGAGACGTCGCCCGCTACCTCGTTCATGGTGGTTCCATTGGCGAAGGTGAGCCAGACGTAGCCGGGGTTACCGGTCGAGTCGCCGACCGTCAGCGAGGCGACGTCAAGCGCCGTCCCCGTCACCGTAATCTCGTTGGTGACGGTGTCCTCTGGAAGAGGGATTACTATGTGGTCGCCATGTCCCGGCAGCTCCGTCGCGTCTTCGCCAGTCGAGGCAAGCGTCCAGTTGCTGGCCGTCCAGAACTGTCCCGTGCCGCCCTTCCATGTGTACGTGTCGGCGAAAAGCGACAGAGAAGCAACTGCAAAAAGCGTTACTATCGCGCTCCTAATCATATGACTATGCATGGCAGGCCCTTTCCTATTATTGCCAAGTATTATACCATATCCACTCTCCCACCGTCAAATGCAGATGCCGAGTTTTCGGCGCCTGGTCGGACGACTGCCCCGCATCCGCCACTTGTGTTTTACGGTGGCTTGTGATAAAATTCGCATATACAACCACTTAGGAGAAAACACCATGAGCTACAGCGAAGCGAAGAAGGCGTATGCGAAGATCGGCGTTGACACGGAAAAGGCCATAAAGGCGATAAAGAAAGTGCCAGTGTCAATGCACTGCTGGCAGGGCGACGACGTGTGCGGCTTCGAGTCGACGGGCGGCGCGTCGGGCGGAATACAGACTACCGGCAACTACCCCGGCAAGGCGCGCACGCCGAAGGAGCTCATGGCCGACATCGACTTCGCCATGTCGCTAATCCCCGGCAGGCACCGCGTCAACCTCCACGCCTGCTACGGCGTGCACGAGAAGAAGATCGTCGACCGCGACAAACTCTCCCCGGCGCAGTTCAAGCCGTGGGTGGAGTGGGCGAAGCGCCGCGGCTACGCGCTCGACTTCAACCCGACGTTCTTCTCGCACCCGAAGGCCGCCGACGGGCTCACCCTCTCCAACCCCGACCCCGCCGTCCGCGCGTTCTGGGTCAAGCACGGCATCGCGTGCCTCAAGATAGCCGAGTACTTCGGGCGCGAGCTGAAGTCGCCCTGCTCGATCAACTTCTGGATGCCCGACGGCTACAAGGACGAGCCTTCCGACAGACTCGGGCCGCGCCAGCGCATGGCGGAGTCGCTCGACAGGATATTCAAGTACAAGTACGACAGGAAGCTCTGCATTCCCCTTCTCGAGTCGAAGCTATTCGGCATCGGCGTGGAGAGCTACACCGTCGCGTCGCACGAGTTCGTGATGGGCTACGCGATGAAGCGCGGCATCCTCGCGCTTCTCGACATGGGGCACTTCCACCTCTCGGAGAACGTGGCCGACAAGATAAGCTCGTTCCTCATGTTCTTCGGCAAGGTCGCCTTCCACATCTCGCGCCCCGTCCGCTGGGACTCCGACCACGTGATCCGCCAGAACGACGACCTCCGCGCCGCCGCGCAGGAGATCGTGCGCATGGGGCCGGAGAACTTCATAATCGCGCTCGACTACTTCGACGCCTCGATAAACCGCGTCGCCGCGTGGGTGCTCGGGATGCGCAACATGCAGAAGGAGCTTCTGAAGGCGATGCTTTCCCCGAACGCCGGGCTCAAGAAGCTGCAGGACGAGGGCAGGTTCACCGAACAGCTCGTCATGCAGGAGGAGCTCAAGAACTATCCGTTCGAGAGCGTGTGGGCCGAGTTCTGCAGGCGCGAGAAGGTTCCGGCGGGCGAACAGTGGCTCGCGGCGGTGCAGAAGTACGAGCGCGACGTCCTCTCGCGCAGGCAGATGCCGTGAACGAAGGCCGCAGGCATGTCGCCGGGCCGAAGGAGCTCGTGTCCGGCGGGGAATGGCTCTACGGGCGCAACTGCGTCGAGGAGGTGCTCGCGGCAGGGCGCCGCGAGGTGAGCGAGATCGTGCTGCCCCCCGCCGGGCCGCACGACGACGACCAGCTCGTGCGCATTCGCGACGAGGCGCACTCCCGCAGGATCCCCGTGCGGACGATGGACCGCGCGCGGCTCGACAAGCTCACGCGCTTCGGCCACCACCAGGGCTTTGCCGTCAAGGCCTCGGCGTATCCATACGCCGCGTTCGAGGAGATCCTCGCCGACGCGGCGGACGACGAGAACGCCATCGTCCTCGTCCTGGACCATCTCGAAGACCCGCAGAACGTGGGCTCCCTTCTGCGCACGGCGTGCGCGGCGGGAGTGGCGGGCGTCGTCATCCCCGAGGACCGCGCATGCGGGGTCACGCCGGCGGTGGCGAGGGCGTCGAGCGGCGGCTCGGAGCACGTCAAGGTGGCGAAGGTCGTGAACCTGCCGCGCGCGCTGGGGCAGCTGAAGGAGGCGGGCTTCTGGGCTACGGCGCTCGACTTCGGGAGCGATGCGCGGCTCTACACGGAAGTCGACTTCAGGGGCCGCGCCGCGCTCGTCGTCGGCGCTGAGGGCAACGGCGTAGGCAGGCTCGTGAGGGAAAGCTGCGACTTCGTGGCGTCGCTCCCCATGCCGGGCGGCTTCGAGTCGCTTAACGCGGCGGTCGCCGCGGCAATCGCAATCTACGAAATACTAAGGCAGCACAGCTTCAATACAGGGAAAGGAACGAAATGAACAGGACAGTTGCAAATGCGGCCCTTGCCGCCGCGCTCGCCGCGTGCGGGTGCTCGATGTTCGACAGCGCGCCGAAGGCGGCGTTCGAGCGCAACCTCGCGCCATGGGGGGCGTTCGCATTCATAAGCCCGGCCGACGGCCTCCCCGAGGGCGACTGCCACGCCGCGGCGTTCTCGAAGACTTACGTCAACAGGTCCGGCGTGAAGCGCGCGACAGTCTGGGCGACGGCGCTCGGCTGCTTCGAGCTTTACGTGAACGGCTCGCTCGTAAGCGTCTCCGCCGAGGACGGCCGCGCCGACTTCCTGAGGCCCGGCTTCACCGACGGGCGCAAGCGCAGGTCGTATCTCTCCTACGACGTGACGGAGCTCTGGAAGCGCAGCGCCGCCGCCGCAAACGACGTCTCGGCGTTCGTCGCGCGCTCGTGGTTCTCGGACAAGATCGGCTCGCAGAGCAAAGTGCCGCCCTCGTTCGCGGCAAAGCTCGAGCTCGAGTTCGAGGACGGCACTGCGGGCTGCTTCGACACGGGCGCCGACTGGTTCGCCTCGACAGACACGCCGTTCGTCCGCGCCGGGATATACGAGGGCGAGAGGTACGACGCGAGAAAGCCGCGCTGCGCGAAGACCTGCGCCGGCGAGACGCACGCGAAGGTCTGCACCGACTTCAAGGGCGTGGTCACTGCGCCGGAGGGCGCGCTCGTGCGCCTCAGGGAAGACCTCGCGCTCGCGCCTGTCGAGATGTACGTCTGGAAGGATGCCGAGGGCGCTGTCGAGGGCAAGTGCCACGGCAAGGTCAAGGTGCTGAGGACCTACGGCGACGGCGAAGAGATATCCCTCGCGAAAGGCGAGAGGCTCATAGTCGACTTCGGGCAGAACGCCTCCGCAGTGCCGCGCTTCACGGGAAGCGCCGCGAGCGGAACTTCCATGTCGATGCAGGGCGCGGAGATGCTGAACGACGGCAACGGCGAGATCTCGCGCGGCAACGACGGCCCCGGCGGCAGCGTGTACAGGCTCAACTACAGGTCGCTCAAGGGCCTGAGCACGGCGCTCTACACGTTCGCCGGCAGGGAAGAGGAGACCTACACGCCGACCTTCACCTTCCAGGGCTACAGGTACATGCAGATCTTCGCCGACGGCGACGTAAAGCTCTCGCTCATAAGGTCGATACCCGTCACATCGATTGCGAAAGCCGACGAATGCGGGAGCCTCGAAACCGGCGACGAAGACGTGAACAAGCTCGTGAGGAACGTCCTCTGGGGGCAGTATTCCAACTACCTCTCCGTGCCGACCGACTGCCCGCAGCGCGACGAGCGCCACGGCTGGACGGCCGACACGCAGGTGTTCTCCGGGGCGGCCTACTGCAACGCCGACGTGTACGACTTCCACCGCAAGTGGATGCGCGACATGCGCGACTCGCAGGAAAACGGGCTCTTCCCGTCGGTCTCGCCGTTCGGCGGCTACGGCCACTGCGGGCTCGGCAAGCTCGGCTGGGCCGACGCGGGCGTGATCGTGCCCTGGACGGCGTGGCGCATGACCGGGCGCACGGAGATAATCGACGAGAACTTCGCCGCGATGGAGGCCTACCTCGACGCGCAGGACAAGGCGCTCGGCAACCTGAGCCCCAACGAGAACTACAGCGACTGGCTCGCGTACGAATCGGTGCCGAAGAACCTCAAGAGGGAATACTGGGCGTATCTCTCGGCGTGCTACTGGCTGCAGAACGCGCGGTACATGGAGGAGATGTGCAAGGCGACGGGGCGCGACGGCGCCAAGTTCGCGGCGATGGCGGTGAAGGCGCGCGCCCACCTGAAGAAACTCCTCTTCGACGCGAAAGGCGTAATGAAGGCGCCGTACTGCGACATGCAGACGCCGCAGCTCTTCGCGTTCAGGCTCGGGCTGTACGACGACTCGAAGGAAGGCGCTGTCGCCGCGACGAAGGCGCTCAACGCGAACTTCCGCCTGCACGAGGACTGCCTGCAGACGGGCTTCCTCGGGACGAGCATAATAATGGACACCCTCACCTACGACTTCAAGCGGCCCGACCTCGCCTACACGCTCCTTCTCCAGCACGAGAACCCGAGCTGGCTCTATTCCGTCGACCAGGGGGCGACGACGATCTGGGAGCGCTGGAACAGCTACACGAAGTCCAAGGGCTTCGGCAACGCGGGCATGAACAGCTTCAACCACTACGCGTACGGCGTCGTGCTGCAGTGGATGTACGGCACGATGGCCGGCATCCAGCCCGGGCCCAACGGCGGCTTCGACGACGAATTCGTTCTCGCGCCGATCCCGGATTCGCGCGTCGGCCACGTCACCGCGACGTACCGCACGAAGCGCGGCGTCATAAAGACGCACTGGCACTACGAGGGCAACCGCTGCGTGTTCAAGTTCACGGTGCCTGACGGCGCGAAGGCCAGCGTAAAGTTCGGCGGCACCGAGGCCGTGTTCGAAGGCGGCGACTACACGCTCGACGACGGCCAATTATGATATAATACGCAGGATATGCCAAGAAACGACAAATCGAACATCAGGGGCTGGCTCGTAATACTGCTCATCGCATTCGTCTTCTACTCGATGTACAGGATGAATCCAGGCGGCGTGCAGGTGCGCGAGCTTACGCTGCTTGAGTTCTACGATGCCGTCAATGCAGGCCGCGTCGTGGAGCCCGTCACTCGCGTCGTCGACCGCGACGAGGGCCACACCTACCTCGAAGGGGAGATCGAGACCGACGAGAAGGACGAAAAGGGCGAGCCTAGGCTCGACAAAGACGGCAAGCCCGTCCGCGCAAGGTACAAGGTCCCGCTCGTGCCGGGCGAAAACGAGAGCCTGATGCAGGACCTTCTCGATGCGAAAGTCCGCACGGAGGTAAAGGAGGTCGCAAGCGCGATCTCGCCCTTCATGATGCAGCTCATCTTCTTCTTCGGCTTCCTCTTCGTCTTCTACTGGCTCTTCTACCGCCGCGCCGCGGGGAACGGCGGGATGTTCGGGTTCGGCAAGTCGCGCGCGAAGATGCTCAACGGCAAGGAGGAAAAGGCGAAGGCCACGTTCGGCGACGTCGCGGGCATAGACGAGGCAAAGGAGGAAGTGCAGGAGATCGTCGAGTTCCTGAAGGAGCCCTCCGCCTTCCAGCGGCTCGGCGGGCGCATACCGAAGGGGGTCCTCCTCGTGGGGCCGCCCGGCACGGGCAAGACGCTCCTTGCAAGGGCCATCGCCGGCGAGGCGAAGGTGCCCTTCTTCGCGATTTCGGGAAGCGACTTCGAGGAGATGTTCGTCGGCGTGGGCGCAAGCCGCATGCGCGACATGTTCGCGGAGGCGAAGAAGCGCGCCCCCTGCATAATCTTCATCGACGAAATCGACTCGATCGGCATGAAGCGCACCGGGGCGGGCGCAATCGGCGGCAACCACGCCTACGAGCAGACGCTCAACACCATGCTCGTCGAGATGGACGGCTTCGACGCGAACGAGGGCGTCATAGTGATCGCCGCGACGAACCGCCCCGACACGCTCGACTCCGCCCTTCTGCGGCCCGGCCGCTTTGACAGGCAGGTCGTCATCGACCTCCCGACCCTGAAGGGCCGCCGCGAGATACTCGAGCTACACGGCAAGAAGATAAAGTTCGCAGCCGACGCCGACCTCGACCAGATCGCGCGCGGCACGCCCGGCTTCTCCGGGGCGGACCTTGCGAACCTCCTCAACGAGGCCGCCCTCATGTCGGTCAGGAAGAAGCTCGACGCGGTCGATTTGAAGACGCTCGAGGAGGCCCGCGACAAGGTGCTCTGGGGCCGCGAGCGCAAGTCCACCGGGTATTCCGACCGCGACCGCGAGATAACGGCATGGCACGAGGCGGGCCATGCGCTCGTGCAGGTACGCACGCCAGGCACCGACCCTCTCCACAAGGTGACGATCATCCCGCGCGGCCGTGCGCTTGGCGCGACGATGTCGCTCCCCGAGCGCGACGTCCTCAACCACACGAAGAGCTACTTCCTCGCGGAGCTCAGGGTCTGCTGCGGCGGCAGGATAGCGGAGGAGATGTTCACGGGCGACATATCGACGGGCGCCGCGCAGGACATCGCGCAGGCCACCCACATCGCCCGCGAGATGATCTGCCGCTACGGCATGAGCGAGAAGTTCGGCTTCCAGGCGTTCCAGGAGCCGAGCCAGTTCACGGGCGAGCCGCTGGCGCCGCAGTTCAGCGAGGAGACTTCGCGCCTCATCGACGAAGAGGTGAAGAAGCTCGTCGACGAGGCGTACGCCGATGCGAAGAGCACCATTGAGGCGAACCGCGGCAAGCTCGAAATCCTCGCGAGGGAGCTTCTCGAGAAGGAGACAATGGACGCAGCGGAAGTGGAGGCGATAGTCAGGTGACGATCTCGATATCGGCGATAATCCAGATCGCACTTCTCTACTGGGCGATATACGCGCTTCTCAAGTCGGCGAAGGGGTCGCGCTTCGGGCAGGTGCTGCTCGGCGCGGGAGTGCTGGCGCTCACGATGGCGACATTCACGTTCGTCTTCCGTTTCGACGTCCTCTCGCGCATACTCCAGTTCCTCCTCGCCTATCTCGCGATCTCGTCCGTCGTCATATTCCAGCCGGAGATCCGCCGCGTCCTTTCCACCGTCGGCGCGTTCGGCTACTTCGAAAGGCCGAAGTATTCCACAGGCGGGGCCGTCACGGGGGAGTTCGCCGCGGCGATAGTGATGAAGCTCTCGGAAAGGCGCCTCGGCGCGCTCATCGCGTTCGAGCGCGGCATCTCGCTGCGCGGCTACGAGGCCTCCGGCGTCGCGCTCGACGCGATATTCTCCGAGCCGCTCGTCGTCTCCGTTTTCACGCCGCCCCTGCCGCTGCACGACGGCGGCATGACCGTGAGAAACGGGCGCATCTCGTCGGCACATGCGATCTTCCCCGTGTCCAACAACCCGAACCTCGCCGCAAACGGAATGCGCCACCGCGCCGCCGTTGGGCTTTCCGAGGAGACCGACGCGCTCGTCGTGGTGGTAAGCGAGGAATCTGGCGACGTCTCCGTGGCGCACAACGGCAGGCTCTTCAGGTATTCCGGCGCGGAGGCCAAGGCGAACGTGACGCGCTGGATATGCAAGGTCGTCGACGGCCCGCGCCGCCCCCGCGGCCCGCTCGCCGCCGTGTCAGACGCCATCAACCGCAGGTTCATGAACAGGTCGAAGAAGGAGACGAAGAAATGAAGAAGTCCCTGACGAGCAATCTCGGGCTCAAGGTGTTCGCCCTCCTCCTGGCGGTGCTCATATACCATTCCCTCAAGACAAACTCCGGCGAGAGCAAGGAAAATGACAGAACCTTCCTCAAATACTTCAGATACTGACAGGGCCGGCATCGGGCGGATTGTCGAGTGGGCGTCGATACCACTGGCGTTCTTCCCCGCCGTCGCGCTCCTCACATACGACTGGCGCGCGATCGAATCGCTGCAGTCGCCTGCCGCGCCAAGCACCAACTGGATTGGCGCGCTCGGCGACGGCTTCGCCTACGCCGGCTACCTTTTCTTCGGCTTCGCCATCTGGCTCGTCCCCGCGCTCTGCCTCGCGGTTGCGCTGAGGCTGCCCTTCAAGGGCAGGAAGCGCATCATGGCGCGCCATGTCGTGGCGTTCCTCGTGTTCGTCACCGCCTGCTCGTGCCTGCTGCAGGCCGCACAGGGCAATTTCGCCGGCCTCGAGGTTCCGCTTGAGCGCACCAATACCTCGAATGCTGGCGGCGCCGTGGGGTATCTGGTAATGACGTCCGCGCTTATGCCGCTAATAGGCACCTTCGGCTCCGCCGTCGCCATGCTCGTCGTCGCGGCGGTGGCGTTCGTGTGCATGATAGGGCCGAAACGCCTCGGCAACGCCTTCGTCGCGTTGTTCAAGTGGATGGTCTGCCGTGACGAAAGCGGCGCCAGGCGCGAGGACGGGCGCGAACAGGCCTTTTCGCAGTACGAAGAGCCGGTTGCCGCCGAAGCGGACGTGTGGTCCGAGCTTTCCGCTGCGTCGGCCAAGGCGGAAAGGCCAAGGCAGGCGGCGCGGCCCGCCGCAGCGCCGCCTGCGAAGCGCTCCGCACCTGCTGCGCCGAAGACGGCGGTCTCAAGGCCGCGCCCCGCACAGGATGCAGCCGCAGAGAGGGAACGTGCGCCGGACGGCCCCTACAAGTTGCCGCCGATGACGCTCCTAAGCCCCGTCCCGAAATCCACGGCGGACCACGGCGACGTGGGCGAGATGTCGAAGCGCCTCATCGACACGCTGAACCTCTTCGGGATAAAGGCAGAGATGAGCTACACCGTGGAGGGTCCCGTCGTCACGAAGTACGCAATCTCCCTCGCGCCGGGGACAAGGTACAGCGCGGTTACGAGCCTCCAGGACAACCTCACCGGAGCCCTCCACGCAACCTCCCTCAGGATCGAGGCTCCAATCCCCGGGGAGGACTGCATAGGCATAGAGGTGCCGAACCGCAAGCCCGCCGGGATATCGTTCAGGCAGATAATCGAGTCCGACGCGTGGAGGAACTCCGGCTACGAGCTGCCGCTCCTCTTCGGAAAGGACGCCGCCGGCAACGACCTCGTGGCGGACCTCGCGAAGATGCCGCACATGCTCGTAGCGGGCGCGACCGGGCAGGGGAAGTCCGTCTGCCTCAACTCCATCATCTGCGGGCTGCTCATGACGAAGACGCCGGAGGAGCTCAAGTTCATCATGGTCGACCCGAAGACCGTCGAGTTCAAGAGCTACGAGCGCCTGCCGCACCTTCTCGTGCCGATCATCAACGACAACGCAAAGACCGAGCGCGCGCTCGCCATGGCCGTCATCGAGATGGAGAAGCGCCTCAAGATGTTCTCAAAGGCGAAGGTGCGCAACATAAAGGAATTCAACACGAGGAAGAGCTACACGCAGACCGACATGTTCGGCATGGACGAGGAGGTTGGCAGCGAGCTTCCGAGGCGCGTCCCCTACATCGTGATAATCATCGACGAGGTGGCGGACCTCATGGCGGCCTGCGGCAAGGCGGTGACGCCCAACATCTCGCGCATCGCGGCAAAGGCGCGCGCCGCCGGCATCCACCTCATCCTCGCGACGCAGCGGCCGGACGCAAAGGTGATAACGGGCACGATAAAGTCGAACATCCCGGGGCGCGTCGCCTTCAAGACGGCAAGCGGCATCGACTCGCGCACCATCCTCGACGAGACCGGCGCGGAAGACCTCATCGGGCGCGGCGACATGCTCTTCAAGACGGCGACCGGCAACCTCGTCCGCGCGCAGGGGGCGCTCATCAGCGACGACGAGATAGACGGCATCACGTCGTTCATCGAGAGCCACTCCTCGATGCAACTCGACGCGAAGCTCACCGACCGCCTCTCCCGCGTAAAGGACGCCGACCTCGAAAAGCAGTTCGAGGACGAGGAGAACGAAGATGGGGCCGCGTCTCCCGCGCAGGAGCGCGACGCGGTCAGGGCGGCGGAGAAGGCGTCGAACTACAAGAAGGCGCTTGAGCTCATCATCAACGACCGCCGCGTCTCGATATCGTTCCTCCAGCAGCGCCTCGGCATTGGCTACAACAACGCCTCGAGGCTGTGCTACGAGCTGGAGAAGAACGGCGTCATCGGGCCGCAGCACGGCGCGGGCCCGCGACCCATACTCATGGGCGAGGAAGAGCTTCGCAACCTTTTCGCGTCGCTGTCGGACGATTCCGCAGACGACGCCGGCGACGGAACGGCGCCCGAAGACGCGGCGCCAATCGTGGAGGAAACGGCACAATGAACGGAATAGGCGCAAAACTGAGGCGCGCAAGGGAAGCGCGCGGATATTCGCAGAGCCAGATAGCGGACATGACCCGCATACTCGTGCAGATCGTCCAGGGACTCGAGGAGGAGGACTTCTCCCGAATCGTGGCCCCGATCTACGGGCGCGGCTTCGTGAAGCTGTACGCGCAGGCAGTCGGGCTCGACCCGGCGGAATGCGTCCGCGAGTTCATGGAGGCGTACAGCGGCATCCCGGCCGTGGAAAAGGCGCCAGAGCGCACAGAGCCGCCGCCAGCGGAGGAAGCGACGCCCGTCGAAGAGCCGCCGCCGCCAGCGGAGGAGGAGGAGGAAGACGAGGAGTCTGCGCCCGCCGAAGAACAGCAGCCCCTCCCAAAGCGGCGCGTTTCGCGGTACGCACCTCCGATGCCCGAGGAGCCGAAGTCGTGGATTCACTCGCCGCCGCCTTTCGTCTGGCGAATCGCTCTCGTCGCGGTTTGCGCCGTCGCCGTGGCATGGGCGGCCGTAGCGGGCCTCAAGGCGCTCTACCGCGCGACATGCACTCCAGCAGGAGAGGCCGAAGCCGAGGCGGTGAAGGCGGCGCAAGCGCCAGCGAACGACGCCCCCGCGCCGGCCGTACGGGCAAGGGAACGCAAACCGGCGGAGAGCCTGCCCGACATGTATGCAGACTGAAATGGCATTTCATTCGAAAACAAAACACAAAGGAGTCAAAAAATGGAAGTCGTAATATGCAAGACGAAGGAAGAGGCCTCGCGCCTCGCAGCGGGCATCATCACCGCCGCCGTGAAGAAGAACCCGAAGACGGTTCTCGGCCTCGCGACGGGCTCGACGCCGGTTCTCATGTACAATGAGATGGCCAAGGCGGTGAAGGCAAAGAAGGTCAGCTACAGGCAGGTGAAGAGCTGGAACCTCGACGAGTACTACGGGCTCGCGCCGACGCACGACCAGAGCTACCGCTACTTCATGAACGAGAACCTCTTCAAGAAGATCGACATCAAGATCTCGAACACGCACGTCCTGAACGGCCTTGCGAAGGACCCCGAGAAGGAGTGCCGCGCATACGAGGCGCAGATCAAGAAGGCCGGCGGCATCGACATCCAGGTGCTCGGCATCGGCTCCGACGGCCACATCGCCTTCAACGAGCCGGGGACCTCGCTCAAGAGCCGCACGTCGATCGTCTACCTCACGCCTTCGACGATCAAGGACAACGCCAGGCTCTTCTTCAAGGGCAAGGAGAAGGAAGTCCCGACGCGCGCCCTTTCGATGGGCGTCGGCACCATCTGCGAGGCGAAGAAGGTGATCCTTCTCGCGTTCGGCGAGAACAAGCAGGACGCGATCAAGGGCTGCGTCGAGGGCCCGATGAGCCAGTTCTGCACGGCTTCCGCGCTGCAGGCGCACAACGACTGCTGGATATTCTGCGACGAGGCGGCGGCCAAGAAGCTCAAGCTCAAGAAGTACTACGCCTGGCGCAGCGCGACCAAGCTCGGGCTCTAAGGGCTTAAAATGGCGCGGAGAAGGAAAAAGAGGACAGGGCGCGTGCCGGCGAAAGCCGGCATCGCCCTTGTTGCGGCAACGCTTGCGTATTCGGCGCTGTCGATCTGGTTTGTACACCATCCGCGCGAATGGCTTGACGAGAAATGCGAGTCGCTGCCGCGCTTCGCGACAGCGGCGCTCTTCTTCGCCGGCAACCCGCTGGGCGACATCACCGACGCCATCGGATGGACCGGCCATGACGTCGTCTACGAATACGACACCGAGGCGCCTTCGGGCGAAGTCCTGTTCGCCGGGGCGCCGCGGCGCGTTTCCTCCCCCGCGCCAGAAGACATAGTCACAATCCAGCGCGGCGAATTCACAATCGGCTGGTCCCCTTCCCTGAGACACCCCGTGTGGGTCGCGTACCACGTCGTCCCGGAGGCGAAGTACGAAGCCGGGGAAAGGCCTAAGTTCCAGCGAGACAAGGAGGCGCCGAACTCCCCGAAGCCGGGCGACTACTCGAAGACCTCCTACGACAGGGGGCACATGGCCCCCAACTACGCGATAGCGACGCGATACGGCGCGGAGGCGCAGGCAAGGACGTTCTTCATGGGCAACATCGTGCCGCAGACGCCCGCGCTGAACCGTGGTCCGTGGCGCGAAGTCGAGCACAGGATAGCTGACCTGTGGGCAAGGCGCTGGGGCGAGATCTGGGTCATCGTGGGCTGCTATTCGGGCGAAGGGGCATGCGAAATCCTCTCTGGCTCAGACTCGATAGACGTGCCCGAGAGGTTCTACCAGATTGTCGTCGCACAGGACGGGATGGACGTCCGGGCGCTCGCCGTTGACTTTCCGCAGGGCGTCGACTGGCGCGAATGGCCCGCCCGCTGCATAGTCTCGATCGACGAGCTTGAAAGGCGCACCGGGCTGGACTTCCTGCCGGACCTCCCAGAGTTCATCGCCTCGCCGCTTGAGGCGGAGCTCCCGACGAGGCTATGGCCGATATGCCTCGGCGACATCTTCAAGATGCTCGGCATCCACTTCAAGTAGAAGGCGCCGGCCGGGGCGCCATGTCGACTATTCGCCCGAAAGCGCAAGGCGCAGCTCCTCGTCCGTGAGGTCGCGCCACTCGCCGGGGGCAAGCGAAGGGTCGAGGGAAAGTTCCCCAATGGCGACGCGCTTTAGGGAAAGGACGACGAGATGCGCCGCGCTCGCCATGTAGCGAATCTGCCTCTTGCGCCCTTCGCGAAGGCGGAACTCCAATATCGCCGTGTTGTCGTCGCGGACGGAAAGCGCCTTGACCGGCACTGGCCGCGTCACGTACCCGTCGGGCATCTCGACCGGCCCCTGCAGAATCCGCAGTTTCTCCTCGCTCCAGCGCCCCGCGACCTTGGCGACATACGTCTTCTCGTGGTCGAAGCGCGGGTGGGTGAGCTTCAGCGTGAGGTCGCCGTCGTTCGACATGAGAAGAAGCCCTTCGCTCTCCTTGTCGAGCCTGCCGACCGGAACGAGCCGCTCCGCTACCTTGCCGCGCAGTAGGTCGCAGACGGTCGTTCCTCCGAACGGGTCGCTCGCGCTCGAAAGTACGCCCACCGGCTTGTACATCATTATGGTGCGCTTCCGCTCGGGGCCCGCGAGAACGCGCCCGTCAACCGCGATCTTCGCGGCCGCCGCATCGACCCTCGCCCCCGGCTCGCGCACGATAAGCCCGTCGACCGTCACCCTGCCTGCGGCGATTATCTCGGCAGCTGCACGGCGCGAGGCGACACCCGCGTGCGACAGCACGTTCTGCAGTCTCTCTTCCATCGATGTCTCTTCCTACTTTGACGATTCAAGCGCGGCCTTTGCCTTCTTGCCGAGGTCTGGCCCGTACTTCATGACTAACCCCTGGAGCTTCGCCTTGCGGACGTTCGGCTTGAGCGAGGCGTCAGACACGACCTTCTCGGTCTCCGAGTCGGCGAGCGCGCAAAGCTCGCCCCACTTCTTGTCCACCGGTGCGTATGTGCCGCGAAACGGGAAGAGCTTCTTCGCCGCGTCCGCATAGCGCCTGCCCTTCACGGCCCCTTCTGCTGCCTCAAGCGCGGCGCATGCGTCGGCATTGAGCGACTTGTCGAGGAACGCGAACGCCTTCTCTATGTCCGCGGCAGGCGGCATCTTGTGGCCGAGGCCCGGCGTCTCGTTGTAGAACGAATTTGCGAATCCGGCCTTGCGGTATCCGTCGTATGCCTTGATCGTCCCGTCGCGGTTGAAGTCCTTCGAGCCGGTAAGGAACACAAAGTAGTGCTTCTTTGCAAGGTCGAAGAGCTTGTTGTCGCGCTTCGACAGGAAGCCAGGGTAGAAGCTCCCCTTGCCTGCGGGGAGACGATCCCAGAAATTGCATCCGATGACGTAGAATCCGCCGCCGGTGAAGACATCGGAGTAGGTAATCGAAACCTCCGACGCGCAGCGGCCGCCGCCCGAGTTGCCCGCGATGTAGATGTGCCTGGGGTCGATGTTGTAGAGCTTCTTCAGGTTGAAGACGGCGTCGATTGCCGCGCGAAAGCGTATGGGCGGCCAGACTGCGTTGCCTGTGCCGTTCGCGCCGGCATAGATGAACCCACGGCTTTCAAGCGACTGGCGCAGTGCACTTGGCATGGCCCCCTTGTCGGAGGAGCTGATCCACACGAAAAGCGGCGCGGGCTTCTTCGCGTTGTACGACTTCGGCACGTCGACTTCGTACGTTCGCGCCGAGACGGAATACGGCTTGTCCTTCCCGGCGTTGTCCCTGTCTTCGAAGCACTGCGGATGGCGGCGCTTCATCTCCTTGTAGTCGCCGAGCTTGTCGCCCTGCTGGAAAGTCAGCGTCAAATGCCCCTTTGCATGCGGCTCCGCGGCAACAGCAGCCCCGGCGGCAAAGGCCAGCGCGATGAGCAGATTCATCTTCATGCAGACGTCCCCTTTCTTCATTGCCCTTTACTTCTTGCCTTGCGCAGGCACGGCGAGCGAAGCGCCCTTCATGTCGGTCCAGAGCGTGCCCTCGCCCGCGTGGATCACGCGTATCCTGACGTCGGGGTTGAGCGCGTCCGCGAACGTGAGGTCGGCCCAGAGCGACGGATCCTTGAACGCAGAGGCGCGGCGCTTCAGGCCAAGCGCCTCCTCGTTCTCGACGAGGAACTTCGCCTTGACCTCGGCGGAACCGCGCGTCTCGGTGATCTTCGCCTGTATCTTCGCGCACTCGAGGTCGATTTCAGCCGCCTTGAGCTTCGTCTCGGCGGTTATCTCGGCGACGTCCTTCTTCATCTCCGCGGCGACGGTCGCGACGAGCTTTGCCGTCTCCTGCTCGACCTCGCGCTTGAGCTGGTCGACCTTGGCGACTTCGGTGTTCAGCTCGGCGCGGCGCTTTTCCGTGTCCTGCTGGGTCTTGTTCGTGAGATCCTGCTCCTTCGCGACGGCGGCGGACTGGATCGGCGCGAGAATCTCCTCCGGGACCTCGACATGGCGGACGATCGCGTTTCTTACGAGAATGTGCTTCTCGCCAAGGACGCGCACGAGCTCGGCCGTCATCTCCTCCTGGAACTTCTGGCGGCCTTCGCCGTCGATGAACTCGCGGGCCTTGTAGTCCGAGCCCTTCATGCGCGAGATCGAGAGGATCTGCGGCATGATGATCTTCGAGACGACGGCGGGAAGGTCGCCGTAGAGCATGAAGATCTTCGAGATCTTCTCGGGCATGAGCTCGAACTCCACCGTCATGTCGAGCATGATCGCGAAACCGTCGGACGACGGGAACTGCACGAACTGGTTCATGCCGAAGGCGACCGAGTCGTTCGCCGGGAGCTGCGACTGCGCGGCGGAGGCGCGCTGCTGCGCCGGCATCGCGGCTCCGGCGATCGCGGCGGAAGCGGTCTGCAAATACCGGTTGCCGCTCACGCTCTTGCGGGCGACGGGAGCGCGAGAAAGCGAGCCAATCGAGCTCGGTGCCCAGTTGTTCGAGAAGTTGCGCGCGCTGTCTTCGTCGACGATTCCGAGGTCGGCGTTCTGCGTCACGTACTCCGCGCGCTTCTGCACCTGCTTCTGGAGCGTCATGCGCTGGAGCTC
>JAEEGL015076967.1_pt1 | contig 22035 bp, 2 predicted proteins | sample 9134231 | NCBI WGS metagenome assembly JAEEGL01 (sample SAMN16246548, study PRJNA631951) | gut metagenome | biome: gut microbiome; feature: rumen; material: fiber-attached | host: Bos | place: Iran: Karaj | collected 2018-10 | reverse complement strand
TGTAGAGGTTGCGGATGTGTACGTTATACACCGCGCTGTCGCCGGGCTCCAGACCGTCAAAAACCTGATTGACGTTGAAGTTCTGCTCCTCCATCTTCTTGTTGGCGTTGAAGACCACATAACCATCGTCGACAGCAAAGGCCGGGATGGAGATGCTGAGAAGCAGCACCGCGATCAGAAGAAAACCAAAAAGTTTCTTTTTCATGTTTCGCCCTCCCTGTTACTCTGCCGGAACGCCGATCGCGCTCATAACCGCAGGCGTGGTTCCCCACGCGCTGCGCATCGCGGGTCTCGCGTGATGGGTCTGCACCGCGTCAACCGTCGCTTCGATCACGAAGCCGTATCCGTCGTAGGCGTAGGTATAGATTGTCTTGGTTTTGTTGCCTTCATGCTCGACCGTAACGACAGCGTCCTGTGTAACGTCACTGGAGATTTTCAGCTTGTCGAAAAGCGCCGGCGTAGCAGTGCCCTGGGCCAGGATTCCCTTGTAATAGTACACTTCACGTTCGTCCGTGCTGGAGCCCGTGTCCCTGTACCATGCGGCGCTGTTGTATGCGCCGCCCTGGTAGCTCAGGATGATGTAATCGGGATCATAGATATCATCTACGATCTTCGTTCCGGCTGTCTTCCGGATATATCCCTTCGGGTCGCTGGAACTTGCTTCCTCCACCCAGTACTTGCGGATGGTTACGCGGACATATTCGTCAATGGTTCCGGTGTTCTGCGCCGTGATCGCACAGTCATACTGCTTTCCGATCAGAACTTCCTTGTCGCTGCCGAGGCTGTTGAGTGTAATCTGTCCGTCCTGCTGCTGGGTCCACCCGGAGTCATAGCTGTCTCCGTAGGTCCGGTACGCGATCTGGCTTCCGTTTTCCAGCAGGGCCACGCCGATGTGATCCAGCGTTACGCCTGAGTAATACTCATTCGAAAAGATAGTCAGTGCAGCCTGTGTGCCGCCGGCCGTCCCCACGAAGAGGAGGGCGACTGCAAGCAGGAACAGCAGCCCGGAAATAACCGGGGATTTCAGTAACTTTTTCATGCTCTCCCTCCTCCTCACGTGTTAATGACCACGATATTCTCTGCGTTCGACCAGGCTGTCGCAAAATCGGGATCCCCGCTCTCTGTGAAGGCAGCGGGCACGCTCTCATAGGTGATGAGGACGTCGATGGGATCGCCGGGTCTCACGCCTGCATTTTCCGCCGGCTCCACGGTAATGTTCAGCGTTGATGTGCTTTCGCCGGTGTAAAGTGCGCTGTCATAGTACCAGGTATCGCCTTCCTGGTGCCACCCGTCCCCGGCCACCGTAATGTCGACATCGTTACCGGCATATACGATGGCCCGTACGAAGACGGGATAGAGCCCGTTCCCGGTATCCGGATCCGGGGTGTTCTTAATGCTTACGGATTTTACGTTTCCTTCGACTGTTTCTTCGATTTCGGTCTCATGGCCGAGGTGGATGATGTAGCCGCCGTTCGCGCCCGCGTAGGAGGTGAAGTAGGCCAGGGCCGTTCCGAGGCTTGCGCTCAGGATCAGTACGATAGCCAGAACAGCCAGGAACAGATGTTTTTTCTTCATGTCAATTCTCTCCTTCAGCTGTTATTTTCTCACTTCAGGTCGGGGGCAGCGGGTGCTCCGCTGTCCCCTCCCTGATCACCGGAGGGATTGCTGTCCGGAAGTTTTTCCTTCCAGATCAGCTCTCCATCATCGTCCAGCTCAAAGCGGTTCACAAGGCCGTATCCTCCGCCGGGGCCGCCGTGATCGTTGGTAAAGTCGAAGTGTGTCGCCTCTTCCGCGTCGGTCAGTGCGATGGTAGCGGTGCCGTTGCCGGATACATAGAAGAACTGCAGCCCCGTATTCACCTCTGTGACCTTGACGGTCGTGCCTACCGGGATTGCCTTCTCCAGCGTGTACTCGGCTTCGTCCTCGCCGCCGTTGACGGTAATCATCGCGTAGCGGTACTGGTCGATACCAAGCAGGTCAGTCCATTCGATCAGGAACGTGAAGGACGCTGTATCCGGTCCGGTTGTGCTGAGGGTCTTGACGATCCTGAGATCGCCGTATGCCTGGTTCTCAACCGTAAGCGTGACGTCGTGCGGGCTCACTTCCTGATCAATCTCGCCGTCGGTTGTAATCTCGGTGATGACGATGTTGCCGTCATCATCGACGCTGGGTACCATAGTGGTGATCGTTGCGCCGTCCTTGTCAACCTCGATCTTCATCGGGTACTCGAGCAGGCGGTATTCATAGTGATCGTTCTCCGCTTCGGGAGCTTTGGTCTCTACCAGCCAGAACTCTGCGCCGATGACCGCTCTGGCGAAGAGGATCTTTCCGTCCTCACCCGTTACGAGCGTCGTCTCGGTTCCTTCGGGATCGAGCACGTAGACGGTCTCTGTCTCACCGGTGTCTTCATCAATGACCTTGGTCTCGACTGTGAAGGTCAGCGGCTCGGCATCCTCGGGAACCTTGTGGTTCTCGTCCAGGGCCACCGTTCTCGCATCGTACAGTTCGAACTCAGCGCCTTCCAGTACGATCTCGTTCTCGTTTGCGTCGACCTTCAGGACGTTGATGCGGAAACCGATCAGCCTGTTGAGGATGCTGTATTCTCCGGTTTCTTCATCTTCGAGCAGGTCTCCGGTTCCGGCACCGCTGTCGGTTCCGGTGGCCGGCTTCACGATTTCGATCGTCACGGTCGGCTCGCCGCCTTCCTCTGCCGGGGAAACAACAACCTTGTAGACCGCGTCGTTCTCCCAGTAGCTGTCCATGCAGTCATCGGGGATGGCAGTTTCGATCATGTAATAGGTCATCGGTTCGGGGTTAAAGGTGGGCGGTACCGTAGAGCCGTCCATTACGACCTTGAACCTTACGTTCAGGATCTCGACCAGACCGTCTTCGTCGGAAACAGCTGTGTATTTCGGCTTTACGATCTTTCCGTCTTCGTCGCGCTCTTTCGGCTTCCACGTTGCGGTGTCGAAGTCATCCTCCGCGTACAGCGCGAATTCTGCGCCTTCGAAGGGTTCGGTATCAATGGTGATTGCGTTGTCATCGTCGATGATTTCGACTTCACCGAGCTTGTTGAAGCGGAAGTCTGTGGTTTCGGGAATATGCTTGTTGGTGATTTCAAATGCGAAGCCTTCGGTGCCGTCGTCCGCCGTGTAATCTTTCGGTAGAATGGTCGTGGTGTATCCGGCGCTGAAGCCTTCCGGTGCGGGATGGTACTCGCCGTTCCAGATGTAGGTGATCTCCGCCTCTTCCACATCGTAGCTGACTTCATAGATCAGCTCTCTGAACTTCGGCAGATTCTCCCACTTGTGGTACCAGCTGTCTCTCTCTGTGATTTCCACATAGGCGTCGTCAGGATCGTCCACATCGACGTATGCGCCGTTCTCGAGCTTGACGTAATAGGTGACTTCCGTTCCGTCATCCTTCGTGTACGTGCCCTTGAGCGCGACCTTGATCTTCTCCGGACGGATCCGATCCTGGTCATTAGCGTCGTCCCAGATCTTCTGGACTTCGACGTTTACTCTCGGGATTTCGTACTCGTTCTCAATCAGGACGCTGTCGTCATCGCCCATCTCTTCGTCGTTTACGGTCCAGCCGGTCACTTCGAGTTCGCCGTCATTGTCTTCGACCGTGACAACAATCGTTCTCTCGTCCGTGTCGTAGTCAAATCCGTAGTCCTGTCCGTCATCGTCCACCAGGTTGATCCACTTCTCTTCCACGAGCGTGTAGGTGTAGATGCCGGCTCTCACATAGGTGAACTCATCGAAGTCCACGGTTCCGACAGTCTGTCCTGCCGGGACAGTAACCGTCTTCTCCCACTCGTCGCCGCTTGTAATCGCGGTGGCGTCGTCGCCGTTTTCTTCGTAATCGCTGGTCAGATAGCTGCTGTCCTCGAGTTCGTCACCCGCAGCGTCTGTCTGACCGTTGAAGGTCAGGGTGAACTTGAATTCGGCGTCAACTTCAAGGGCTTCGTCCTCCTGGAGTTCAACCGTCTTCTCTGCAGGGATGATGAACGTGGTGGGTTCGGGTCTGTACGGGTTGGTGAATTCTGCGGTATCGCTCTCCACCAGGTCATCGTCCTCGCCCGTGCTGTAGATGTAGGTCAGGCTCAGGCTGCCGATGTCGTTGTCGGATACAACCACCGTCAGCGTCCAGACGGTATCGTCGTAGGTGATACCCTCTTCTCTCGGACTTGTCGCCGAGCCGGACGGCTCAATCTCTGTTGCCGTGAAGATATAGGTTCCGGGCTCTGTAAATGTGATTGTGCCGAACTGGCTTACAATTGTATCCGCACTGGTGCTTCCTGCCGGTACCAGCAGCTCTGCCCTGTCGCCTCTGATTGTGCCGTTCAGGCCTTCATGGTCTGCAATGGACCAGCCGCTTCTGATTGCGTCGCCATATTCATCCTTCGGGCCATCCAACCTAAACTTGAAGATCTTGTCCTCCACCAGCGGGCCGTAGTCTGTGGTCACGGTCTTTTCGACCGGCGGTACGAGGTCGACCGGTTCCGGAGCATACGGGTTGCTGAAGAGTGCCACTTCTTCGGTACGGGTTCCGTTTTCATTGGTAACGCTGTACTGATGGGAGGTCACTTCGAGATAGCCGTCTTTGTCTGTAACGACAATTGTCAGGGTCCAGACGGTCGGGTCATAGGTGAAGCCCGGATACGGGTTATCCGAATTCTCTGTCGCGGTAAAGGTGTAGGTTCCTGCTTTCACCAGCGTGATTTCACTGAACAGGCCTTCGATTTCCTCACCGGTGCTGCCGGCCGGGACTGTGATGGTGGTTTCGTCGCTGGTCTCACCGATAATCAGCGGTGTATCATCGATCAGTGCGCCGTCTTCCATCGGGTTGCCGGCGGCGTCGACCTGTTCGGTCAGGGTCAGCGTGAATGTGAAGTCCTTATCGCTCTTCAGCTCAAGGCCGGGAACCTTTTTCTTTACCGGCGGCTGATACGTTGTGGGCTCGGGCACGTACGGGTTGGTGAAGCCTGCGCTTGCCGGGATGTCTGCCGTGTCTTCGACCGTGTGCGTTACGCCTTCTTCGTCCACATAGCTATAGGTGTGGGTCTCCGTCAGCTGTCCGCCCGTATCATCCACGACTACCGTCAGGGTCCAGAGGGTCTCGTCGTAGGTGAAGCCAGGAAGCTCCGGATCGTTTTTCGTTTCCACTGCTGTGAAGACGTAGGTTCCGGCTTCTGTGAACGTAATCATACTGAAGTTGGCTGCACCGTTTACTCCGCCCGCCGGGATATAGATCGACGTGGTAACGTACTGTCCGGGCTCCAGATCTGCGCCGTCCTGATTGTTCTCATCTGCCGTCAGCTTGAAGTAGAAGGTCTTTCCTTTCACCAGCGGGCCGTACTCTACAGTAACCTGCTTCGTAACACCCGGGGTATAGGGAACTTCGCCGTTGTCGTATCCGTTGCTGAACAGCGCATACTCCTCATTCGTAATGTGGATTAAGTCGGGTTTTGTAAGCTTCGGAACATAGGTTACGCTTTCGACAACCAGGTCTCCGTTGCCGCCGTCTCCGACCACGACTTCCACTTCCCAAACCGTCAGGTCGTAGGTAACGCCGCTGACTTCCGGATTGTGCTTGGATTCTGTGATCTGGAACTTATAGGTTCCGGCTCTGGTGAAGGTGAACTCGCTGAAGTCTTCCGTCTTGCCTTCTATGGCGTCCGGTCCGCTGATTTCAACGGTCTCGATGACGTCATTTGCCTGTGTCGGCATCGGCAGTCCGTCCGCTACCGTGAAGCCGTTGAGATCGCCGCTGAGATAGGCTTCACTGAAGATAAAGGTGATGTTTTCATAGACTTCCGGCCAGGTTTCACCGGTCAGCTCTTTTCTCACGTGCAGCTGCTCGGAAACCGGGTTCGGCGTATAGGTGTTGGTAAACTTCGCTATGGTTGCTTCGGTCGGAGGATCAATTGCGCTTCCGTCGAGATCCTTCGTCTTGACATAGGTGTATGCTGCCTCGAGGGCGCCGCCGTTGTCCGTGACGACAACCGTGACCAGATACTCTGCCTTGTCATAGGACATGCCGCTTACCGCGGTCGTGACGGTTTCCACAACCGTGTAGGTGTAAGTGTCGGCCTTCTGATAGGTGATTGTCTCGAAGTTCGTGGTGGTCGTCGTTCCGGCCGTCGTCATGGTGACCGTCGCCGTGCTGGTGGTGGGGCTGGCGAACTCTTCGTCGATGTTGTCGCCGGTCTGGGTCAGCGTAAAGGTAAAGGTCACTTCCTCCGGAGGATTGTTGCCCTCAAGGGTCTTCTCCACCGGGAGCTGCAGCTCGGTCGGGGTCGGCTTATAGCTGTTGGAGAACTTCGCGTACTCCGTGCTGTCGTCCTGGCCCTCCGCGGAATAGGTAGGATCGCCGTCGATTTCAAGTTTGCCGTCATTGTCGACAACGACAACCGTCAGCGTCCACTCCGTGGTATCGTAAGTGTAGCCTGTTCCTCCGTCGTCCTTCTCCTTGATCAGGAACCTGAAGGTGCCGGCCTGTTCGAACTCGATCTCGCCGAACGCCGCCGTTACAGCATCGGGGTTGGGGGTATTTGCGGGGATCACGAGGCTGGTCTTATCCAACTTGGTGCCGTCCGGCAGCTCCTGCTTGACGCGGATGGTCGCGCCGTCCGGGTTGTTGGCATAGGCCTGCAGCGTGAAGTTGAATGTCTTGTCCTCGGTCAGCGGACCGTAACTGAGCGTCATGGTCTTGTTGACCTGCGGGATCATGGATGTCGGTTCGGGCTTGTACGGGTTGGAGAACCTCGCCGTCGAGCTGCTGCTGCCGCCCGAGTAGACTGCGCTGACGACATACAGCTCACCGCTGTTGTCACCGATGACTACCGTCAGCGTGTACTGCGTCGTGTCATACGTGATGCCGGGCAGTTTGTCCGCCTCGTTCTCGGGGATCACTTCCTTCACGGTGAAGGTATACGTTCCGGCCGCAGTGAAGTGGATTGCGGGGATATCAAACTCCGTGGGATCCGTCGCCGGGATGCAGAATGTTCCGCTCGCATTGGTCTCGCCTTTATGAACGGTCAGCTCGACCGTTTCGGCGCCTGCAACGATGGTCGCGCCTGCCTGGTTGTTCGGATCCGCGGTCAGCTCGAAGGTAAAGGTCTTGTCCTCAACCAGCGGGCCATATTCGATCGGTACGACCTTCTCCACCGGAGGTGCATAGTCCGTCGGCTTTACATCGTAGCTGTTTGCAAATACCGCATAAGTCGGATTCACCGCATCTTCGGGACTGTAAGTCGCATCGGCTTCGAGTACGCCGTTGTTATCGGTCACAACGACCGTCAGGGTATAAACCGTGTCGCAATAGGTGACGCCGTCCGCGCCCTGGCCTTCGCCGGGGATCACTTCGTAGACAGTGAACTCATAGGTTCCGGCCGATGTGAAGTTGATCCAGCCAAAGTCACCGGTGTAATCTACACCCGTCTTGCCCTTCGGAATGGTAATCGAGATGCTCCGAGGATCATCCTCACTCGTCAGGTCTGCGCCGTCCGGGTTGTCTGCGCTGGCGGCGATTTCAAACGTGAAGGTGAGCGCCTCCGTAGTCGGCTGGCCAATCACGCGCTTGATGACCGGCGGTTTGTACTTTGTGGGTTCTACAATATAGGTGTTGGTGAATTTCGCGATTACAGTGAGGAGTTCGCCATCCTCGAAATCGCCCTGTTTCTCGATGTTCGTGATAACCAGCTGTCCGCCGTCATCCTCAACCGTCACCGTCAGGATACCGTGGGCCTGAGAATACTGGATATGGCCGTCTGTGCCGCGTTCTTCATCGATCTGGAAGGTATAGACGCCGGGTTTCGTAAAGAGGATGCCCTGCAGATCGCCTTCATCGTCCGTATCGGCGAACACGCCGAGGTCGCTCTCCGTAGCCGGACCTGTAACCGTAACAGTCACGTTTGTCTTATCCGGCAGCGTCGCTCCCTCCGGATTGCCGGAGGACGCCGTCAGCGTAAACGAGAAGGACTTGGTTACGTCTTTGGGAAGCGGTTCACCATCGACGATCTTTTTGACCTGCGGGATCAGACCGACCGGGGTCGGCTCATACTTGTTGGTGAACTCCGCTGTAGTTGCCGTGGCAGTGCCTTCACCGTCGGCCTTCGTATAGGTGTCTTCCGCGGTCAGCTCCTTGGTCGTGTTGTCGTACCCTGCTGTGACCGTGTAGGTCCACTCTGTGGTGTCGTAAGTCCAGCCGCCGGCGCTGCCGCCTTCTTCTGTGATGGTGTACACGTATTCGCCGGGCTTCGTATAGATGATCTCGCTGAACTTGATCTCGGGGATTGCCTCGCCCGGGTTGACCGTTATGGTCACCTGTTCGGTCCAGCCCTCGGCGATATAGGTTCTGCTGCCATCCTCGTTCAGGATGTAGGCGCCTTTGTCCACCACGTCAGCAGTTGCAGTGATCGTGAAGGTGAAGTCTGCCGGCTCATCCGGGGTCTGGCCGGTCAGCGACTTGGTCGCTTTCGGGGTCAGAGGCACGTTGCTCGTCGGGTTCTTGACCTTGACCTCATCGGTCGGGGTCGTCTTGGATGTTCCGGGTACCTTCAGCGTGAAGACGCCATACATGGGATCTTCGTCCGTTCCGTGATCAACGATTTCGGTTCCGGTGGAAGTCGCCTCCGCTGTTGTGCCTGTGATGACGTAGTGCTCTGCGGCCTTGGTCTCCTTGATGTCGTATTCCTTCCACCAGTTGAGACCGATGACCTTGATCTTACCGTTCTCGTCCGAGACGAGTGTGGTTTCCGTTCCATTCGGATCCAACACATAGACTGTCTCCGTCTCTCCGGTTTCCTCGTTGATGACTCTGGTGGTAAGCGTGAACTTCAGCGGGCTGCCGGATGCCGGCGTGTGGCTGTAGTCATGCGTATCATCACTGAGTGTACTGTCTTCAAACGGTCCGAACATCTGGAACTCTGCGCCTTCAAGTACGGTTCCGTCTTCCGCGTCAACCTTCTCGATCTCGAGGCTGCGGTACATGCGGAAGCCGATATCCTTGGACTGGTCGACGTCGTTGGAGTAACGGATGTAGAACGGGTAGGAGTAATAGTTGCCGTCAATCGGCTCACCCTCGTCATTGAGGGTCTGGTTAAAGTTGTTGTCCAGGGAATTAGCCGCCGTCGGCGTCAGCTCCGTATCCGGTGCGTCAGACATGTAGTGACCCACGCCGAGACCGGTGAGCTCGAAGATCTCAAGCAGCGCAGTGTTGCTCAGGATCGCCGCCAGACTGTAGTGTGCCGGGTCATCGCCCTTCAGTGCTCCCTGTCTGCCGATCTTGTGGTCGCCCGCATTCAGATAGTTATCATTATCATAAAGCGGATTACGCACCTGGGTCGCCGGGAGCAGCTCGGTAAACGTGAAGTGCCGGATCGACTCGCCGTAGCCGGGATTGGTATTGGTGCCGTGGTCTGCGTCTTCGTTCTCGGTTTTGTTGTTTGCAGCATCGCGCTCGTCCGTAATGGTAAAGCGGATCGCGTTGGCAAGGGCCTGGATTATTGCATACTGGCTGTAGTCACGGCGGTTGCCTGTGCTCTGCTGTTCGTTGTCCCAGTCCTCATCGATCCAGACGTCGCCCTGTACTTCAACCAGCTGATCCATCAGCGTTACGGAGACGGGGTTGGAGGTCTGTACCAGTCCGTAACCGGAATAGTATACGCTGAAGTCGTTAACCGCGTTTTCGTATGCGATGCCGGGATACACGGTGCCGTCGGTGTCCGTACCGCCGTAGAACTCAACGTCCTTCGGATAATCCTGGACATAGGTATGATAGGTAATTACCGCGTTGTGTCCGGCCAGGATGCTGACATTTTCGCCGAAGACCATGATGAATGCCGTGACAAGAGATCTGTCTTCGGGCAGATCCATAGACCAGTTGGCAGCGTGGCTGTCCGCTGTCCAGGAACCGGCTTCCTGCATGGCTCCCGGCAGCATATCGTATGCGCCGACGATCGGTCCGGTATAGTACCACAGTACGTAGTCGCTTACCGAAGCGCCGTTAATCAGAACGGTCTCAATCTCATCGTAGTTGACATTCCACTTGGAGCCGCGGTTGTCGGGTTCGTCTCCGATCTTCGCGATCACGTCGCCGATAATCAGATCTTCTGCCGGTTCGGTGTAACCGTTGTGGATGCTGAGACGCCATTTGACCCAGCCTGGGTTATGCAGGTCGTTATCCGGTCCCGGCGTTGCGCTGGGATCATACGGATCTACATAGTCGTCTCTGGTCGAATTTGTGCGGCTTGCAATGCCGACGCCGGTATCGTGGAAGCCTCCGTCGCGGTCGCCCCGTACGCCTTTTTCCAGGGTCAGCTCATGTCCCTTCACAACAGGGATCTCATCAGCTGCATGTACCCAGGTATACTCATACGGGTTGTTATAACCCTCGTCTCCGAGCTCACCGCGCACGCCTTCTTCATGAAGCGCCGAAGCCGGGTTGCCCGCTGCCTCATTCGTGATTGTATCGCCGAATACATAATTTCCGTCCTCGTCGAGTTTAACGGCGAAGGGATAGCCATACGGGTTTTCGTCCGTATGATAGACAGGATGATCTTCATCCTTCCACGCGGAGAGATACACGTCGTTTCTTACCGTGATGCTATCCTGTCCTTCAATTTCGTAGTACACGGCGCTCGTTCCGATCTCCGCATAGAACTCAAGTGTCGCCTTGAAGCCCGGCTTGAGGTTTCCTTCCAGCTGGAAGATGACACAGGTCTCTGCGTCGGAGTAAACGGTTCCCTGATCGCTCGGATTCGACTGATGGGTCGCTTCGCCTTCCTTGTTGGTCACGCTCTTAATCGCAAGAGAGCCGCCGGCATTGGTCGGGGTATTGTCAGCGCTCAGGATCGTTACCTTGGGCTTATAGTTACCTTCATTGTAGAACTTCACGCCGGTAGGCAGAATATCCACAAGGACCGGGTTCCAGAAGTCCACAGGCGAACTCGACAGGTTGTTGATGGTCAGCGTGTACTTGACAATCGTATCAACGAATGCAGTGTCAGCATCCGATTTCTTTTCCACACTGACGAACGGGATATCAAGCGTTTCGACATTGACCGTTGCAATGTCATAGACCGTAATGCTGGTTTCCTCCGTATCCGAACCGTCAGCCAACCACTTCTCATAACTCAGAGTTGCGTCCGCAATGTTGGTAAACTGGCTGATCTCTGTCGCCGGATGCGTAGTGCCATCAGTATCGACGGTACCGTCGGGTATCTTCTTGACCGTCATATAGACTGTCGTCGGATAAGGCTTGAACTCTTCAGCGAGGGTGTATGCATCATTGGTCTTACGCATTACATCCGTGCTGTAATAGGTGATCTTGAAGGACTGGGTATTGTCGGGCGCAGTTACCGTCTTATCAGCTGTCGAGACGTCAAGGTTCCTCGTATAGGAGGTTCCGGTGCTTGTCGTCCACTCAACATCCGCCTTCATATCCGCGCTGCTGAGCCCCAGCTCGGCGGGCAGGACCTGCGTTGCATGTCCCACAGTGACCTTGGTGATCACATAGTTCGGTGCTTCCGTCACAGCATAGGAGCCGTCGTCAGCCGCAGTGGGAACGCCGATGGTCAGCCCTTTATCCTCGAGGACAAAGGACTCGAGCATCTGGTTCTTGCCGGTCACGTTCGGCGCAACGGTGTAGACCACCTTGCGGTCGGCTGACAGGAGCGTCTTCACTTTTCCGTCGACAACGTCGCTCTCGGCGTTATCGCTCTTCTCTACTACTGTCTTGGTGATCTCAACGCCGGCCACGCCGTTGATGTTCGTGAGGGTGAATTCCTCGGAACCGGTCGGGCTGGCGGTCGGTTCGATGAGGGTATACCAGTTGACGCGAGGATCGTCTTTCACCATCGTGTCATAGGTATCGCCGTCACCGAAGACTCTGGTCTCTACCAGGACATAGGTCTTGGAGGGATCCCAGCGGTTTTCGACATGCTCGTCATCTTCCCAGCTCACACTGGAGCCCAGATACGTCGGGCTTTCGGAAGTCGGGTAAGCTCTGGAGACATGATCCGCAGTGCTGCTTTGGAATGCGATTCTCGGGAGCGCTCCAGCCTGCGTGGTGGTGCAGTTGTCAACCAGATCCTCAACGGAAGTATCAGTGACCTCAAAGCCCGCAGCAACTTCAAATACCTTGAAGTCCATGCGTGCATAGACGTTCTCCGGATACTGACCGACATCCAGCTTCACGATGGTCGGCTTCAGATACGGAACGTTATACGCGCTCAGCGCGATGGTTCCGGTCTGGCCCTCGTTCACAAAGACATATGCGTCAACCGTCTCTGTGGTGTCACCGTGAATAGCGGTAATGGTCTGAAGGACCTGCTTCTCGTTTCCGACATAGATGCCGTCGGGTCTGTTGTAGCTGTTGGGATTAAAGTAGGTCTCTGCAACCGCGTACTTTTCATACGGCGCCAGCAGATACTGTCCGTCAAAGGTGATCTTTCCTTCGTCGCCGGCAACGGCTTTTTCGGTAACATACACCCATGCGGCAGGATTCAGGCTGGTATCCCAGTGATACAGGGTGAAGCGTACAGAGGCTGCGCGTGCATAGCCGATGTCATCCGTACCCTTGATATTGTTGAACTTGGTGATTTCCAGCTTGTTGCCGGTTGCGTTGGTGAGGTATGTGCCCGGAACCGGAGTGCCGACCGTGAAGTTTTTCACGTTGCCGCGCTCCCCAGCCGGCTTGGTGGCATCATACTTCAGTTCGACCTCGATGTAGTTCTTGGTCGGATCCGGGTTGATGACATGTCCCGGAGGCGGAACCGTCTCACGGATGCGGTAGGTCGTCGGCGCCGTGCTGTCCAGCGGGATGATGGCCTTATAGCGGCCGGTCCCCTGGTTGTTGTTCTTGATCTCTTCCACATAAGATCCGGGGATCACAACCCAGTCTTCAGCCTCTTCGCTGTAATGGAGGACCTCAAATTCGGCGCCGGAGAGGAGGTTCTGCGTTGCGGCGTCGTACTTGCGGAAGTCCACACGGCCGTAGAGATACTGGTTGGTTACTTCGATGGTAAAGCCCTCGGCAGATTCCACCGGAATCTCATAGCGCGTAGCTCCGGGTTTCAGTACGATGACATTATCACCGATCTTTACTGTAGTCAGGATGAAGTGATCCGCGTCAGCATAGCCGCTCTCCGTGGCGTTGACCACTTCTTCCAGATAATAGGTCTTTCCGATGGAGAAGTAGGCCGTGCTGCTGCCCTTCTTAAAGGTGACCGGGTTGCTCTGTGTCGCCTTTGTGATGGTAGCCGAGCCTACAGGCTCTCCGCCGGTTTCTTCCTCATACATATTCAGCGTGACGGACCAGTTGCCGATGTCCGAGTTGCTGAGATCGCCGGCAGCGACAACCTTCCTGGCCTGCAGTCCAGCCTTGATCGGGTCTTTTGCCGCCATAGACACAGCCGATGCGTTATTCGCGATTGTGCTCTCGAAAACGGTCGGGATCTCCTGTGCGCCAATGGTAATCGGGCTTTCCGGTGTCGTCGTAACATCCACGTCCACAGGCAGACCGCCGGTGACGACCGCTGTGTAGATTACAATGTTTCCATCCACAACCAGACGCTCATATCCGCTCGGAGCGCCCATCTCAAAGAAGGCATAGACGCCGGGTTCCATGTTCTGCTTTGTCCATCCGGAAGTCTGTACCGTTATATCGCCGACAGTTGTCCAGCCTGCGGCCTCAAAGATATCTTTGACATCCGAGGATGCAGTGCCGTCGGGAATTGCCGGAACGGTCACCGAAACATCGCCGCTGAGTGCACTGAAGGGCTTGTAGAAGTAGCGGAAACTTGCGCCGTTCAGCGGAGTAATATTATTGGTGTCTTCCAGATCATATTTCTTGAGGGTAATCTCTGTCAGGAGCGGGTTCTCGATGTCAAGCTGAAGGACCTTATTGTTGGCCTGATCCCACGGCGCGATCGCAGTGATCGTAACATCCTTGCCGCCGTCCGCACCCTTCGCGGTATAGGTGTATCCCAGCTTCATCCCGTTGTTACCGACGAGTGCAGCCAGATCAGGGTATGCTACCGCAAACCACGCCGCAAAATTCGCTGTGGAGACATTTGCGGGCCCGGACTCTGTCAGTTTGTAGGTGCCTGTCGGGAGGTTCGAGAAGACGTATACACCGTTGCCGGTATGGGTGGCCTGGAGGCTGTTCAGCTTGAAGACCATATTGGTGATCGGCGTACTGGTACCCATGATCTTCTTGGTGAGCTTAAGGTCGATCTTCTCGGGGTTGGCCATGTAGACCGTCACCGGAACGCCGCCGACCGTGAATTCGCGGTAGTGTTCGTCCGCCTCCAGGTAGGCGTTCTCATAGTTGGCCGCGTGATCGCCGAGGCTCGTCTCATACACGCGGTACTTGCCCATGGGAAGGCCGTTCCAGAAGAAGAAGCCTCCAAGCTCATCCGTGGCGAAGGTCTTGCTGGTCCAGGTGTCATTCTCATAGTTCCAGGGTTTCCATGTGCTGCTCGCCTCGTCCCAGCGCTTCAGGGTCATTGTCACGCCGGAAAGAGGAACCGCGCCGTAATTGCCGGTTGCGATCTTCTCGCTGTATTTGTCAGCTTCTGTTCCTGCCAGCTGCACCGTCGCGGCGGTTGGCACATAGCCGACCTTGTAGATTTGCGCCGAGATGTTCGTCATCGGGTAGTCCACGATGCGCTGCAGCGGATCGCCGAAGCCATAGTAAATCTTGTGGCCTTCTGCATCCGTTGTGTAGTCCGCATCCGTGGCATACCAGAGGCGGCCTTCCTGGTACTCGGCAAGGTGGATCTGCGGATCCGTCGTCTTGACGAAATACAGATCGCTGAAGAAACGGTACTTGTTGCCGGTGCCACTCGGATTCTTATCTACAAAGATCAGATAGGTCTGGTAATCTCTCTGGGTGTAACCGTAGCCATCCGGCGCTTTGGTCTCTCTGACCTCCACCGGGATGCCGTAGATATTCCAGCCGGGATGCTCCGGATCGGACAGACTCGTATTAATAATGTTGGTAACATTGATACTTCTGCCCTCGGACATACCCGCTACTTCATATTCTACCAGATAGTAGTTCGGATCAGTTTCGTCAGCTTCCGTCTCCGGGTTATCCTGCTTAGGCAGGACCAGCTGATAGGTACCGCTCTGCGCAAGGGCCAGTTCCTGAGCGCCCTCGGTCGTCGGCGTCAGGTTCAGACCGGAGGTCATCGTGCACAGTACCGCTCCATTGAGGATCAGCTCAAAGTCGCAGTTCGCCAGCGGCTCATACACATGCTTACGATTTCCGTTCTCATCATAGCTGTCACGCCACTTGGCAAGACGCAGCGCAGCGAGAAGGATATTGCCAGTGCCGGGACCTTCATCCCACTCGTTCAGCGTATCCTCATGGTTGATCTGGTCCATGTCATACCCGAGTGCATAAATGATGGGACTATTATTCACTGTGCAGGTGACGGTTTGAGTAAGCAGATTCGAGTACCAGAAGGTATACTCATAGTAGGGGTTGGGATCAACGGAGTTCGGTCCGACGTTGTCCTCTACCATGACATAGACATAGTTTTTGTTGATGCCGCTGTCTACGTTGGTGAGGAATTCGGCCGTTATCGGGTTGCCCTCCGCATCCTGGAGCTGGCCGGTGGTATAGGTGCCGATGAGTTTCCAATGGCCGGCCTCTTCCGAGTCTTCTCTGACAAAGGCGACATTGGTCTGCCCGTCTGTCAGAATATAGCGGTACAGGGAGTAGACGCAGTCGTCCAGCGGTGTATCGCCGGTGCCCGGTGCTCCGGGAGCGGGATCCACGCCCGGAATGCGGTTGCCGTTTGCATCGCCGATCGGCGGTGTTGCATTCTTATTGTCGTCTCGGGACTGGCCGTCCTTCCACTTCTTCAGATGGAACTGAACCCAGTGGTTGGAGTTCAGCAGTTCGCCGAGATCGTATTCGTTCTTATCCAACGTAATCGCAATCTCATCCGAAGGAAGGGTCAGGTGGTTATACGGGCTCAGATCCGTCAGATTGCCATGGTCCGCGGGATATGCGCCTTCCTGCACTCCGTTGTTAAAGTACGGGAAGTACTCGGAGTCGTTGGAGGCCATCTCCACCAGCGCGTATTCGTATCCGCGCTCAAGCCTGTCAAAGCTGATCACGCCGCCGTTCTCGGTATCGGCTTCCTTGACATAGACCCATGCGTTCGGATTGGGCGTGGTCTCGCTGACGGGTCTCTTATACAGGCCGATGGTAACGCCGTCCATGTTGAAGCGCATGCCGCCGTGGAACCACTGATATCCGTCAAACTTGTACTTGATGGCGGAAATCTTCAGGCTGGTCGCGTTGTTGACCTTCAGGGTCGCGCCATTCAGGTCTTTGGTGTTATAGCTGCTGCCCGACTCCTGAACCTCCAGCTGGAAGACCTGGCCGTCGGAAACCTTATAGTATTTGCCGGCAAGAGTGCCGGATGCGCCGCCCTCCCAGGTGGAAGGCTCGCCTTCGAGAACCTTATAGTACAGGCGGTTTCCATCCGCGTCATAGAGCGGCAGATCCTCGATCCTGGCAATGCCGTTGGCGTTTGTATTGGCTTCGCCCACCGGCTCAGTCCCGATAATGGTGCCCTGAGCGTCGCACTGCCAGATTTCGACATGGAAGCCCTTGATCTGGACATCCTGTCCGTTTACGGTCTTCTGTACCTGCACCTTTTCCTTCAGATAAATGTTGTAGAAGGTGAAGGACTTTGTCGAATCGGAAACCGTGATCGGTGTGAACGTCAATCCGGTCTGCGCATCATAGGTATATGTGATCGCGTTCGTCCCGTCCACTTTTCTGCCGTACAGCGTGGCTACGCGGGTATACTCTGCAGCACCATTCGCAGAGTTCGGGTTCAGGTATCCAGCAGGAACCGTCGTCTCAGCAATGTAATAGGTTCCGGCGGGCAAAGACTTGCTAGCGCTGGATGCACTGGAGAGATCGAAGACCACCGGTGTTCCGCCAATGGGATAGGTTACATACTGTCCCTGTTCATTCTTCACATAGACCGTAAACTTCGCACCGGTCAGGTTCTCCTGCCGTCCCATGGTCTTTTTGGTGATGGTAGCGTCGGGATTGGGCTTGTTGCGGACATCATACTGCTTATACTTTGTGCTGGCATTGCTCATCTCCGGCTGTGTGGAAGCTGTCAGGTCGATCACACCGAGATTCGTCGTGGACGGACTTGTTCCCTGATCCGTCTGGAGGTTCAGGAATGTATAGCCGCCAGCAATTTCGGTTTCTTTATAATAGTACTTCTGTCCGGACTTGAGGAATATATACGCACCGGTCGTATTTCTGGGCAGCGATACATCCTTCAGTTGGGCACCGGTCTGGGCATCGGTCGCGATCTGAGTGCAGGCAGCATCCGTATAGATTGTCACCTTGCATCCGGCGAGTGTGTTTTGGCTGGATGTGCCTGTTGCTCCAACGAACTTTCGGATACGAACCGGGATTGCGTCTTTGTAGTTCCTCAGACCGACACCGTAGGTGTTTCTGCTGGTCGACATATTGACCTTAACATATTTAACACCGCCGATAGTGACGATCTCCGTGCCCTGCAGGCTACCATTGACGCCAAAGTAAGTATAGTCCGACCCGTTCCCGCTTGAAGGCAGGTTCTCTTTGACATAATACGTATATGTGCAGGTTGAGTCGTAGATAATCTGGTTATTCCATTCCGCTGCAGTATCTCTGCTGGCATTCTTCGTATCATCGACCTTTGTCAGCTGAGAAGCTGCTGCAGGATTACCGTGGCCGTCTGTCGCCCCTGTACCGTCCCAGCGATAAAGTTCAACCGGAACCGTCCATTCGGCCGTATCTGCTGTTACAGCTTGTCCGTTATTATTATAATAATAGTAGTGTTTATAAACCTGGACACCGACCTTCAGGCGGTTGTACATGCTGAAGGTCTTAGAACCGCCGACATCGACCGTCTTCGGCTGTGTCGCCGAAGTCGTATAGGTGGGCTGGTTGGTGTAAGTTCCGTTGGCATTCTCCACTACCGGATAATAGCCGCTGGCAACGGTCTCGACAAAGCGATACTTATACGGAGTGCCGTTCGCATCCTTCGCCGGGACTTCCACATAGATCTGGCCGTTGTCATTCAGTGTTGTTGGGATATCCGTCGTCCCGTCGATCATTTTGGTGACGGTCTCCCAATCGCTTTCAGTCGGGTTTTCTTTGGTTGTACGCTGCAGCACAAAGGTGCCGCAGTTCTGGTGGTAATTGTTGCTGACCTGCGGGAAGCTCGTCACATTCGCTTCGGCACGGCCGACATACTTGGTGAGGGTAAGGTCCGCCTTGGTCTTTGTGTTCGTATAGGTCGGTTCATAGGTGATATACTCGCCTTCACCGTCGCCGATTACGATCGTCTTGGGCCATGTGCCGTCTTTCGCGTAGCCGGGAGTCGGTTCCGTCTCATCCAGGGTATAGGTACCGTAGGGCAGGTTGTTGTACGTGCCCTTACCGGAGTCGTTGGTTGTCAGGAAGTCGTGCTCCTGACCTTCGTTGTCAACCCACTTGACAACGTTCCCGTTCGCGTCTTTCAGCTGGAACTTGGTCCCGGAAAGCGGATTGCCATCCTGGTCTTCCTTGGTGATAACGATCTTGCCCTTGCATTCCTTGTTCTTAAAGGTAACGGTCCAGACGTCGCCGCGGTCCGCCGTAAAGGAGACTTCGCTGTTGGCGCCGTCCACGGAGGATCCGGTTTTTGCCGCCTTTACCTCCTGGAACTTCATCTGACCGATGTAGGCCGAGTCAATCGTCTCACTGATCTTGAAGCTTCCGGGAAGGACATAGTAGGACTTGGAGATGTCCGTGATGGTAACGCTCTGGGAATTCGCATACTCCGTATACGTGTTCCCGTTCTTCGTGTAGACCTTGAACTGGCTTCCGTCGGCAGCTGTCATCGTGTAGGTGATGGTGCCGAAGCGGCCGTCATAGGTGATCTCACCGTCGTTCAGAGTCTGCAGCTTCTTGACGATCTTGACCTCTGCCGGTTTCTTGTTGAACAGCGTGGCAGTGGATACCGCATCGTCGCTGTCATTCTGAATGATCGGCTGCGTCGGGTCGATGCCGTTTGCAAGCGTAGCCTTGGTATCGGCTGTGTTTGTCGCCTTCAGCGTATAGGTCGCAGGGTCATAGAACTCGGAAATCAGGCTCGTAACGTCGTAGACCGCCGTGACATCATAAACGGTATACCGCGGCAGCACCGGATCGCCGCTGGCGACGCTGATCTCACCGTCATGGTTTGCATCGATATACATTCCCGAGTTCAGGATCAGGTCTGCATTGGCTCCCGTACCCCAGACTGTAATCTCCTGGCCAAGCAGGCTGGTGATGTTGACAGGGGACGTCCCATCGCCGACCTTCTGGATGATCACAGAGGTCGGATCGAGATCGAGGCCGGAATTCCCGCTGAAGAGCTCAACGATGCTGTCCTTCAGCGTCAGGCTTGTCACAGCGTCGCGTCCGTTGCGGATATAGTCGCTGTCCTCGATGAGCATGTTATTGCCGTCCATCAGACCGACCTGAATCTTCCACTTATAGGTGGCAGTCGTCACTCCGTTTACAGTCTTGACTTCCGGGGCAGCAGATTCGGACTTGTCAACTCCGTAAACATCGGGAGATTCGGTGGTGATGTTGTTGCCGGGCGCAGTAACGCTCTTCTCATAGGTGGCAACCACATAGTTGGCATCCGTCGGATTCTTGGTCTTGTCCACAACATCGAACTGTGCCGTGAGGGTCGCCATCTGGCTCATGTCATACTGATAGATGGCATGCTCCAAGCCGTTGTTTCCGATGAAGACCTGAAGATCAAAGGTATCGGACGTCGGAGTGGATGTACCGTCCGGGAAGACAGTAATGGTATAGGTATGCGGGACCGAAAGATCGCGGTCATTCGGATCCGCAGACATCGCATAACCCTTGCCGTTTGACTGCAGAATGAGTCCCGCGGGAAGTGTCACCTTAAGTTCGATATCGTGAAATCCGTCATACAGAGACTCTGTACCGTCATAAGGATGGCCGGACCAGTTCTTGGCCTGTGCGAGACCGTACTGGAGCTCATACTTTACTACGTCTCCGGCATGGTTGCCGTCACCCACCAACGCGGTAGGACCGCTGATAATGGAAAGATAGACAGGGGGAGGATTGCACTGCCCGTTCGGCCCATAGAGACTGTTGGCGCGGTCGATCAGGGCCTGCGGCCAGTCAATATCATCTTCCGCAATCATTCCGCGCGCCGCGTTCAGCGCAGCGGAGTTGACGGCGACGATTTCAGAAAAATTTTCGGTCGATACCGTTGTTGTAAAGGTGTGGTCGGACGCGTCCATCGAGACGGAAACGCCGAGTTCATCCACAGAGCCGTCTTCGCCGATATGATAGGCGTCCACGGAGCTGCGGCCCTTCGCATCCAGTGCAACCTGGGAATAGGTGACCTTCACAGGCACCATCGGCTGGATTTCGGTATCGGGATCCTCCGGCAGGTAGAAGCTGATGTCATAGCCGGCAACCTGCTCGGACAGAACATAGCCGTCGTCGATCAGCGCGTTGACTGCCATCGAAGACTCTTCATAGGAATAGCCTTCACTCATCAGCAGGCGAATGAGAACCATTGCCTCATCAACCGGTACAGCGCGCATCTGAATACCCTCGGGCAGAGCACCTTCGGGGATGGCTACTTTGACTTCCACGCCGTCCGGCATGATCTCGGACAGCTCTGCCGCGGGATAGCGGACAGGCTCTTCCTCCGGCTCCTCAGCCACAGGCTCCTCGACAGCTTCTTCCGCTGCCTTGAAGTCTACGATGGCATAGGGAGAGAAGGCAAGGGACGTGAAGACCACCGTGCCGTTCGCGGTATCGAAGGCGGCATTCTTCACTTCCGTTGCAGAGCCGTTCACCAGGTGGAAGAGACGCGGCTCGCTCATGCCGGTGATGGCAGCCGAGCTCAGGGTGATGCGGATGCCCGCGTTCCCGTTCGGGTACACGGTAAAGCCGCCCGCCTTGAAGCCGATGTCCACCGCAGCCATGGAGGCGATGTCGAGCTTCTGCTCACTGCCGGCGTTCACGACGGAGAGAACCGTCTCGCGGGCATAGTTCTCATTGAACTCGCCCACAACCAGCTCCGCCGCCTCGGCAAGAACGTTCTTCGGGATCTCCGCCAGGACGGAGAAGCCGTTCCACTCGGCGCTGAGATCGCGGACAAACTCGTCCTCAACCTTGACCTCGGCCTGGGGCTCCTCACCGTCGGCGTACTCAAAGGTCTCGCCCGGGTCGGTGCCTTCCGCCGGTTCGGAGGCGACGTTATCCGAGCCCTCTTCCACGAAGGGGACCCAGTTGTTTCTCGCGATCATGAGAACCAGGAAGCAGTCCGCACTCATTTCATAGCAGAAGCTTCCGTCCTCGTCCACGGTGAGGCCCGCCGCAGCCAGCTCGGCCGTGGCGGCATCGCCGTTCATCAGCGCGAAGACGGGAACCTCGCCGCTGTTGACGTAGCCGTCGAGCCAGCTTCCGCTGACGCGGACAGGGAGACGCGGCGACGCGTTGTCCTGGCCGATCATCATCATCTGACCGGCGCTGTTGACAAGCTTGACCGCCATGAAGTCGCTGACCTCGTAGCCAAGCGCTCTCTGCATCGCGTTCCTGGCCCAATCGGTCTCGTACTCGTTCAGGGTGTCGATACCCAGATCCAGACCCTCGGCAAAATCACCGGCAACGAAAACACGCAGCGCCGGGTCAGCCGCGGATCCAAGAACGAGGTTCAGCCCCTTGCCGTCTTCCGGATTTCCGGCTTCGCCGGCGTTCTCCGGATTGAGCGAAGGATCGGCGTACTCAAAGGTCTCGCCGGGATCCACAGGATCCGTGCCTCCGCTGACGGGGTCGTCTCCGCCTTCGCCCGATCCTGCGTTCGGATCGGCCGGGTCGGCAGGATCAGTCGGGTCCGCCGGATCTTCTCCGGTTGCACCTGACTCGCCTCCTGTCGGGTCGGCGGGGTCGGCCGGTTCGTTCCCGGGTTCG
>JAEEGL012439116.1_pt1 | contig 22035 bp, 14 predicted proteins | sample 9134231 | NCBI WGS metagenome assembly JAEEGL01 (sample SAMN16246548, study PRJNA631951) | gut metagenome | biome: gut microbiome; feature: rumen; material: fiber-attached | host: Bos | place: Iran: Karaj | collected 2018-10 | reverse complement strand
TTGCTGTGATAAGATCCAGGGCGCTGATGCCGGTAGCATCGAAGATGGTGATCTGTTCAGCGTTCTCTCTCCCTTTAACTTCTCCGGTAAGCACCTGCCCGATCTCTCCTCCGAGCTCGCCTTCTGTGATGGTTCCCTTCTTAAGAGGGATCTCCATCTCGCCGACCCTCTTGCACTGATCAAGGTCGTCTCCGAATACGCGGGCACCTCTGAAGATCTCAGGATCGATCTCCTCTTTTCCTTCCATGTCGGAGCCGATGCAGCTGAAGTGTGTACCGGCCTTTACCCATTCTTTCCTGATGACGGGCTCGCGGCTGGGAGTCACAGTGATGATGATATCAGCCTCTCCTACAGCCTCGGCAAGATCCCTTACTGCCTCGAAGGTGACGCCGGACTTATCCATCTTAAACTCATTATATAATCTGGAGCAGCAGTTGTCAGCGAATTTTTCAGCATTAGGCTGGTTGACAGGATCTGCAATGAGGACTTTTTTAATACCGGGGAAGAGTGTCAGGGTGGCTGCGATCTGGAACATGGCCTGCTGACCGGCTCCCAGGAGCATCAGGGTTTCGGATTCAGGTCTTGCCAGAGCCTTGGCTCCAATGGCGCCTGCAGAACCGGTCCTCATGCCGGTGATATAAGCTCCGTCAACTACTCCTATAGGCATACCGTTAGTGGAATCGAATACCATGATCCATGCTATATGTGAGGGGATCCCAAGCTCGTGATTTGCAGGAAACTCATTGAACATCTTCATTCCGTGGATATTGATGTCGCCCTTGATGCCGCCGGAGCGGATGTCCATGTTGGAACCCTTACCATCGTCGAATTCGTGATAGACCAGAGGCCACACGATAATTTCTCCTTTGGTCTTGGCCTCGTAAACATCCTTGACTCCTTCAATAACTTCTGCGATATTCAGCCTATTCTTAAGTTCTTCAGTTCCTAAAACCTGTACGTTCATGGTGATCTCCTTTCTTTTTCCTTTTGTGATTTCAGTATAGTAAAGCAGCTCTTTTCCCGCAACAAAAAACTTTTGGAGTATTTAAAATTATTTATAATATATTGCAATTAATCTTGTATTATTTTATAATTATCTGTAGAAATTATTCGCATAAGCACGATATTACAACCTTTATTATCATTTTCTTTTGTAAAATATTATAACCATGTATTACACTATTTCAGACTTTTACAATACCTACAGAGACCATATCAAGATGCTCTCAGGCAAGGGCGGTCTCACCCGTCGTGTATCTTCCATGGGCATCCTGGATTACGAATTCCTTCCGGAAGTGAGCGGCAAGTACAAGCACTACAATTTCGACAGAGATCAGCTGGTGGTCACCACCTTCATGTATGCCAGAAACAACCCGAACCTGGTCATGGATGCCATCAAGGAACTGATCAACGTAGGTGTCAGCGGGCTGGTCATCAAGGATATCTTCAAACTTAAGATCCCCGAGACCATCCTGAGGTACGCGGAAGCCAAGAACTTCCCTGTCTTTGTCCTGGAACCCGGCAGTTTGTTCATCGAAGACATCATCTTCGACGTAAAGACCGCCATCGTACGTCAGGCCTCTTCAAGCCATATTGAGAGGGAACTGGACATAATCACCCGGGAAGGCATCAGCGAGCAGGAAGTCTTTGACCACGCCAAGCTCATCAACCCTTCTTTTGAGACTCAGCATCGAGTCTACTGTATCCATATGGGCAATAACATGAGCAGAGATTCTTTTGCGGACTATGTCAGAAGATATGCCGGATCTCCTCTGGACATCCCTGAGGCTATCCTGGCATCCTTCGGCATGGGGCTTCTCTATATCGCCACCTGGGAACACAAGGCGATCCTAAAAGACAGCGCCATAGTAGAAGCCATCCGCGAGGAACTCAAAGTGCCCGACGCCTTCGTCGGCATCAGCGATACCCACTATTATTTAGGAGAGCTGGGGCAGTCCATTAAAGAGGCTTCCTACGCCTCCCTTATGGCAGCAGAGAAGAGCAAGCCCTTTGAAAGCTACGATGATCTGGGCCTTCTTCGCATGGTATTCCCTTTGACGGAGGCCAAAGTCCTACAGGATTACAGTGCTAAGATCCTCACGCCGATCCGTGATTTTGATCTGGAGTCGAACGGCAAGCTCATGGAGACCCTGGCCGCTTGGTCAAGGCACGGCATGAGTTTCCCGGAGGCCGCTTCTGAACTTCATCAGCATGAGAACACCGTAAGATACCGTATGGATAAGATAGGCCAGCTCACAGGCCTTGACTTCAAGAAGGCCTCTGATGCTCAGCAGCTCAACATGGCCTATCTCATAGACTATTGCGGGGAGCTGAAACAGCGGCTGTAACAGTCTTCTTAAGCCGGGCCAAAGCCTTCGGGCGACAGTTTTTTGCAAGTTATGTATGTATTCATGCAAGGTATTCCAAAGCCTTGAAATCCCGGATTCCCTAAGTTATACTTGACTCATCAAAAGGGAAGCAGGAGGAACGGAGATGAAACTCAAAGTCATGCTCTCAAGTGACGACCCCATCATGGAAGAGCTCAGAAAACTTAATATCGAGATCGATGATCGCTCGGAATACGTCCTCACCAGGCGGGAGATGGACCTTAATTATCTCCCTGCAAAAGATGGTGATCAGACTTTTTATATATCGATCGATGATATCATTTTTATCGAGAGTCTCGGCCACGATGTGATGCTCCACACTAAGGACGGCGTCTACGTCACCAGGGAGCGGCTCAAGACACTGGAAAGGATGCTGGATCCCGACGATTCCCTGAGGGTCAGCAACTCTTCCATCGTTTCCGTCAAAAACATCCGCCGTATAGAGGCATCGATCCTGCAAAAGTTCATTTTGCACATGTCCAACGGGGATAAGGTGGATGTGACTCGTTCCTACTACTATATTTTTAAAGATAGATTCAACATTTAGGGGAGGAATTTATATGGCAGTCTTATTAAGCATTTTCATACTGCCGGCGATACTGCTGGCCATGCTCTTGATCCCGGTGGTGGTGGCGCTTATCTACAAAGGTTCCTACAACAACCATCTCAATCAGATGATGACGGGTGATGTCATGGGCAAAAAATGGATCTCACCTTTCGCTCTCGGAGCCATAATCTTTCTCGTAGAGGTGCTCATCCTGGTGGGTTCCTTCGGACTCTTTATGGTGAACACCAAGACAAATAGCAAAACCGAGATCGATGCCAGCGACAACTATTCCTGGACCTGGCCTGAAGGGGAAGTACCCGAAGGAGAATATCGCGAATTTGACGGAGATCCTGTGGAGGGTTATGACATTCTAAACAGAGACGAAGGGGACTTTCACTATACTGTATATAAAAGGACCTCTCCCGGCGAGGAAAATGATCCTGAATATGCCATCTGCATCAACTATACCGGTGACGGAGACGTAAAGTCCTATATGGCAATCACACAATTTGCCGATAATTCCGGGGCTTCAGGCTTTGGAAACAACGGCACTGCAGCTGACAGATACATCGGAGTCATCGACACTCAGCACGTCATCGTGAGATCCATAACTGAAGATTCCGAAAATGGTACTATGACCAGGATCGTAGATGATTACGACTTTGACGTTATCTACAATTTTGAGGTCTACGATATGGAATACGATAAAATGATCGATCCGACGACCCACAGTCTCGGCAGTGTGAGTATCAATCTCAGTGAACTGAATTTTTAAAACATGAAAAAAGCAAAAGAAGACCCTGCGAATCCGCAGGGTCTTCTTGTATGTGGAAGGAGCTGAGCAATAGCCCTTTATTTCTCATTCCTTGTGAGCATCTTCACCGCATACTCGATAAATTTCTTTACTGCAGGTGACTGGTGGCGGCCTTCAGGAAGGGCTATGCCGAAGGTCACGTTGATCTCCGGATCCAGCGGCTTAACGGCCAGTCTGTCCTTCCAGATGGTGGTACATAGCTCATTGGTTATGGTCATCCCCAGACCACTCTGTATCATGGAAAACATGACGGGATTCTCCATGGTGGTGAACTTGATCCTGGGGTCGATCTCATTGTCCCTAAGAAGGTTCTCAACATCAACGTCGTGTCCCATAGCAGGCATGATGAAATCTTCATTGCCGCATTCCTTAAGAGGATAGTGGCTGGCTTCCGCGTATTTATGCTCCTTGGGAAGTACGGCTACCATGCGGTCCTCTGCCAGGGGGATCCACTCCAGGTCCATGGGTTCTGAATATATAAGGAAGCCCATGTCCGCTGTCCCTTCATTTATCCATTCCAGCATCTCCTGCCTGATACCCTCCAGAAAATTGATCTTGATTCCCGGGTAATCTTCAAGGAACTTCTTGATGACTTCCGGCAGCCAGTAGGTGGCTACGCTGGGGTACGACGCGATGTTCACCGTACCTACGGCCAGGCCTTTGATGTCGGAAGCCAGACCGTATATGGCGTATTCGCTTTTAAGGAACATTCTGATGTCGGGAAGCATGCGAGCTCCCTCAGCTGTCAGTCGGACGCCCTTCTTGGTGCGTTCCAGAAGTTTGAAACCCAGTTCATCCTCCAGCCCTGTTATGAGCTGGCTCACGCCCGAAGGGGTGTAGCCCAGTTTGTCTGCTGCAGCCGTAAGGCTGCCCTCTATAGCTGCGGCATAAAATGCTTTGCATCTTGCGGTTTCCATGGTATCTCCTCGATCTGCCAAAAGAACTATTTTAAGTAATACTTAAGTTTATCTTAACATATTACAGTTTTACTTTCAATAATTTTGATGTTATATTATAGACAACAAAAGGAAATACTTCATAGTTTAAATAAAGGAGGTACATCATGTTAACTTCAATCATTATCGTGACCATCATCAGTACAGTATACGGAATTACCAAGAGCTGCTTTTATGACACCACCTTTACACGTAAGCACTTATAATTCCTGATCTATAGAACATCTTTGTTAAAAGCAACCATAGAGAGAACGCGGCGCACCTTTCCGGCCGCGTTCTTTTTTACTGGCGTGGTGGCTTCTTTGGCCGCGACCTCTTGAAGAAAAAACCGGTCAGGAGTATAATAATCAGTGTAATCAAAGTCAATAATTCATATTTCACAATACTTTTATGGAGGCATACTATGGAAAAGATCTATGATTTCATTAAAAAATGCGGTACCTACTATCTTGCCACCGTTGACGGTGATCAGGCCAGAGTAAGGCCCTTCGGCACCATCGATCTCTTCGAGGGCAAGCTTTACATCCAGACCGGCAAGGGCAAGGATGTTTTCAAGCAGGCCAACGGAGCCAAGGTCGAGCTCTGCTGCTTCGACGGAGAGCGCTGGCTGCGTCTCGCAGGCACTCTGGTAGATGATGATAACGTTGCTGCAAAGAAGCACATGCTGGACGACTATCCTCAGCTTCGCGCCATGTATGACGAGAACGATCCCAATACCGCCGTTCTCTACTTCAAAGACGCCAAGGCTACCTTCTCCAGCTTCACTGCTGCCCCGGAGACAATTGAATTCTGATCAGGACTTTCAATAAAAGGAAAACCTCCCACACAGAAGTGCGGGAGGTTTTTTCAATATCTCAATGCGTAGGACCTGTTATTTCTTGATCTTGGTTTTCTTCTTAAGTACCGGCGAATATGCTCCATAGTTCTTGTTGGTCTTGGTGTAGATGCTGACGGTCGAGGTCTTGCCGATCTTCTTGCCTGTCCAGGTGAATTTAGCCTTATATGTGGTCTTGTTTCCCTTGACGTAGGTGTAGAGCGGCGTGTTGCCCGTTCCGTGGATGTACAGGCCGACGATTCCGGGTTTCTTCTTGAATTTGACGGTTACGGTGTAATCTGTCTCCCATACCCAGTATCCTTCATGAACCAGAATGATTCCTTTGTAAAGAGGCTTTACCCAGACCTTGTGCTGCTTGCCCTTGGAGATGGTGACTGACTTGACTACAGGCTTAGCCTTAGGTCCGGTCTTGATGGTCACGGCCTTAGGTGTTGAAACGGTGGAGCTGGAGAAAATATATTTATTTCCGCCATAGGTGGTCTCCTTGAGATATACAGCACGGAAGGTATATTTCTTGCCTGCTTTGAGATTCTTGATATTGAGTTTTACCTTATCGTTAGGAGCCAGAGGTCCATAAAGAGACGAATCGCTCCAGTCGGACTTCGTACCCTTCAGCTGCAGATAATAGTCGTATTTTGCTCCATTGTGGTTTGGAACGGAGAATGTGATAGTCTTATTGTTGGTTTCGAAGTATGACTGCTTGAGGCTGGGCTTATCGTAGATAGCGGTCGGAAATACCTTAGGATAATAAACTTCTGTATCGTCTGTCATTACAGCATAGAGAGGATGATAACCGATGTCCAGCTTCTTTGTATCAAAGGTCACGCTGAAGGATTTGCCGCTCAGCTTATCATCTATGATCCATCTGTTGCCTTCATAGTTCTCTGTGTATACGCCCTTGAAATCAGCGCTTCCTGTGGTGGTGCCAGTGATGGTGGCGATTCCCTTGGAGTCGATCTTAATGTCAAGGTTGGTTGCAGCAGCGGGGGTCTCGCCGCCCGAAGGAGTCTCTCCGCCCGAAGGAGTCTCGCCGCCGGAAGGGGTCTCACCGCCGGAAGGAGTCTCTCCGCCCGAAGGAGTTTCACCGCCGGAAGGAGTTTCACCGCCCGAAGGAGTTTCACCGCCCGAAGGAGTTTCACCGCCGGAAGGAGTGCTGGGCGTAGATCCTGACGATGCTGATACTACCAGATACTGGTCAGTGTTATTGTTATAGCAGGTCGAATTATATTTATCGCCGCCATCGGCGTAGAAAGTATAATATTTGCCTACGTCTGATGCTCTTACAGTAATAGTAAATAATCCTGTTGAAGGAGTATATGTCGGAGTTAATGTCTCTTTCAGGCCGCTAAAGCCTTCTCCCTGCACTCCCCAATTGAAGGTAACAGTTTCATCAATGAGGTATGCGTCTCTCATCCCGGAACTGCTTGCTTCCAGATCATCGATGCTTACTGAGAGGACCGCACCAACAGTTACTGTTCCATCACTGTTTACTCCCTGAACTAAATTTGGAACGAAAGCATATCCTCCGCCTGCATAGACCTTACTTACGCCACCCATCATGGGTATTGCAAAGACTACCGCAAACATGAGGATTATACTCAATACTTTATTTCTTGTCTTCATAAGCTTCTCCTTTCTTTCTCAAATATAAACCAATTTTGCTTTATTTATCTAATTCGCTAAAGCGTTTTGCGTAAAATACACCCTTATTTTACATTAATATCATACCATTAAACTTTATGGTGGTAAATCCCTAAATTGTGCAAATCTAATCTTTTGTTTGGTGATCATCCGCCTTTCCCTTCATATATTTGCAAAAAACTTTCCCATAGGTTAAAATAATCCAGTAACGATTTGACGAAAGGACAGGCTTCATTGCAAATGACCTTAAAAGACGAAATGCTCAGTTCCGTCGACAGCCAGCTCGACGAACTCTTAAACATCAAAAAATATATATTTGAACATCCGGAAATCGGAGGAGAAGAAGAGCTTTCCAGCGGGATTCTCGTAGACTACATGCGCGCCCATGGCTTCAGCGTGACTGAAAACTTCTGCCATATTCCCTGGTGCTTCAGGGCAGCCTATGACAGTGGCCGCCCCGGCCCCACCATCGGCCTCACCGCCGAGTACGATGCCCTCCCCGAGATCGGCCACGCATGCGGACACAACATCATCGCCACCGCTCCCGCCGGGGCGGCCGTCGCACTGAAACATGCAGCCAATCACTTCGGAGGAAAGATAATTCTTTTCGGCACACCAGCCGAAGAAAACCTGGACCGCAAGATCGACCTGATCAAAGCCGGCGCCTTCGCCGAAATGGACGTCTGCCTGAACATCCATCCCTTCGGCACCAACATGATGCCCATGAGCTCCACCGCTTTTGATTCATGGAAGATCGACTTTTACGGGCGCGCTGCACATGCAGCCATATGCCCTGAGGAAGGCATCAATGCTCTTGACGCAGCAGTTGATTTCTACCAGATGGTGAACCGCAGAAAGCTCATGGTAGAAGGCCTGAATCTCTATGGGATCATCGCTGAAGGCGGAGTCAAGTACTCCATAATACCCGATCACGCAGTGGTGAAATTCGCCGCGCGAGCCTACTCTGCCGGTCCCATCAAAGCTGCTGAAAGCATAATACAGGAAGCTGCCGAAGCTGCTTGTGAGCTCAACGGCACGACTTACGCCATTTCCGGTGATGAGGCGCCAAACCTGCCCCTCAACACCAACCCACCCCTGGCAGATACCTTCGCCGGGATATACGAAGAACTCAGCGGAGAAGCCATGCCCAGGGGCAATTTCGGCGCCTCCCTGGACCTGGGCGATGTAAGCTGGCGTGTGCCCACCATCATGGCCTGCGTAGGCCTGGGCTGTCCCGGTACAGATCTTCACACTCCGGAATTCAGAGAAGTCACCATGACTCCGTCTGGCGACCGAGCCATGGAACTGGCAGCTAAAGCCTTAGCTCTCACGGGACTTCGCGTCCTGGAGGATCCCGAACTCCTGAAAGCCACCCGCCGCGCCTTCGTCAGGAGCCTTGCGCAAGACAGTCATTTATCCCGTATGGAAGGCAAGCCGGAAGTGATATGACTGTAAGGATTATAATTTTTTTCTCTGTACAGTCAGCTTTCATCCAAAAAACAACCAAAATTGATTTTTCTGACTGTACAGAAATCGTTTTTTTGAAATGCACAATCGCCGCCTGTACATATCCCGATTCTTTTAAACGTACAGTTGCGCACGCAATGCTTTTGCATTCATATTTAAGGCATAAAAACAGAGACCGGAATATCTCCGGTCTCTGTTTCTGTTATGGCTCGCGCCTTTTCATTTTATTTAACGGTTACTTTGATCTTCCTCCATACACCGTTGACGCCTACTACATAGACGTAGCATGTGCCCTTCTTCTTTGCGGTTATTCTGCCCTTGGAGCTTACCTTGGCTATAGCAGTGTTAGTGCTCAGATATCTGAACTTAGCGCTGTGGCTCTTAGCCAGAAGCTTCTTGGAAGCTTTCTCCTTAGTGGCAGTTGCCTTAATGGTGTATTTCTGTCCGACCTTCAGGGAGATCTTGATAGGTTTGGAGTATATCCTCTTGGTGTTGGTATACTTCCTGTCTTTAGTCAGGTTGCCTGTCGCAAAGTGTCCGATGTAGCTTGTGGATATGTCTGTCCACTTGCCATTGATCTGGCGCTGTGCAACGATCCTGAACCTGTAGGTCTGGCCTTTCTTAAGGTTTTTCTTCAAGTATGACCGTTTTGTCGTGGTAGCTATACGCTTGAGTGTCTTCTCACACTTAGCGAAGTATACTCTGTATCTCTGGGCTCCCTTTACCTTCTTCCATACGAATTTTACTGTATTCTTGGACTTGATCGCTGCTCTGGCGACTACAGGATTTACTTCCATGGTCACCGTCTCGCCGCATTCTGTGCAGGTCTTGGTAAGGAGTCCTGATTCCTTAGGTGTTGCTTTTTTGGTGAGTACGTAAGGGCCGTAGGTGTGCTGATGTTCAACAGCAGGCTCTTCGCCATCGCCGGGCTGATCTCCGCCGGGCTGATCTCCACCAGGCTGATCTCCTCCGGGCTGGTCTCCGCCGGGCTGGTCTCCGCCGGGCTGGTCTCCTCCGGGCTGATCTCCTCCGGGCTGATCTCCTCCGGGCTGATCTCCACCGGGCTGATCTCCACCGGGCTGGTCTCCTCCGGGCTGGTCTCCTCCGGGCTGATCTCCACCGGGCTGGTCTCCTCCGGGTGTATCTCCTCCAGGAGTATCTCCGCCGGTTCCGGGATCAGTAGTCTTCGTGCAGACGATGTCAGCTCTGTCTCTGATCCTGATCCTCTGGAAAGGTCCTTCAGGAGCATTGAAGGTATCATCATAGGAAGCCAGTCCTGTTACAGTGATCTCAGCACCTGCTTCGCAGTTCTCAACTTCGTGTCCTGTGGTGATATATCCGTCGATGAATACGCGGGCTACATCGCCATTGGCATCCTTGACCATAATGGTCTGGATCAGTCCGTTGGCCTCTTCGAAGCTCTCTACGGTACCTTTCAAGGTGATCAAAGAACCTTCAACGGAACGATCGTTGATCTGAGCAGCCGTAACTTCCTTAGGTTCTACGCTGCCGCTTCCGATGACTTCGATGGTCTTTACCTGAAGTTCAGGCTCACCCTGATAGAAGTCAGTGTGTCCTACTACTCTTACTTTATCTCCCTCTTTGTAATTTCCGGATACAGGGAAGATGCAGATTCCTGCGGTATCATCCTGAACATATACGCAGTCGAAGAATGCGGTGTCCTTATCATATCCGGATGCATTGGATGTGAGGGTTCCTTCGATGGTGAAGCGATAGCCGGTATCTTCCGGATCGGATGCTTTGATGACGTCTGCTATAGGAGTGACCACTCCTTCAGTTTCTCTGTCAAGGACATCCAGCTCGACCTTCGCAGTGTAGGTTCCTTCTTCTCCATTGTATTCGATCACTGCTGTCACTGTTACTGTAGTGATCTTAGCATCATCGAAGGTGCATGCATATTCGGTCTCCAGAGTTCCGTTGGCTTTTAAAGTATATCCTTTTGTATCGGTTCCGATGACCTCGCCTCCGTTTATGGTGTAGGTCAGGGATTTGACTGTAGCATCCTTTTCTTCGTTATTGAAGAAGGATGTGACGAGCTTGGTCTCTTCACCTTTATATACTTCTTCGGATGCTGCCTTTAAGCCGGTGATTCCCACCTTGGTGGACATTCCTGTCCATACAGGTGCGGTAACTGCAATGTCTCCATCCTTCTGTGTCACACGGATCAGATAGTAGCTATAAGCAGGATCCAGGTAAGTTGCGAAGGATCCTTCCTTCAGCAAGTAGGATTCATCCCAGGTATGAATGGTCTTGCCGCCATCTACGATGATTTCTACCTTAGCGAGCTCATCGCTTTCATCAGGATCATAAGCATTGACATTTACAAGGAGACTCTCAGGAACTTCAGAGAATATGGTTCCCATAGGCTCGTCGTTTACTGTGTAACCAATGTGGAGATTCTTATCCTCAGTAGCATAAACTCTCATGTTGCGGATAGCATCATAGATGCCTTGCTCTGAGAAATCATCTGCCAGAACAACATCTCTTGCGTCGTTGGCATTGCCCCAGCGACCTTTGTGGTTATCCTGGTTGTTGGTAGGTGCTAAATGCCAACCCTTATCCAGAGCCAGGAAGTATTCTTCGTAGCTGGGATAATATCCGCCTGCTCCGATCTGTCCTTCGCCGTTACCTACCTCTACGAGGAACATGTGATCATCGGTCTCCGGATCCCAGTATGAGAAGTCTGTGAAGTTTCCGAAGGTGTTTCCGGGATGGTTGAACTGGTTCAGAGACTTACCCTTATTGATGGTCTCATAGTAGAGTTTCATTCCGGCATCATTTGTCTTGTTGTTAAGTGCTGCGTCATTTCTCGATACCAGACCTTCGCTGTCGAAGGTATTGATATGTCCGGGTCCGCCTGACCAGGTCATCTCGAAGCCTCCGATGGCAACTATATCATTGTGGGTATTGTTGAATGCTGCTACCTTGCTCTTATACTCGTCCCAAAGTGCTTTGCTGGCCGAGGTCATGAGAGACGCATCGTTGAGAGCGTCTGCCGGGTTGGCAGCACTTGTGGTATCAAAGTAATTGGAGTGGTCTGTGAATGCCACGAACTGTACGTTGGCGCTCTCCGGCAGACCGGCAACATATTCCAGAGCGGTATCCAAAGAACCGGAGCCGTCTGAATATGTGGTGTGCGAGTGGAGCTGTCCGAAATACATCTGGTAAGCAGAGAATCCTACGTTGAAACTCCACTGTTTCTCTGCTGATACTCCATCTTCTCTGGTCACTGTGATCTGTACGGTAGTACGTCCTTCAGCCATATCCTCTTCAGGCTTATAGGTGAGTACTCCCTCCTCATAGGTCGCTTCTACCTCCTGGCCGTTTACGGTCATCGTAAAGGTCGGATTTTCGCCTACATTGCCGATCTCGGCAGAGATCACAGGTCTCAGATCTTCCTTTGTCTGAGAATTAGCCGCAGGGCTTATCTCACCGAAGAAAGGCTCATCAAGGACCTTGATGGTCTTCGTCGCGCTGTACTCCAGGCCGTAGGTGTTCTTGACATTAATTGAAATATCAAAGGATTCAATGGGCTCATCGCCATCCAGATATTCAGAAGGAATATAGATGGTGCCGCTTACTCCGGTGAATCCGATCTTAGGAACAAGTTCGGTCTTATCTCCTATGGTATAGGTCGCTTCTATGCTCGGGACTTCAGGATCCAGATCATCCAGAGAGAAGTTTGCTTCGAAGTCCTGTTCAACATAGCGTACATCTGCGCAGTCGAAGATAACTGAAGGTTTCTGGACTACGTCTCCGTAGACGAAAGTATCATCTGTCACCTTGTAGAAATTGAACAGGTAGATGTCCAGTGGATTCTTTGTGCTGTATGTCCATCCTGAGAATACGCTGGAATAGTATTCCATGCAGACAGGTGTACCATTATATGTGCATGTTTTGTTGTAAATGATGTATCCGGAAACAGGATTTCCCTCAGCATCATTACCACTCTTCGGAGTGAGATACCACTTGGCTTCTTCAGGTGCCTTGCCTTCAGCGGTAGGATCTGCCAGATACAGTTCTTCGCTGTTATTTGTTGCAAAGTACTTGTCTCCGAACTTGAAAGCATAGTATCTACCCATGGATTCTACAGTAAATACATAGGCTCCGTTACCCGGATCTGCCAGTTTTCCGTTGCTGTCTTCCTTGATCTCTGTCGGGATAGCATCGAAAGCGTAGTTTGCTTCTTTATACAAACCTACAGATGCGTCCGCAGCCTCATTATAGAATACATACTGTTCGCCGGCAGTAAGGACTTTATCCCACTCTCCGTCATCGTATGCTTCTATGGCTTCCTCCGGATCTACAAGATAGAACTGAAGAGCAAATTCGCTTTCTGTAAATTTGTTAGAAGTCGGGCTTGTGAAGTATCCGCTGAATACCTCTGCCTCATTTCTTACATAGGCTTCAATATATGCCGGTCCGTTTTTACCGGAAACTGTAGGGCTGTTTGCATAGAAGCAGTTCTTTGTCTTGGCCGGTGTCAGAGTCCAGGTATTATCAGGATATGTAGCCACGTTCAGACTGAGCTCAGCATAAGTATCGCTGGGCCATACTGTAATGCTTCTTGTGTCATCGCCGTAAGCATAGAAGCTGTAGGTGCCGTTATCATTTACCTTGACAGACCATACGAAATCATCGGTGAAGTTAACGACCTTGCCGTTTTCTACTGTGGCTGCCTTTGCCCTCAGGTACCAGTCGCCGTTGATGATCGAACTTATAGCCGTCTTGTGTCCCGGGCTGTAGATGGCAACTGTAGCGCCTTCTGTCAACTGGCTGAGATCTGTTACGAGATCGCCGGTATCCTCTACGGGTATTTCAGGTTCTGCACCCTTCTTATAGAAGGTGATTCCAAAAGCATCTTTGTCAGGATCGTTTTTTCCATAAAGAGTAAATCCACTATAGTATTCGAGGTATACATTGCCGAAAGTGCTGGTCATGTCCCCGAGATACATGAAGTAATTGAAATCTTCATTGTCAGGTCCCGTCAGGGTCCACTCTGTAGAAGTGGCGTCTGTTACTACAAGATTGTTGTATGTGCCGCTGACTACGCCGCCGAGAGTGTTATCTCCCTGTTTGAAGGTGTAGGTTCCGTTGCTGTTTTTAGTTACTGTCCATACAACATTCTTATTGTCAGTGGTGATCACTCCCTCTTCAGGACTGAGGGCAACTCCTGTGATCTTATGGCTTGCTATAGTGTTTCCTACAGCGACGCCGTTCTTTGCGTTGTAAAGAATTACCTCATCGCCGGTAGCGAGAGTGCTGCTGAGGCCGAATTTATCTCCCGTGGGCTCAGGCTGATCCTGATGAGCAACGAGATAGAACTGCATTCCGTAGTCTTTTTCGGTCAGCTTTGCTTCTCCTGTGGAATAACCGCAGAAAACGTCTTTATCAGCAGGTTTTTTCTTATAGTAGGTTTCTATGTAAGAATTGCCATAAGATGTTGTAAGCGTGCTGCTGTAGATATAGTAAGTATTGGTATCAGCATTGCACTGTGCAAGTTTCCAGCCGGTAGCTGCGCCGTCATGGCTCTTATTGCTTGTAAGTTCAACATAGTTTCCGCTGAGCCATGCAGTCACTGCTTTATCTCCCTGAGTAAAGGTGTAAACTCCGTCAGATACGCTTACGTCCCAGACCAGGTTTGCTGCCGGTTCTACAACTTTATCGTCCTCTATGGTAACAGCTGCACTATCGAGGTACCAGTCTGCTTCGAGAACATCCGATGTCATAGCCAGCGCATGTCCGGGATTATAGATAACTACCGAGGCTCCGTCCTGAAGATCTGCAAGATCTGTCACGAGACCTTCCTTTTCAGTTTTAACAGTGATCTCGGAAGCCAAAGTGTTTCTCAGCTGCAAAGTAGTGTTATTGATACCGACTGCAGCCTTGACATCTACGATATCCCCCACCTTGATGTCCCAGGCTCCGTCGGTCTTACCTACTACAGCTTTATAAATCTGGATGGTCTTGCCATCAGCATCCTTTATTGTGATGTTAGGAAGTAAGAATTGTCCATCTTTGTCATAAACTTCGGTTACCTCAAGGCCTTTCAGACTCACATAGGTGCCGATATCAGCATTGGTGAGCGCTCCTATTGTAGTTTCCTCAGCCGCAAGAGTCATGCCTTCAGACTTCTCATAGGTGGCTCCTGAAAGTTCAGGCAGTCCTCTGTATGTAGCGCGCTTACCTGTTCCAATCACCGTGTCTCCCAAAGAAATGTCTGTAGGAGCTGCATCTAAGTACAGGCAGATGCCGCCGGTCTCATCCTGAACGTAAATGTTCTTTCCATCCACAAGGGTTACTACACCTTTCACTGTGAACTCTGCATCAGCCTCTCCTGCAAGAGCTTCGGCGATGGTATTGTATGTGGGCTCCGGCTCGGCTCCCTTTACGGTGATCTCGGAAGCCAAAGTGTTTCTCAGCTGCAAAGTAGTGTTATTGATACCGACTGCGGCCTTGATATCAAGAGTATCCCCCACTTTGATGTCCCAGGCTCCGTCGGTCTTGCCTACTACAGCTTTGTAAATCTGGATGGTCTTATCCTCAGCATCTTTCACTGTGATGTTAGGGTTTGAATAGCTTCCGTTACTGTCATAAACTTCGGTTACCTCAAGGTCTTTCAGGCTCACATAGGTACAGATATCAGCATTGGTGAGCGCTCCTATTGTAGTTTCCTCAGCCGCAAGTGTCATGCCTTCAGACTTCTCATAGGTGGCTCCTGAAAGTTCAGGCAGGCCTCTGTATGTAGCGCGCTTACCTGTTCCGATGATGGTATCTCCCAAAGAAATGTCTGTGGGAGCTGCATCGAAGTACAGGCAGATGCCGCCGGTCTCATCCTGAACGTAGATGTTCTTTCCGTCCACAAGGGTTACTACACCTTTGACCATAAACTCTGCATTAGTATCTCCTGCAAGAGCTTCAGCAATGGTTCCCAGGGTCAGAGGCTGCTCTTCACCTTCCTGCTTGTCGAAGGCCCAGAAATGGAGCTCCTGGTCTTTTATGTTGCTTGCTATAGCCCCATCTTTGAGTGCATAGCAGCGCCAATCCGGACCGGTGATATAGACACCCAGATATCGCTTAGCAGCATTCGAATCTGCAGCTGTAAGATACCCATCAGTTATGGACCAGTCTAAGCCAACAGTAGGCTTGCTGTTGATCCTTACTCCATTATTAGTAGCGGTAACATAAAGATACAAACTCTTCTCGTCGAGGTTGACTATGCTGTATGTATCTGCATCCTCCGCCTTGGTAATGGTCCAGCCATATGCTTCCTTCCCGCCATTTGCGGTCAGAGTTTTTTCTTCGATGGCAGCTGTTTCTGCCTTCGGTCCGGAACTCGTGGCTGCGGCTGTCGGAAGTATCCAGGTATCATCACCCTTGGTCATCGTAATGGCGACTGGCGTTTCTGAAGCCGCGGCCGCTTCAATGTCATCCAAAAGCGTCCATTGCGATGTGATTCCTTTAGCCGAACCCTCTCCCGTTGTTGGTTCATCTGCATATGCAAGCCCTACCGGGGCGTACATAGTAGTGAAGATCATTCCCAGTGAGACTACCAGGGAAATCACTTTCTTTAGAGTTCGTTTTTTCATAACTTTTCTCCGTATTCATATATAGTAAAAACTATAACTTATGCTGCCCTAATTATACCAAAATACTTCTCCTTGATAAACATAAACTTTGCTGAAGTGATGCAGTTTTTTTGCCATTCTTGACATTGATCGAGAAACTTGCTATTCTTTTTTTGTATTATTTTGCTTATATAAAATCAGCGCTATGTTAGACACATTGAAAAGAGAAAAAACCGCCATCGCGGTCATAATAATTGCCTTGATACTGTTTTTTGCAGCCTTCTTCTGGCTTAACTCAGGAAAGGAAGAGGCGGTACAGGGTTCTGAGTATGTGGAGTACGAGAAAGGCACCGTAGTCGCAGTTTTGAGCGACACGCTGGAGCAGGATCCCGCCTCGGATAACGCTTACCGCGGCGAACAGATGCTGACGGTAAAAGTCCTTTCCGGGCAGTACGAGGGTGAGGAACTTCTGACCTATAACTATGCCGGGCCGCTCTATGGAGTCCCCCTCAAAGAGGGTGATAAGGTGGTTCTTTCCATATCCACTCACTCTAACGGCGACCATCAGGCAGTGGTCTATGAATACAACAGGATGCCGGCGCTGGCCATAGTCATAGTTCTTTTCATTCTGGCTACGGTCCTGGTAGGCGGCAAGACCGGACTGAAATCCCTCATAGGCCTTTTCTTAACGATACTTTGCCTCTTCGCCATCCTCATTCCATGGCTTCTTAAAGGGGCTCCGACTCTGCCCGCCACCTTTGTGGTATGCGTCTTCGTAGCATTGGTGAGTTTCACCATCTTAGGCGGCGTCCATCGCAAGACCATCTGCGCCTTCCTGGGCACCGTATGCGGCACGGCCTTTGCTATGCTCTTCGGCATTCTGGCTCAAAGCCTCGCCAGGATCAGCGGCCTTCTCACTCCTGATGTGGAACCTCTCCTTCAGCTGAGGCAGACCGGCACACCCATCGGCCTTCAGGGCCTGCTCGTCGCAGGTATCGTCATAAGCGCGCTGGGAGCTGTCATGGACGTAGCCATGAGCATCTCCTCTTCCCTGGAAGAGGTCCACAGTGCAAACCCTGACCTGAACTCCCGCCGGCTTTTCAAGTCCGGCATGAACATCGGCCGCGACATGGTCGGCACCATGACCAATACCCTGATCCTGGCCTTCCTGGGAAGCGGTTTCACATTGGTCATCTATCTGTATTCTCTGGGCTTGAGCTTCAATCAGCTCTTCTCCTCGGCCTATGCGTCCATCGAGATCATAAGCGGCATTTCGTCCAGCATCGGCATGATCCTGGCTATCCCGCTAACAGCCCTCATATCTTCACTGCTCCTTTCCGGGAACAAGACAAAATAAAAATGCTCTGAATACAACGATACCCGCGTCACTCTGACGCGGGTATTTCCATATCAAGGACTTTATCTGCCAGTTCTTTTATCTTATCTTCCTCATGGGTGGCTATGATGAGAGTCTTGCCTCTTTCCTTCAGATCCGCCATGAGTCTCCGGAGCATTTCCTTTCTTGTGCGGTCAAGACCCGAAAAAGGTTCGTCCATAATGAGGACCTCTGGATTCAGAGCGAGAACAGAAGCCAGAGCTACGAGTTTTTTCTGGCCGCCGCTCAGATGGTAAGGAACTTTCTCTTTGAGATCTTCGATTCCCAGAAGTTTCAGGCAATCCTCTGTCCTCACTGTCACCTCTTCATCCTTAAGGCCCATCTGCCGTGGTCCGAAGGCCACCTCATCCCAGACCCTGGAATTAAAAAGCATGGTGTCAGTATTTTGGAAAAGATAGCCGATACGCTTGTGAAACCTCTTGGCGCGGGTGTTCTCTTTGAGGTAAGCAGCATTTATCTCCTCGCCGTCGAAGTAATAACTCCCGGCTTGAGGGAAGGACAAACCGTTGAGGATCCTGAAAAGTGTGGTCTTGCCGGATCCGTTGTCTCCCAGGACCAGGAGGCACTGCCCTTCTTCAAGGCAAAGATCCAGATCCTTAAGGACCTGCTCACCGGCTTCATATTCAAAAGATATTTTTCTAAGTTCTATCAAACTCATATTTACAGTCCTTTGTAATCGTCTGTGAAGCCTCTGCACTGCATGGCTTCGTACATTTCCTGATTCATCTCAGCGCCCCTTAGGAAGGTCACCCCCATGACTCCTCCGACGGAGCTGTATTTCTTATTGTTTTTTCCTACAGATCTGAGGCTGACCGCAGTCAGCAGCTCGTCCATGAGTTTCCCCAGAAGAACTATGTATCTGAAGGTCATGTCCAGGATGAAAACCACGACTCCCGGCACATGAAGCTTCCGGAGAACCCCCGTAAGGTGATTCCACTGGGTCGTCCGGTTCAGAAGTCCCACGGAAATGATACTCATTGCCACCTTTAAGATAAGTACGAGGCCGTTACCCAAGGCTCCGCCGCCCCAAAGAACTGCCGGCCCGTAGAGTACCGCCGTGAGAAGGGCTCCGGCAAGCGCAGGTTTCACAACTGACCAGATGACCTCCGCCGGTCTCGTGGCCAAAACCATGAGGATCACAGCTCCCAGTCCCATTAAGATCAGTCTGTCCCGGGTAAGGGCTACAGCCAGTATAAAGGCCAGGACCAGGAAGATCTTAAGGGCAGCGGGCAAAGCTCTCCTGCCCTCCCGTCCCCCTTCGATCCTGAGCCGTGCCATGATGCGCCCCAGGCTTCTCATGGTCTTATAGTAAAACGCGCCGCCATCCTTTGGCGGCGTGTAATCTTCAGTTTTTGTCATCCAATCGGGAATCATTTAAGCATTCTTTCCTTTCAAAGGGATCGACAGCAGTTTAAAAATGATTATGAGGAGGGCTGTTCCGATGATTGCGGAAAGTATGTACGCTGCCACTTCGTTCATCCCTCCCAAAGTATAGTCAGGCAGGGGAGCCTCCATGGAGAAACCATCTACCATTCCCTGAGGAGTATATCCCAAAGGAGTTCCTGTCTCAGCGATCTCAGCGATCTCATCTGCGCCCCACTCGCCCCAGGCCGTTCCCGTCGCCAGAAGTCCCAAAGGAGTAGCCGCTATCAGAACTGCGGCAAGAGCAAATACCGGCGTATGTTTCTTTTCTGTAACTTCGGGATTTGCCAGTCTAATGTTGTCATAAGTGAGATCCGGCGAAGTCTTCCTGACGAAAGCATAAATGGCCACCGTAAAGACAGCTTCTATTATGCCTGCCACCGCCATGTGAGGGATCATCATGGCAGGTATGGCTATGCCGAGGCCATAAGGACAGTACAAAGCATTTCCTGCTGCGTCATGAGCTATCATGGGCTGGATTCCGAATTCCACCGCACAGAAAAGAGCTGCCAGGCAGATCCCTATATATGATCCTATAGCTGCGCCGGCATAAATCCTGCCGGGCTTGGCCACATTGGAGTTCTTTCCTGCGATCAGCCGGTAGATGCCATAGCCGACGAAGGGAAGGATGAAGGCCATATTGAAGCAGTTGGCGCCAAAAGACAGGATGCCTCCGTCTCCGAATATGACCGCCTGCAAAAGCAAGGCTATGGATACGGCCAGGCATGCCGCCTCCGGACCGAAGAGAAGCGCGATGAGGGTCCCTCCTACAGCGTGTCCCGTAGTTCCCCCCACCAGAGGTACGTTAAACATCATTCCCAGAAATGAAAAAGCAGCGCCGACTCCTATCATGGCGATCTTCTCCTTGGGCAGCTCCTTCTGGATCTTTTTAACTGAATGTGTCCACACAGGCACCATAGCGGCTGTCATGATAGCGCAGGTAGCAGGGGACAAATAATTTTCAGGTATATGCACGCCGTACCTCCTTTCTTTGGTAAAATACCTCTTCTGATGTGAATATTTTACTAAACAAAACCCCCTCCCGCAAGCGGGGAGGGGGGATACCATTTTTTGGATTTTAAAACCTTCCGGGCAGATCAGATGAACTTCTTGATGGCCTTCTGGAACTCTTCCACGGCTTCCATGTCGCCGTCTTCGATGGCATGAGTGATGCAGTGGGTCATGTGCTCATTTATGATCTCCTTGCCCAGGCTCTTGATGGCGGAGTTCACCGCCGAAAGCTGCATGAGAACATCCGCGCAATCTTCATCCCTTTCCATCATGATCTTCACATGCTGAAGATGGCCGATGGCCCGGGATATGCGGTTCAGCTGCTTCTTTTTCTCTTCAGGAGAATGAAAATGTCCATGCTCGTGGCTGTGTTCATGTGAATGTGCCATAGTTTTTCCTCCGGATCTTTTGGATCATACGTTTATTTTACCGTTACATTAATAGCCTTCCAAAGACCATTCATGCCCACAACGTAGATTAAACTTTACAACCCAATTATACCATATTATGGGTTTTTATCAATTATATAATAGGGGAAGATGTATTCCATTTAGCCAATCAAGTCCTTTGCTTATCAATATTTCAGATGGCGCTGACCGGGGCAAGAAAAAATTTGTTTTGCTGCCATTGTTTTGGAAAATGGGCTGAAAGGAACGTTTTTTCATGCTATAATGCTAGCGTATAATAATGTATTGATCCGCCCTGTCGGCACGTCCGGCGGGCTTTTATGTTTTTTGAAGGAGTCACTATGTTTATTCTTGAACTGTTGAACGACGAGCTGAACCGCGAAAAAGAGCTTTTATCCCAGCTTCAGCTCGAAAATGCGGGACAGCCGGATAGTACCCTGCTTCACTCATTATCCGGAAGAGGCAAAAGCAATTTTTACTACCGCCCGAAATCGAAGGCAAAAAAGGTCTTCATCAAAAGCTCGGAGACGGAGCTTATGAGATCCATCCTGGACGGTAGGATCCATCGCGATCGCGTTAGGCACCTTGAATCAAATATCCCTTTGCTCGAAAAGGCCGTATCTGAGATCAAAGATTACAGTTGCCCGGCTGTTATTGATTCTTTACCTAAAGCCTATCGCAATGCTAAGGATCTGTTGGACGCCCTTGAAGATTCCAAAAGCGAGTCCTCTCCTTCAGCTCCGGCGCAATCTGAAAATCCTTACAACCGGGACGAGTTGGTGCATACTGTGTCTAATGGGCTCATGGTGCGAAGCAAAAACGAAATGCTCATAGCTGAAATGCTGATTTTGTATGATGTCAAATTTTATTATGAAAAAGCCCTGGAACTTACCAAGACCCATGTCCGTCATGATGGCTCAGTCTGGTACGAAAAAGTGACCGTTTATCCGGACTTCACGATATATTTGCCTGACGGGACCGTTATATACTGGGAGCATGCCGGGCTTATGGATAATCCAGGGTACAGAGCACGGCATTTCGAGAAGATCGGCCTGTACTATGATAATAATATTTACGAACCGAAAAACCTCATAGTAACCATGGACGGCAAGGGGAAGCCTTTTGACAATGCAGCAATCAAGAGGATCATCCAAGAAAGGCTCCTTAAACAGGAGTAGCCGCTTAGGTCCGATTGGAATGGCAGGCGACGGGTCTTTTGCTGAAAAATGGGTGCTTTTACCCGTCAGAACATCCCCAGCCGACGGGTCTTTTTCTAGAAAACGGCGTTTTTACCCGTCGGGCCAGCTCCAGCCGACGGGTCTTTTGCTGAAAAAACAGCACTTTTACCCGTCAGGGCAGCTCCAGCCGACGGGTCTTTTCCCAAAAAACGGCACTTTTACCCGTCAGAACAGCTCCAGCCGAGATAATGGCCATATAATGGTGTAAATTCAATTTAATAAAAATGAGCACATAGCTGCTCCTTTCGGTTAAAATATAGTCACCACAACCAACTTAACGAAAGGAGTAAAACTATGGCTCAACTACATTTTACCTTAGAATCAG
>JAEEGL015835564.1_pt1 | contig 22036 bp, 16 predicted proteins | sample 9134231 | NCBI WGS metagenome assembly JAEEGL01 (sample SAMN16246548, study PRJNA631951) | gut metagenome | biome: gut microbiome; feature: rumen; material: fiber-attached | host: Bos | place: Iran: Karaj | collected 2018-10 | reverse complement strand
GCCGGCTTTGACCGCGGCGCTTCCGGGTAGTGTGTTCCGGGGGCGGTGCTCCAGACATGCAGGGCGTTCCGGACGCGCAGTGCTTCGGGGGCGGTGCTCCGGGGGAGGGCGCTTCGGGGTAGTGTGTTCCGGGCGTGCGGTGCTCCGGGGTAGTGTGTTCCGGGAAAAATTACGTGACTGGCCCCGGGTTTTGCTTTTCTGTCACGTAATCCCCCGGTACTTCTCCCCGGTTTTTACGTGACTGTCTTCCGTTCTCCGCTCTTGCTCACGTAATCCCCCGGCTCTGTTCCCCTGTTTTTACGTGACTAGCCCTCGTTCTGCGCTCTCGCTCACGTAATCCCCCGGCTCTGTTCCCCTGTTTTACGTGACTAGCCCCGGTTCTTTGCTCTCGCTCACGTAAAACCGAGAAATAACATACTCCGGTTCCGTTTGAAACGCTGCAGGATCTCGGACAAAGAGCACGTGAAAGAAAGGGCGTGAAAGAAAGCACGGGAGAGAAAGCACGGAAAAAAAGCACGGAAAAAAGCACGGGAGAGAAAGCACGGAAAAAAAGTACGGGAAAGAAAGGACAGCAGGACATGACCGATACAACAGTTACGTCGAGAGATCCGTATTGCAAAGAACTTTCGTATGTGGTATACAAAGTTCAGTGCATTTTTGCGTTTCAGATGATTTCCCGGGAAAAGAATAGGGAAGAACATCCCGTTATATTGCTGGATTTGGAGTTATGTAAACCATGAAAAAACTGATGGATCTGATCACGGAAGAAATGAAACAGGCTTTTGGGAAAGCCGGCTATGACGAAGAGTTGGGAAAGGTAACGGTATCCAACCGCCCCGACTTATGCGAATACCAGTGCAACGGAGCCATGGCGGGAGCCAAAACCTATCACAAAGCCCCCATTGCCATCGCTGCCGATGTGGCGGAGCAGCTGAAAGAAAGCACCGTCTTTGCAACGGCGGAAGCGGTTGCCCCCGGATTCCTGAACCTGAAGGTCAAAGAGTCCTTTTTGACGGAGTATCTGAAAGGCATGGCATCGGACGGCCGGTTCGGATTTGAACCCATGGGCGGAAACAGGACCGTGATCGTGGATTACGGCGGCCCCAATGTGGCCAAGGCCCTCCACGTGGGACATCTGCGTTCCGCGGTGATCGGGGAAGCGGTAAAAAGAATGTTTGCCTACGCGGGATACAACGCCATCGGCGATATCCATATGGGTGACTGGGGTCTTCAGATGGGCCTTGTGATCACCGAATTAAAAGAAAGGCAGCCGGATCTTCCTTATTTTGACGAAAACTTTACCGGGGAATACCCCAAGGAAAGCCCCGTGACCATCGAGGATCTGGGAGAACTGTATCCCACCGCATCCGCAAGATCCAAGGAGGATCCCGCGTACAAGGACAAGGCCATGGAAGCCACGCTGAAGCTTCAGAACGGAGACCGGGGATATCGGGCCCTCTGGAGACACATGATGGACGTTTCCCTTGCAAACATGCGGCGGATCTATGATTCCCTGGATGTGCATTTTGAACTCTGGAAAGGCGAATCCGATGTACAGGATCTGATCCCCGGCATGGTGGACTACCTGAAGGAACATGACTATATGCACCTGTCCGAGGGAGCCTGGGTCATCGATGTAAAAGAAGACACCGATACCAAGGAAATGCCCCCCTGCATCGTCATCAAGTCGGACGGCGCATCCCTCTACAATACCACGGATCTGGCCACCATCATGGATCGTGTGAAAAACTATGATCTCAACCGGCTGGTCTATCTGACGGATAAAAGACAGGACCTTTATTTCGAGCAGGTCTTCCGTGCCGCCCGCAAGGCAAAGCTCATCGGAGAAGAAGTTGCCCTTACCCACATCGGATTCGGTACCGTCAACGGTAAGGACGGCAAACCCTACAAGACCAGGGACGGCGGCGTGATGCCTCTGGGACAGCTCATCGAGGAAGTCAACGAGCGGACCTTCCAGAGAATTATGGAATCCCGGCAGATGCCGGAAGAAGAAGCACGCTCCATCGCAGAAGTGGTTGCTCTTGCGGCACTGAAATACGGAGACCTGTCCAATCAGGCTTCCAAGGACTATATCTTCGACCCGGATAAGTTCACTTCCTTCGAAGGGGACACCGGCCCTTATATCCTCTATACCATCGTGCGGATCCGTTCCATCCTGAACAAGGTGGAGGAAAGCGGATTTACCGTGGAAGAGGCAACCTTTACGGACAGTTATTCCGATGCGGAAAAGGATCTGAAGCTTACCCTTACCCGGTTTAATGCCATGATGGAAAGCGCCTGCGAGGAGATCGCGCCCCACAGGATCTGCGCCTATATTTATGAGCTTGCCAACGCGTTCAACCGGTTTTATCACGAGACCAGGATCACCACGGAAGATAATTTTGAAAAAAAATCAAATTTGGTAGCGCTTTTATGTCTGACTCGTGATATACTGTTAGAGTGCATTCACGTTCTGGGGTTTGAAGCACCGGTAAAGATGTGACGTGCGCAGGGAAAAACAAGCACGAGCGAAGCGAAGTATTTGTTTTTCACAAGCCGTCAGGTCGAAAGGCAGTCTGCGCAGCAGACGGTAAGCAACGAAGTTGCGACTTTCGAGCATGCAGCGTGCGCAGGGAAAAACAAGCACGAGCGAAGATTTCAATGCCGTGTACCTCGCGGCAGAGCCGCTTCGGTACACACTGCTTCGCTGAATGATTCACGTGCAGCTTCGTCAAAACTGCGTACCTCGCGGCACAGCCGCTTCGGTACACACTGCTTCGCATTATGACGCGCGAAGTGAAAAACAAGCACGAGCAAAGCGAAGTATTTGTTTTTCACAAGCCGTCAGGTCGAAAGGCAGTCTGCGCAGCAGACGGTAAGCAACGAAGTTGCGACTTTCGAGCCGCATTGACTCAGCAGGATTAGTACATCGGTAGTACACCGGCTTCCCAAGCCGGTGAGGCGGGTTCGATTCCCGTATCCTGCTCAACAGATCACGATCCGCGGGATCGGAAAGGAAAAGACCGTATTCAACGCAATCATGCGAAGGATACGGTCTTTTTCTTTTATCATGATCTCCGTCAGGATCTACAGAAACGGATTGTAATATCTTCCTCCGTTCACGAAGGTCAGCACAAATGCAAGGACCACCAGCAGGGCACAGAACAGCATGCTCAGGATATCGGGAGCCCGGAAGGGACGTCCCATATACCAGGTGCGCTTTTTTTTCTTACCGAAGCCCCGCAGTTCCATGGCGTTGGATATGATCTCGATCCGGTTCATGCCGGAAAGGATCAGGGGAACCAGGATGGCGGAGGCGGATTTCAGTCTTGAGATCAGGGAAGCTTTTTTCGTCATTTCAATGCCCCTTGCCTGGGCGGACTGACTGATCTCGTGATACTGCCTCTGAATATCGGGAATGTATCGCAATGCCAGCGCCACCGCATAGGCAATGGAATAGCTCACGCCGATCCGGTTGAGGGAAGCAGCGAATTCACTGGGATGGGTGGTGGTGACGAAAAGCAGGATGACGGGGATGGTGGCGGTAAACTTCAGCACATAGTTCAGGTGATAAAAGAGCTGCTCCGCCGTCAGGGAAAACGTGCCCCGGGACTTTCCCAGATACGTGATGGTGCCGTAGATCTCCGTCCCGTGATGAGGTGCAAAAAGGTAGATAAACAGGCTGTTGATAAGAAGGAAGGCCAGGGCGAAAAAGAACATGAAGGAAACGTCTTTCAGACGGATCTTTCCCACCGCAAAAAGAAGGATCCCCATGACCGTAAGAAACAGGAGCATCCTGGTATCATAGGTGCTCATGGCCGCAAAGCTCCACAGCATGAGGCACACGAACTTGGTGGCCCCGGTCAGATTGTGGATGGGAGAGGGTCTGTCGATGTAATTGAACAGATTATTCAAGGATATCCCCTCCCTTTCTCATATGACGTCTTTCGTGATCGATGAAATGTCTTACAAAGTCCGTTCCGTCTTCGATCCCGCATTTCAGGGCAAGTCCGTATAAGGATGTTTCCTTAAGAGAAGCCCTGCGGATGATCTCTTCGTTGGTAAGGATCCGGAAGGAGTAGTCATCCGCAATGATCCGTCCGTCGGAAAACACCACCGCTCTTTTGGCATATTCCAGCATCAGGTGCATGTCATGGGTGATCATGAGCACCGTCACCCCGCTTTGGTTGATGGCACTCAGAAACTCCATGATCTCCGTATAATGACGGTAATCCTGTCCCGCCGTTGGTTCATCCAGGATGATGACCTTGGGATCCAGGATCAGGATGGAGGCGATGGTGACTCTTTTTTTCTGCCCAAAACTGAGGGCGGATACCGGCCATTTCCGCATCTTCCAGAGACCGCAGATCTTCAGGACCTTTTCCAGTCTTGTCTCGATCTCCTCTTCCGGAACCCCTCTGGTCTTAAGCCCCAGCGCAACTTCGTCCCGGATCAGGACTTTGGATATCATCTCGTTGGGATTCTGCATCACATAACCGATACGATCCGCCCGTTCCTTGATGCTGAGAACGGACATATCCATATCTTCAAAAAGGATCCGGCCCCGGTCCTGGGTCTCAAATCCGCAGATCACTTTGGAAAAAGTGGATTTCCCGGCTCCGTTGGTGCCGACGATGGCGGTCATCTCCCCTTTTCCCACGGTCAGGGAAACGTTGTCCAGGGCCTTCCGCTCCGTGCCCTGATAGGAGAATTCCAGATTTTCCGCCACCAGCAGAGGTTCCGGATCCGCCTGCTTTCCGGGCTTTTCTCCGGAGGCATACCAGTCCCTTACTCTCTTTTTATCACTCTCGCTTAATTCGATGCCGGATAAGGAGGCGGGCTTCATTTCCGGCCGGACATTGATCCCCGCATATTTCAGAGCAGTGATATAAAGGGGTTCCCGCACGCCGCACTCTTCCAGAAGATCTCCGGACAGAAGTTCGTCCGCGGAGACATCCGCTCTGATCTTTCCTTTATCCATGAGGACCACTCTGTCCACGGGTCTGTGGAGCACGTCCTCGATCCGGTGTTCCACGATGATCACAGCGGCGCCGGTCTTTTTCTGCATCTCGTCGATGAGTTCGATGGCCTGCTTCCCGGTGGCGGGATCCAGGTTTGCCAAAGGCTCGTCAAAGATCAGGATATCCACGTCGTCCACCAGGACGCCGGCTACGGATACCCGCTGCTTCTGCCCTCCCGACAGCTCTCCGGGGGCATGCTTCAGGTGGGAATCGATGCCTACCATGGCAGCCACTTCCTTTACCCGGTCATGCAGTTCCGGTTCCCCCATGGCATCATTTTCCAGGGCAAAAGCGATATCTTCCGCCACGGTCATGCCCACGAACTGGGCGTCGGAATCCTGAAGCACGGTGCCTACCGTATGGGAGATCTCAAAGATACTCAGTTCCGAGGTTTCCCTGCCCTTCAGTTTAAGACTCCCGGTGATCTTTCCCTTATAGGAAAAAGGGATCAGGCCGTTGATGCAGTGGACCAGGGTGGATTTGCCGCAGCCCGAAGGACCGGCGATAAGGATCCTCTCCCCCCGGTGCAGTTTCAGATCGATATGGTACAGCGTGGGCTCCGACTGTGCGTTGTATTGAAAGCCGAAATCGCGAAATTCCAGCAGCAGTTCCTTTTCCATAACTCAAAAAAAGGGGCGGGAAACGCATTCCCGCCCGCAGAATACCTGTTTATTCTTCTTCCTTCAGACTGCCCTTCTTGGGAATGGCTGCAGCGTAAGCAAAGCAGAGGATCGTTCCCACAACACCGGTTGCCAGGATGTTGATCCCTGCACTCACAAGGCCCTGCAGGAATACCTTGTTGGCAGGCTCACCGTACATCAGGATATCCAGAACCGGAGCAAGCAGTCCCCAGCCTACCAGATGAGCGATGACCTGGGCGATATTGAAACGGATGATGCCTTTTAATCCGAATTCGCCTTCGTCAATCTTCAGCTTGGAGCAGACAAAACCGATGACACCGCCCACGAATGCGGAAGTGATCACCCAGCTCCACCACACGCCCCAGCCGTAGCTGAAGTCGATGAAAAAGTGTCCGATCAGACCGGCCAGCAGACCGGAAATAGGTCCGAACACCGCCGCGATGAACGCAAGCAATCCGTACTGAATGGAAATATTGGTGTTGGGTACTCCGCTGGGGATTGCCACAAACCTTCCCAATACAAAGAAAAGTGCCGCTCCGATACCGATGGCGACAATATTTTTGATCCCGAATTTCTTCATTTTAATCTCCCTCCTTGTGTACATGAGTTCCGGACCGCAACGGTCCGCATACACTAAAATTATAATACCGGGTCGTTATGTAGTAAACACCCATCTTTTGCTCCCTTTACCCTGTTTTCCCGTTCCTTCCGGGAGAACTCGCAGCCGCAGTAATCCTGCCGGTAGAGGTCATACTTTTGGGAAAGCTCGATGGAACGTTTGTACCCGTCCCGTTTCTTAAAATCCGAGGGCAGGAATCTCAAGTCTTCCCCGTAAAGTTCCGCCACGGCAAAACCGATCCCGTTGATGATCTGCGCATTCTTAAGAGGCGAGATGGTAAGGGTGGTGCCGAAATAGTCTGCATTTTGGGCAGCGGCAATCTCCGCTGTCTTTTCAAGCCGCATCCGGAAGCACACCGCGCAGCGTCCACCGCCCTCCGGTTCTCCTTCCAGTCCTTTTACCCTGCGGAGATATTCCTCCGTATCGTGATCCCCCTCCATGACCCCGATGGGAAATCTGCCGGGAACTCCTTCCCCGTTCATGGTTTCGATGAGGCGCTTCTGCTCCGAGACCCGGTGGAGATACTCCGGATCGCTCATGATGTTGGGATTATAGTAAAAGACCGTGATCCGGAAAAAGGTGCTGAGATATTCCAGCACATAACTGCTGCAGGGTGCGCAGCAACTGTGCAATAAAAGAATCTTTCCGCGGTTTTCGTCCGCGGAAAGAATCTCGTCAAGCTTATTCTGGTAGTTTACCTTCCCATTGGAAGGAAGGCTTTCGTCCTTTGGGATACTCAAAGATCAAACCCCGTTTCGAATGCTTTTACATTGATGTCAACGGTTTTGGGAGGAACGGTCTCACGGACCACTTCGATCCACTGTTCCTTCGTAAACTCCATGCTTTTGGCGGCAACACCCACGATGATGGTGTTGAACACTCTGGCGTTTCCCAGTTTCAAGGCTTCCGCCTTGGCATCCAGGGAGATCACCCTGTATCTGGCGGAGAGATCCTCGATGATGTTCTCCGGATAGGATGCGGCACCGATGGCCACGGGCATGGGATCCATGCGGACATCGTTGATGATCATAACGCCGTCCTTTTTCATAAAGTGAGCATAACGCAGGGCTTCCAGCCTTTCAAAGGCGATGAGAAGATCGGCGCAGCCTTCTTCCACAATGGGTTCCGCCACCTGATCCCCGTACCGCACATAGGTCACCACGGAGCCACCGCGCTGAGCCATGCCGTGGACCTCGGAGATCTTAACGTCATATCCCGCCTTGCGGATCATATTGCCGATGATGCGGCTGGTAAGCAGGGTTCCCTGTCCGCCCACACCGACGATCATTATATTCTTCGTTTCCATGTATGTTACTCCTTCAATCACTTTGCGGTGAAGCTGATGGCGCCGAAAGGACATGCCTGCATGCAGTGGCCGCAGCCGTTGCACATGGTAAGGTCGATCTCGGCCCTTCCTTCCGCATCCTTATGGATAGCGGGACAGGCGGAAGCCATGCACAGACCGCACTTACGGCATTTCTCCGGATCTACGGAGCACTTGCCCTTGGGCACGAATTCCTTATGGAGGGCGCAGAGGGATTTGGCGATGATCACCGCAGGGGCATCCAACGCCGTTCCTTCTTTGACAGCCGCCTCCAGAGCCGGCACATCAAAGGCATCCACCTCTTTCACATAATCGATACCCATGGCCCTGCACAGACCCGCAATATCGATCATGTAGGTGGTATCTCCCATCAGGGTCTTACCGGTGGCTGCGTGATCCTGATGTCCGGTCATTCCCGTAGTGGAATTGTCCATGATGATCACGGTTCCGGTACCCTTGTTATATACCATATTCATCAGGGAGTTCACGCCCGTATGAAGGAATGTGGAATCCCCGATACAGGCCACCCAGTTCTTGATATAGTCTTTTCCCTTGGCCTTTTCCATCCCGTGGAGCATGGAAATGGAGGAACCCATGCAGGCGGAAGTCTCCACTACCTGAAGGGGTGCCACGGCCCCCAGGGTATAGCATCCGATATCGCCGGCGGCGCTGATCTTCAGCTTCTTTAAAAGCGCGTAGACCGAACGGTGCGGGCAGCCCGGACAGAGAATGGGCGGCCGTGCCGGTACCTGGGCGGGGGTGTCGTACTCCGTCTTTTTCCCCAGGATCTTTTCCCTGAGCATGTTGGCGGAATATTCTCCCTGAATGGTGAGCAGTTCCTTGCCTTCGCAGGCAATGCCCCAGCTCTTTACCTGCTCCTCGATGACGGGCTCCAGTTCCTCGATCACGTAAAGCTTATCCACTTTGGAAGCAAATTCTTCGATGAGCTTCCGGGGCAGAGGATTCACGATCCCCAGCTTCAGAACGGAGGCTTCCGGGAACACTTCCTTCACATACTGATAGGGAATTCCCGAAGTGATGAAGCCCAGCTTCGTATCATGATACTCCGCCCGGTTCAGATCCATGCCGCAGGCATCCAGCGCAAGGCGCTTCATCTGCTCTTCCACCACCTTGTGCCTGGCCTTGGCCATGGCGGGCATCATAACATTCTTCTGAATATTCTTAACATAAGGCTTGTCTTCCGGAACCACCCGTTCTTCCAGGTTCACGATGCCCTGGGAATGGGCAAGCCGTGTGGTGGTCCGGAGCATGACAGGCGTGTCATATTCTTCGGAGAGTTCGAAGGCCTTTTTGGTAAAGACCCTGGCTTCTTCGGAGTCGGAAGGCTCCAGCACCGGGATCACCGCTGCTCTGGCAACCATCCGGGAATCCTGTTCGTTCTGGGAACTGTAAAGCCCCGGATCATCCGCCGCTACCAGCAGAAGTCCTCCCAGTACGCCGCTGTAGCTCACGGTATAAAGAGGATCCGCGGCCACATTGACGCCCACATGCTTCATGGAAGCCATGGCCCGGGCACCCTGCATGGATGCGCCGATGGCAACTTCCATGGCCACCTTTTCGTTGGGTGACCATTCACAATATAATTCATCCTTATACTGAACCAGGTTCTCCGAGATCTCGGTACTCGGGGTTCCCGGATACGCAGCGGATACCTTGACACCCGCTTCGTAAGCACCGCGGGCGATGGCCGCGTTGCCCAGCATTACTGTCTGTGTTCCTGCCTGTTGTGCCATATCATTGAATCTCCACTACCCAGCCTTCGGGTGCCTTGATGGTACCCATCTGGATCCCCGTCAGCGTATCATACAGCTTCTGCGTGATCGGTCCCATCTTCTCCATACCGGCAGGGAAGCAGATCTCTTTGCCGTGATCCACGATCTTGCCTACGGGAGAAATAACGGCCGCGGTACCGCAAAGTCCGCATTCCGCAAAATCCTTTACTTCTTCCAGGGTGATCTCCCGCTCTTCCGCTTCCAGACCCAGGTATTCCTGTGCCACCTGAACCAGGGATCTGCGGGTGATGGAAGGAAGGATACTGGAGGACTTGGGGGTTACCACCTTGTTGTCCTTTGTTACGAAAAGGAAGTTGGCTCCGCCGGTCTCCTCCACCTTGGTACGGGTAGCGGCATCCAGGTACATATTCTCGTCAAAGCCCTTTTCATGGGCATCCACAATGGCGTACAGGCTCATGGCATAGTTTAAGCCGGCCTTGATGTGTCCCGTTCCGTGAGGTGCCGCACGGTCATAATCACAGACACGGATGGTGATGGGCTTAGCGCCGCCCTTGAAATAAGGGCCCACCGGTGTGGTCAGGATACGGAACTGATACTCATCCGCAGGCTTTACGCCGATGACCGGATTGGATCCGAACATGTAGGGACGGATATATAAGGTAGCGCCGCTTCCGTAAGGAGGTACAAAGCCTTCGTTGGCCCGTACCACTTTCTGAACGGCGTCCAGGAATCTCTCCTTGGGGAATACCGGGATCCGGAGACGCTCTGCGGACTGCATGAGACGCTCCGCATTTAAGTCGGGACGGAATACCACGATCTTTTTATCACTTGTCTCATAGGCCTTTAAGCCCTCGAACACGGTCTGCGCATACTGCAGCACGCCGGCACACTCGTTCAGGACCACATTGGGATCCTCCGTGAGCTGTCCTTCATCCCACTTGCCGTCCTTATAGTTGGAGACATAACGGTAATCGGTCTGAATGTAGCCAAAGCCTAAATTTCCCCAGTCAATGTTCTTCTTTTCCATCATTTGCACTTCCTTTCCTGCTGTCTTTCATGATGTCCGGTTTTCTCCCCGGTTATGTTTTCTTATCCTTATGCTTCCCTGCGGATCCCTCCGCCTTCGGGGGGAAGGGTATGATAGCCCCGTTTGCTCAGGCGCTCATACCTTACATAATGATAGGTGATATCGTGATAATTCTGCTCTTCGGAACACTCGGTGATCTCCCACTCGGGATCCTCATCCAGGTTCGGCAGATAGGAATCCGCCTCGTAGGCGTAATCGATCTTTGTGATATAAGCGGTATCGCAATAGGGAAGCATCTGGTTGTAGACGCTGTCCCCGCCGATGATGAACACGTCCTCGGTCCGGTACTTCTTAAGCTCCTCAAGGAGTTCCGGGATATCGTGGACGATCAAGGCGTCTCCCGCCTGAAAATCCGCCTTCTTCGTAAGGATGATATTGGTCCTGTTCTTCAGAGGCATGCCCTGGGGAAACGTATCCAGGGTCTTGCGTCCCAGCACCACCACCCGTCCCGTGGTAAGGGCGCTGAAGTTCTTCATGTCAGCCGGTATCCGTAAAAGAAGCGATCCTTTGTTACCGATCGCCCAGTTCTGATCCGCCGATGCAATAAGATTCATAACTTACTCCTTCAGATCGCGATGGGAATATCTTTGATCTGCTCGTGGGTTTCGTAATTTGTGACACTCACGTCATTTCTGGTAAATTGGTAAAAATCACGGATTTCGGGATTTAAGTGAAATTCCGGAGCCGGTAAGGGAGTCCGCTCAATAAGTTCCCGGATGATGGGAACATGACGGTCGTAAATATGCGCATCCGCGATCACGTGCAGCAGTTCTCCGACGTTCATGTCGCAGACCTGGGCAAGCATATGTACCAGTACAGCATACTGTACCACATTCCAGTTATTGGCCGCAAGCACATCCTGGGAGCGCTGGTTTAAGACCGCGTTCAGTGTCAGACGGTCTTCCCCCCTGCGCTGGGTCACATTAAAGGTCATGCTGTAGGCGCAGGGATACAGGTTCATTTCCGAAAGGTCTGCATGGACATACATGTTGGTCATGATCCGGCGGGAAAAGGGGTTGTTCTTAAGATCATAGATCACCCGGTCCACCTGATCCATCATTCCTTCCTTATACTTGTGTTTGATCCCCATCTGATAGCCGTAGGCCTTGCCGATGGAACCGTCTTCATCGGCCCACTCGTCCCAGATGTGGGAATGGAGATCCTTGATATTGTTGGATTTTAACTGCCAGATCCAGAGCATCTCGTCCGTGGCGGATTTCAGGGCTGTCTTCCTGAGGGTCAGCAGGGGAAATTCCTCCCGGAGATCGTAGCGGTTCACCACTCCGAATTTCTTGATGGTGTAGGCAGGCGTGCCGTCCTCCCAGTGGGGACGCACCTTTTCTCCCTCGGTACTGGTCCCGTTCTCCAGGATGTCTTTGCACATATTGATAAAAACAAGATCCGCTTTACTCATACCGGTCTTAATTCTCCCATTTGTCACACAGCGAGTTGATCTGGTCCGCAAATTTTGCCAGATCCTTGTTTGCCCCGCCCTCGTTCTTTTTGATAACGGACAGCAGGCGCTGGCCGGAAGCAAGAAGACGGGCAAAGACATCGGATGCGGTACGCTGTTTCTTTTTCACGTAAACCGGCTCCGCCTCATATTCCAGCTTGCCGGAAAGAAGGTTGAACTCCGTCCCGGAATAGGGGGCGTAAGCCTTGATCCCGTATTCCACCTGGAGGCATTCCACAAAGGACTTGCACACGGAATCCTCGCCGTGGACCACAAAGACCTTCCGGGGTTTTTCCGTAAAGGCGGTGATCCACTCGATGAGGCCGTTCTTGTCGGCGTGACCGGACATGCCTGCCAGAGCTTTGATCTCGGCATCCACCTTAATGGGTTCTCCGAAGAGTTTTACTTCCTCTGCGCCGTCAATGATGATCCGGCCCAGGGTTCCCACAGCCTGATATCCCACGAAAAGGATGGTACATTCCTTCCGCCAGAGATTATGTTTTAAATGATGGCGGATACGTCCCGCCTCGCACATGCCGGAAGCGGAAATGATCACTTTCGGCGTATTTTCAAAGTTGATGAGTTTGGATTCGTCGGAGGTGATGGCAAGCTTCAGTCCCGGAAAGGCAATGGGATTGATGCCTCTGTTCACCAGTTCCATGGCTTCCTCGTCAAAGCAGTCAATGGCATTGGTCCTGAAGATCCCCGTCGCTTCCACCGCCAAAGGGCTGTCCACATAGACCGGGAAGTTCTCATGTCCCTTTACCAGTTTCTGTTCCTTGATCTGACGGAGGAAATAGAGCATTTCCTGGGTTCTGCCCACCGCAAAGGAGGGGATCACCACGTTGCCGCCCCGGTCAAAGGTCTCCTGCAGGATCTGCGTCAGTTCTCCCACATAATCGGGCATCTCGTCGGAATGAAGACGGTCGCCGTAGGTGGATTCCATTACCACGTAATCCGCTTCCGCGGTATACATGGGATCCTTGATAAGGGGCTGGTTCTTATTGCCGATATCCCCGGAAAAGACGATCTTTTTGGTGGTGCCGTTCTCGGTGGCCCAGACCTCGATACTGGAAGAACCCAGCAGATGTCCGATATCGGTGAACCGGACTTTGACGCCCTCGCAGACATCTACAACGGTGTCGTAATTGCAGGGATGGAGGCGCTTAATGGCTCCGTCCGCATCTTCCATGGTAAATTCCGGCTCCACGATCTTCTGATCGTAACTCCGCTTTGCCTTGCGGTTCTTCCACTCCGCTTCCTGCATCTGGATATGGGCACAGTCTCGAAGCATGATGCTGCACAGATCCGCGGTGGCAAAGGTGGTTATGATATCTCCCCGGAATCCCCGGGCATAGAGCCGGGGCAGCATGCCGGAGTGATCCACATGGGCATGGGTCAGGAGCACGTAGTCGATCTGAGCTTCCGCAACGGGAAGTTCCGGCTCCGCGAATACTTCCGCACCCTGATGCATTCCGTAATCCACTAGGATATGTTTGCCGCAGACTTCAAGATAATGACACGAACCCGTAACTTCGTGGTCCGCACCGACAAAGATCAGTTTCATGTAGGGATCCTCCTATCGTGATGTACCGGGTGAGGGGCTTGTGGGCGATGTGGTGGAAAGAGCGCCCGCAGCGGCAGCCGCACCGGGATTTAACGGCAACACGTAGTTGTCCATATAACTGTAATTGCACCGGATACAGGTATAGATCGTATAACCCTGCTGGGTCTCCGTGGGTGCAACGAAGGTCGACATGAATTTATGATTGTTCAGATCAAGTTCGATGCTTTCGGCATAAGAACTGCCGCAACCGGGACAGACATAGGACCGGACGCCCTTTTCCGTACAGGTGGCGGGGGTGATGACATAAGAATTGTAATTGTGCACATGAGGTGTGGGGGACGGCGAGGGCGAAGTGGAACTGCCTGCGGAGGCAGAGGACTTCGGAGACGCGGACCCGCCGGCGGATGCCGAAGCTCCCGCAGACGCCGAGGCCGAAGGAGAAGGCGTAAGAGGCGGGATCACCTTGGTATCCAGCAACGCGCCGCAGACCTTGCAGACACGCTGGGAAGTGCCGAACTGATTGGCCTTGGGTGCTTCCGCTTCATCCCAGTCGGAAGCCACATGGCCCAGAGCCGGAATGGTCTCGGTATAGAAATCCCCGCAGGAACAGGTATGCTTCCGAAGCCCCGCAAGGGTACAGGTAGGTTCCCGTTCCACGGTGGATACGTAAAGATGTTCGTGTTTGGGGGTGGCGGAAACGGACCCGTCCGCGGAAGTCGTTCCGTCTCCAAGGGCGGGAATGGTCTCGGACACCATGATCTCGCCGCAGCGCACACAGCGTCTCACCCGGAGACCGGAGTCCGTCTGAGTGGCTTCCCGCACGATCTCCCAGGCATCGTCCGTGGCATGTCCCAGGGACAGGATATCAACGTAATAAGAGTCTCCGCAGGAGCAGGAGAACATGCTCTGTCCCGCTTCCGTACAGGTGGCGCTCTTGATCACGGTCTCTTTATAGTCATGGATATGGGTGGCTGCCGGAGCGGGCTGAACCTCCGCATTGGGATCGATCTCAGGGGTGCTGGTGGGCACGGAGGCAAAGACCTCGATACCGCCTCCGTTGTCAACGGGAGGCTCCGCAACGGTCCGGGGGGCCTTGTTCCCGCCGTTGACCGCAGAATAACCGATGATCCCCACCGTCGCAAGACAGGCGAGCACCGCAATGGCTCCCAGTATTAAGGTTAAAGCTTTGGTAACTCCGTTCATAATAAATCCACAACCACTGTTATCATATCATAAACCACGGTGAATGTCACCGTGGTATAAAGGAATTCTCCTTCAGGGAATAACGTCCTCCCATAAGGAATTTATGCTTGATCACCCACCAGGCCGGCACCCAGATATACCGGTGCATGGCAGGGGATGCGGACCCGATCATCCAGCAGCTCCGGTCACAGTGTTTCGTCTGCTCCCGTACGGCTTTTGCCCGGTCGGAGTTCCACAGTTCGTCAAAACTCTGCTCCCGGAGGTTCCCCATCACCGCCTTCTGGGCCATGCCGTTACAGGGGATCACGTCACAGAAGGGATCGATGAAGAACGCGTTCCTGGACATGTCGCAGGGCAGGAGCCGTTTGTTGCCGTAGATATAATTGATCAGCCCGTGGTTGAAGTATGCCCGGAACCACTTCTTGGGAGATTTTGACTTCAACAGAGCATTGATGAGCTTTTCGAAGTTCTGTGCCACTTTTAATTTGTCATTGATCTTATTGTCCGTCTTACGGAAATAAAAGGAATTATGAAGGGTGGCAGTGGCAAACTCCATCCCCATCTCGTCGGAAAGATTATAGAGGGGTACCAGATCCTCGCAGTTCAGGTCCTGCACCGTCATGCCGAAGCCCACATCCGGATGTCCCATTTCCACCAGCGTCTTTAAGGTCTCGTAACCCCGGTTGAACCCGTCCGGGATCCCCCGGATCATATCGTTGGTCTCTTTGAGTCCCTCGATACTGATGCGGATCCCCACCTTGGGGAATTCCTTGCACAATGCGATGATCCGGTCCGTGAAATAGCCGTTGGTGGAGATCACGATCCGGTCGGATTTTTTGTATAATTCCCGTACGATATCCGGAATATCCTGCCGCACAAAGGGCTCTCCCCCGGTGATATTGGTAAAGACCATTTCCGGCAGCTTTCTGATCTCCTCCAGGGTGATCTCGTCGGAGGGCTTGGAGGGATCCTTAAAGCAGTCGCACATATTACACCGGGCATTGCACCGGTAGGTTACGATCACGGTTCCGTACAGATTTCTTTTTCCCATGCTTATTCTTCCTTCTGTTCCGAAGGTTCCGCCTCGTCCTCCTGTTCCACCGGATCTCCGTGTTCGTCCTCCTGACCGTGGTAGAAGGTCCTGTTCCCGCTTCCCAGGTTCTGGGCCGCAGTAATGGTCTTTTCTCCGATCTTCTGGGCTACACGGGCGATCTTTTTGCGCTTGCGGTAAAAGATCACCAGGATCCCCAGGGTAATTCCGGCCGCGATCAGGATCCCCAGGATCACCAGGCTCAGGATCAGATAGGTCTTCCGGTTCAGGTTCCGGACACGGATCTGAAGCCTCAGATGTCCTCCGGGCACATCATAGAGCAGGTACTGCCCCATCTTGCCGGCGGATTCCACCTTCCGGTATCCTTCCCCGCCGTCACAGTAGACTTCCACGGAATCTTCCCATCTCCGGACGATCTGACCGTTGGTGTCATCCGTCATGTAACGGAGTCTGTGGGTGGGGTGTCCGTCATCCGGGATCACAATGTCCCAGGTCTCCAGGATCCCGTCAGCCAGATTCACATCGGACAGATCCATATTGGCTTCCAGGCTGTCTCCTTCACGGAAGGCGCCGTCCACCAGGATCCGCGACTGACCGTTCTCCAGCAGGGTTCCGGACGCCAGGGTTGTGACGTTCCTTACGTAATGCGCGGTGATCTTCTCGTCCGTCAGCACCGCGTCACCGTCTCCGGCATCCCAGACAACGTAGAAGCCTTCCTTCTCCGGCACTTCCGGATAATCCTTTTGGTCCGGATGTTCTCCGTAGCCTACGCTTATCGTCTGCAGTTCCCGGAGTTCCGGATCCTGATCCTCATCCTTAAGGAGGAAAGTCACCTTCATCTGCCCGAATTCTTCGGGAAGTTCTTCTCCCGTAAGATCCTTCAGTTCCGGGTAGGATATGGGTTCCGCCTTTTTGCTGTAACTCACCCGGTCGATCCCGGCCAGGGAATCTCCCACAAAACGGTTGTCCCGTACCACCCCGTCTTCGGATACATGACCGGCGATAGCCCCGCACCAGGATGCATAGTCATCAATTTTGACCATGGTCAGGCAATCCCGGATATGCATGCCGTCGCCCACGATACCGCCCACGTAATCTCTGCCCTTCAGGGTACACTTGGCGTAACTGTTTACGATATAGGAAAGTGAACTTCCGGCCACACCTCCCACATAATCTCCCGAAGCAGAGCTTACGTCGTCATAGCCGCCGCATCTGAGGATGGTTCCCATCTCCTGTCTGCCGCAGATCCCGCCCGCATAGCTCTTCTCTGCCTTCACGGGTGCTTTGTTCCGATCATTCCGAAGCACGCACTTGGTCAGGAAGGTGGAATTGAGCTTGGCGTCTTTCATGCCGGTGACATCGCTTTCCAGGTCAAAATTATACTCGATTCCCATGGTTCCCGCAATGCCGGATACGTTGATGTTTCCTTCCACGGGTCCTTCATTCCTGCAGCTGTCCACGGTGGCATCCGTACAGGTCTCCGCCACGGACAGAGACTCGTCCTCGATGCTGTCGGTATAGTCTTTTTCCAGTACTCCGTCGATGGCATCCGTATAGAGCTGCATGATGGTGTCAAACCGGTCCGTTACCTCCTGCAGATCGTCAAGAAGCCGTCCGGATGCTTCGTTCATCTCGGAATTCAGGTACCCGAAGTTGTCGTTCATGGCCTGCATATTGTTGGACAGGTCCGCCGTATGGGCACGGTATTCCGGCGACAGTTCCGGAAACGTGATGGCAGGTTTGTCCGCTACGGTCCTGACGATATCCCTTGTCTGAGAGCCGGCGCTTTCCAGATTCCCGGCGGCATCCCTCAGGGAATTCACGGCGGAAGAGGCATCTTTCCGTACCTCCTCGGACATTTCGGGCAGGTGCTTTTCCATAAGCTCCGCCAGTCCTTCCGCGGCCTCCGTCATGTCCCCGGAATAGGTATTGGGGGCATGGGCAAGATCGTATTTCGAGTTGGCGTAGGTCTCGGCGTTGTCTTCCGCCGCTGTGGAAGCATCGGAAAGCGCCTGTTCGGAAAGAGCCCGGTCATCCTCCCCCGAGGGAAAATCCGTGTCTTCTCCGGAAGTGTTGTCGTGATGCACCCATTGCCCCTTTTCCTTAAAGAGGTCCATATCCCCGGGCAGCGTCGGAGGATCCCCTCCCGCATAGGTAAAGGCCGCGGTATCCGGCATGTTCAGGTCATTTTTGTTATAGGTATAACCGGATCCGTCCTCCTTTTTATATGCAAGATCCCCCGTTCCCGGATAGGAAGCGGTGTCCGCGTATTTCCACATATAATAATTCTCATAAGCGCGGGAGGCATCCGCAAGATAGCCTTCATACTCTTCCGTGGCGGTTCTGATCTGATCCCTGTAACCGTCGTAATCGCTTTTTTCCGAATCACTCAGATAATCATAGAGATTCAGGTCGTTCACGGTTTTTCCCAGCTTGTCCGCCGCATTTTTCGCGTTTCCCGCGGAATAGGAGACCTGGTCCAGAACCCCGTCCTTTTTGCCGGACTCCTCCAGGATATAATCGATCCTTGAAAAAGCCTCGGTGGCGGATCCCGTCACGCCGTTCACAAAGGTGACCGTATTATCCGCAAGAAACCGTGTATCGTTCAGGGCATTCCCGGTAAACTGCTGGATCACGGAAAGCCTGTCGGAAATGGTATCCGACTCATTCCCCGCATCCTTTAAGGTAACGGTGATGGCGTCGTGAAGCTGGGAGATGTTCTCCGACAGCTGATAGGCGATATCCCGGCTCAGGTCCACGGTAACATAGGGTTCCGCCTGGCCCACGATCCCGCCCACATCCTTACGTCCCAGGATCGTCGCTCTGTTCACGCAGTCATAGATATATCCGGACTGGCGTCCCGCAATTCCGCCCACGTTGTAACCTACATGCTCGTATCCGGTCTCTCCTTCGTTCACGCAATGCTGGATGATCCCGATATTGAGTCCCGCAACGCCGCCGGTATCCACGATCCCGTTGGTCATGGCGGCTTCTTCCGATTTTTCGTTATCCCGGAAACTCAGGATGGTGGATGCATAGCTTTCCGGATCGAAATCCTTCAGAGATAAGGCAGTGTCCTTATCCGCGGTATTAACAAAAGAACGGTTGGTGCAGTCCGTGATGTTCCCCATATTCTCTCCGGCGATACCGCCTGTAAAATGGTACCCCGACACATAACCTGTGACCCCGCATCCGGAGATGATGCCGCTCAGTTCGTTGTAGCCCGCGATCCCGCCGATATAGTCTTTTCCTTCCACGAAACCTTCAAAGGTACAGTTGCTCAGGACCCCGTAATTGTCCCCGACGATCCCGCCGATGCCCACCCGGTTCCCGCCGGGGGTCACTCTTCCGCTGATATTCAGATCTTCCACGATGGCATCCGGCTGCAGATGTACAAAAAAGCCGGCATATGACTCCTCCCCGGAGATATTCATCTCCCGGATGGTATGAGAGCCTCCGTCAAAGGTTCCTCCGAAGGTGGGGATCCCGTCAAAGGACACGCCGCTTAAGTCGATATCGTTCTTCAGGAACACGTGCTTGTTCCTGGACCAGATGTCCAGTCTGCAGTTGTCTGCCAGTTTCAGCAGATCCTCCGGGGTGGAGATCTCCACGGTCTCCCAGTCCGAAAGGATCTCCGCCTCCACCTCATCCCGGATATCGGCGTCCACATCCGTTTCGCTGTCTTTTACCTTCTGCTGGGTTCCCGTATAGATCACGCCCTCCCGGTCACCGTTCTCCTCCGCAAGAGGCTTCTGCGCAAGTCCCGGCACCATCAGTATTGCCAGCAGGAATGCAAGGATCCGTTTCTTCATCTTACATGCCCTCCTGTGTTTCATCGGCAATCTCCCGGATCTGTCCGCTCTCAACATAGGCACTGACCGTACCCTTTACCACCGCATGCATGGTACCGTTCACGGTTCCGTTGATATGGCCCCGCAGCGCACCGTCGATGCGCAGGGTGCCGGCTGCCTGTTTCGTGCGCACCGGCATGTTCATGACAAAAGCGGTCTTTTCGATGATCTTGTCTCCCACCAGCAGGATCTGGGGCAGAACGAACATGGTTACCAGAATGGAGATGATGGTTCCCCGTCCCAGGGCTTTTCCGATGCCGAAGATGGCACAGTCGGAGGTCAGACGCCCGATCACCGTTCCCGCCACCGCCAGCATGGTACCGGATGTGATGATGGTAGGGAAGGAAAGGTTCATGGTATTGATGATGGCTTCCTTTCGCAGCATGGTCTCCCGCAGTTCCGTATACCGGGAGGCGATAACGATGGCGTAGTCGATATTTGCACCCATCTGGATGGAGCTGACGATCAGATATCCCAGGAAAAAGATATTGTCATGCTGCAGGGTGGGCACGGAGAAATTGATCCAGATACAGCCCTCGATGACCAGGATCAGCAACACCGGCATTCCCGCGGATTTAAAGGTGAAAAGGAGCACCACCAGAACCGCCAGGACGGAGACGATGCTTACCACGTTATTGTCGCGGCCGAAGCATTTCTGCAGATCATACTGGCTCACGGATTCTCCCACCACATAAACATCCTGTACCGGATAATACTTTCCGGCGATCTCATGCATCCGGTCCAGGAAAGCGAAGGTCTCCTCCGACTCCTGGGGAAGATCCAGATACACCAGCATGCGGGAATAATGCTCCCCTTCCAGCTGGTTTTTGGCAAAGGTCATCATCCGGTAGGCTTCATCCAGACGATCCATCAGTTCCCTGTCCAAAGTGACATAACCGTCATTTACTTCCCGATAGACAAAGAGGAACATATCGATGAGGGGAACCCGGTAGGTGGAAAGTCCGTTCACCGCCTTGGCATAATCCTCGTCGTTCACCGCATAGGCGGCATAGATCAGTTCCGCCACCTCGTAATCAAGGTCCAGAAGCTCCGAAAACTGCCGGGGCGTCAGTTCATCCGTCAGGGTATAGCCTCCGATGGCTTCGGTATTGGCAAGTCCCAGGGTGGACTGTACTTCCGGACACCGGGAAAGATCCGCAAGAAGGGCCGCCTCCGATCCGTAATCTCCGGAGGGTACTACCAGAGCCACCATATTGGAGGATCCGAAATTCTCCTTCTGCATGTTCTCCGCTTCCTGAACCGAATTGATAATGGGAGGCGTGATCCGGGAATAACCGAACACATAGGGACATTTGCCGGAAATGACGGCCCCGCCTATGATGGCAAAAAGGAAAAGGGGTGCGATCAGATACCGTGTGGCATAAGCGAATCTGCCCACAAAGGGGATCTGGGGAATGAAGTTCCTGTGCTTCGTCCTGTCCATCAGACCGGAGAACAGCATGATGATACCGGGCATCAGCAGAAAGACGGAGATCAGGCTCAGGACAATGGATTTGACCAGAACGATCCCCATATCCGCTCCCATCTTAAACTGCATGAACATCATGGCAACAAGACCGCCCACGGTGGTGAGGGAGCTTCCCGAGATCTCGGGGATCGCCTTGGACAGAGCCACGATGGTGGCTTCCCGGGGCGGAAGGCTCTGGTGCTCTTCCTTGTATCGGTTCAGGAAGATGACCGCATAATCCACCGACAGGGCCAGCTGCAGCACGATGGTCACGGAATTGGAAACAAAGGAGATGGTACCGAAGATGAAATTGGTTCCCATCTGCACCAGGGCTGCGGAGCCGAAGGTAATGAGCAGTACCGGTACTTCGGCATAGGCCTGGGAGGTCAGAAGGAGCACCGTCACCACCACCACTACCACGATGGCGGATATGGTCTTCATCTCTTCGGCGATGAGTTCCGACTGGGTATCTCCCAGGGTTGTTGTCAGGTAATAATCTTTCCCTTCCAGATAAGCCTTGACCGCATCAAGGGCCACCAGGCATTCCTCATCGTCCTCGTCATGATCGAAGGTTACGTTCAGATAAGCGGATCCGTTGGTGTAATGATCCGGCGTATCATCCAGGGTCACGGAAAAAACACCGTCGATCTTTTCGATATCCGCACGGATGTTTTGGGCCTGTTCGTAGGAAACATTGGCCACCATGATATTACAGGTTCCGTAGGTGATGAATTCCTCCTGCATCAGATCCAGACCCCGTCTGGTCTCCGATTCCGAAGGCAGATAATAAGACAGTTCGTTTTCGACATGCACCCAGTTTCTGGCTACGATGGAGAATACCGCCAACAGTGCATAGATTAAGAAAAACAGATTTCTTTTATCAACAATAAAGCCGCAGATCTTGAGCATAAAGCCGTTGCCGGCTTTTTGGGACACTTCCTCTTCCATCCTGACACCGCCTGTTCCTAAAAGTGATCTCCCCCTCACTTGACATGCG
>JAEEGL013135030.1_pt1 | contig 22036 bp, 18 predicted proteins | sample 9134231 | NCBI WGS metagenome assembly JAEEGL01 (sample SAMN16246548, study PRJNA631951) | gut metagenome | biome: gut microbiome; feature: rumen; material: fiber-attached | host: Bos | place: Iran: Karaj | collected 2018-10 | reverse complement strand
CTGAAGGTTACGCCCCTGTATTTATCCTCACCGTAAGTCACATCGCAGTAGAGCATAAAATCGCCGGCGGTCATACTGCCGCCGTCTGATTTGCCGGTGCCGCTGTAATACCCGTATGATTTCCAGGCTGTTGCTTCGGAATCAAGAATTGAGCCCATACTTTCCGTAACATCCGTCTGAGGAAAAGAACCGAGTTTGTAATGCGTTCTGTCAATCCAGCCGTCATCGCTGCCCGTGCCGTCGGAATCGTTATCTCCGGGCTCGGAGCCGCCGTCTTTCATCAGATTTATACTGAATGATTTTGCGTTTTCCGAAACGGTGAAAGTTGCCGTTGTCTGAAAATAACCCTCAGCCGAAGCGGTGACCGCATGTTCGCCCGGTTCAAAGTAAAATACTGCTTCGCCGTTCCCGTCGGTGACCGCAGTGCGGTCATCATATCTTCCGTCGCCTTCGCTGTCGCAGAATCCGTCCTTTGCCGTAACTTCGGCACCGGGAATCAAAACGGTGCTTTCACCCTGCACAGTGCAGACGGATAAAGAAACTTTGAGGTAATTCTCAAACGCTTTTGTATAAAGGCGGGTTTCGTATTTCGGGCATAAAGCGCCCATATTGCCGTCAAGCAAAAAAGCGCGCGCAAGGAAATACTGCGGCATTGCGGGAATATCAATCGCCGCCTGCGCCGTTCCGGCGTTTTCTTCCAATGCGGTAATAGCGGAGCCGAGCATTTTATCGGTATCGGGGTCATATACCGCAACAACAAGTTTGCAGGCACCCGGGTTGACAATATCCGCCGTGGCTGTTTTGCCGTCAAAACTTAAAGATGAAATTGAATACCCTTCGCTCTTTTCAGCGGATGCGGGGTTAAGCGCAAGCGCACGCGCCGGCAGTATTCCGGCAAGCAAAACTATCGAAAGTATAAGTGAAATTATTTTTTTCATTATTGTTCTCCTCGTCAAATCCTGATTTGTATAATCTTTTTAATTCATTTGAGCCGGCGGGTAATTCCGCCGGTTTTTATTCGGTTACATGCACGACGAAATCGCCCGTAAAGCCGTGCCAGTGAACCCAAACGCGGGTATCGCCGGGAGCTACCGGAATTATGGTTGTTCCGACTGTTTTTATAACCGATGTATCATAGCCGTCGAACTGCAGGTCGGTCAGTAGCGGGAAACAAACAAGATCCGAGTCATAGGCAATAATCCAGATTTTCTCGCTTTTATTTACAGTATAAGACTGATGTTCCGCCTTAACGGTCAGAACCTCGGGAACAAGGTGCCCTTTTCTGTGGGTGACAATAACATCATTATTTGTTTCGGTTGAATCATCAAGTTTCGGCTCATCCGAAAGCGAAATGGTAACCCTGTGCAGTCTCGTTGCCCAGTTTCCCCAGCTTCCCTCGCTGTCCGCTCCGGCATAGGCATAGGCGAGATAAACCGGATCGCCCGCGGCAATGTGACCGTCCGCGCGCCCGGATATTCCGCAGTTGTGCAGTTTTTTGCAGGTGTTCGCTTTGACGAACCCGCTCGGACGGAATGTAAGACCGTCAAAGGATTCCCAGACGGCGACATAACTCTCGTCGGAAAAACGTTTCTCGGTAAAAACGGCGACAAAACGGCCGTATTCATCAAGATATTTGACATCAGCCGAGTCTCCGCCGTTTTTCGGCGGAATGCACTCGCCGTGTAACCGAAGCGTCGCAGGCCAGTTTTCATCCGTTGCGTCGGCGGTAGCGACACGGGTTGTTGCCCCGTGTTCGTCACTCCACGAGTAGTATATGTAAAGAGTATCACCCATAACGACGAAGCAGGGCTCTCCGACGCCCCAGCACTCCGGGTTGCCGGTGTATTCGATAAGCGGGGCGGGCTCGGTTCCCCAGCCGTTTCCCGTCCATTTTTCAATGAAGGGACCCTGCGGGTTTTTGCTTCTGGCAACGCAGGCAACGTTCCCTACCCCGCGGATATCTTCGGTTGTTGTGTAGCCGATATAGTAATAATCGCCGAATTTGACGGTTCCCGGGTCGCAGGTCCACGCCCGGTCATAGGTTTCAGCCGTCGGCTTCAGGGCGGTTACTTCCTTGGAGCTTGTTTTGAAATCCTTTGACCAGCGCTTGTAGTTGACAATATCGATAAGATCGCCCGGACCCGTCGAGGCGCTCCAGGTGTCCAGACTGCCGTCGGAATTGAGAATCATCGACAGCCCGTAGCAATAGCCGCCGCGTTCTTCAAAAGGTCTCCAGATGTCGAAGCCCTCATCGTCCGCACTGATTTGTACATATTTCATTTCATCGCCTCTTTCAACGGGTTCGCTCGGCGGAAAATCGCCGCCCGGTATCTTCGGTAAGACCATCTGCCCGATGCCGAACAGAAGAACAAGTATCATTTTTATTGCCTGATAAAATGTTTCCATAGCGCTTCCCCCTGATTGTGCTTTTATATTTTCGGAAAAAGGATTGTATTTATCTTTTCTTATCAATCAGTTCATAACTGAAATGAATCAGATCTTTTATCTCGTTTTCGGGCACGGTGCCGTCAAGTAAAACGGAAATCCATTTATCCTTGCTCATATGATAGGCGGGCAGATATCCATTATTCAGCCGCAGAGAGCCGATAAACATAGGGTCGCATTTGAGATTGATTACATCAACCCTGTCCGTTCCGTCCAGCCCGAGTTTCTGCTTTTCAACATCCATAACTACGGCAAACCACTTTTTGTTTCTGCCGTTGCGAAAGACAATATAGTCGGGATAACTCATCCATAAATGCTCTTCCGACACACCGAATTCGGCTTTTATATATTCAATAACATTCTGTCTGTTCATATTTTCCGGTTGCTCAGTTTTGATTCTATCGCTTCACTTATAAACTCCGCAGTGCCTTCGCCGTGTTTATCGATATTGTTTTTGAATCGTTCATCGGCAACATACATACGACCGAGATCCGCCAGGATTTCATCGGTGCAATTATAAAAGTTTGCGGAAATATACGCCTGAAGTTTTGCAACAAGTTCCAAAGCCGCGGCGGAATCCGGGGCGTTTTTGTTCTGAATACATACGGCAAATTCACCGAGAATCTTTTCAAGCCCTTCGGTTATTTCCGCGAGTTCTTCTTTTGAAACGCCCGCAGTCTTTGCCGAAAACTCCCTGTAAGCGTCTGTGTTTCCAAAGCGTTCAGCCGCTTCGGTTTTGTATTTTTCACAGCTCATAAAAACCACTCTTTCATAAACACGAAATATAAATAAATTATAACACACGCGCGTAGTTTTTTCAATAAAAGTACAGTAAAAACAAACGAAAATGCCGCCCACAAAAAAGTGAGCGGCAAATCTTTTTGCGTTAAAAATATGTTTATGAATCGTAGAAATGCTGACCGTCTTCCGTTACAAGGCGCTCTGTTCTGGGATATTCAAAAATATCGCTGTTGCCGGCGTTTGCCTCGAGATAGGCGGCGAACTCGCCCGCGTACCATTTTGCCATTTCAAGGTCGTGCATAAGGTAGTGGCCGCAGTTTTCGGGAGCGGTTCCGGGAACCTCGGTGGCTTCGAGCACGGATTTGAACGCCCCGAGCATCAGCCCGTAGAGTTCCTGCGGAGCGCGGCTGCCCTTGAGAATAAGATAAAAGCCCGTAAGGCAGCCCATGGGTCCCCAGTAGATGACCTCGTCCTGCCAGTCCGGATTGTTGCGCAGGTAGGTCGCTACAAGGTGCTCGAGCGAGTGCATTGCCGCGACATCGATTACCGGCTCCCTGTTGGGCTTCTTAAGTCTTATATCATAAGTTGTAACCGAATAATCGCCCAGATTATCCACCCTGCTTGTGAAAATGCCGGGAACAATGCGGTTGTGATCCACCGAAAAACTCTGTATCAGTTTCATTTTCAATCCTCCGAATTGTGTGAATTTCAAAGATTATAATAAACTTCCGTTGAAATTATAACACAAGCGAAAAAAATTTCAACAAAAACCGATAAATATCCCCTGCTCCGGTTTATCTGCCGAGACGCAGATATGTTTTTGCGAAATAATTATGAAAACTCGTCTTGCCCAAGTCATAACCGGGAAACCCGGAACCTCGGAGAGCTTGTCCGGCCGTGCAGCATAACAAAAATCGTTCTTAAAAACTATTGTTGATTTTTGTTCTTATTTGTCGCAACAAAAAACCGCATCGTTCCCGATGCGGTAAGCGATTGCTTTCGGACAATCATTTGCGCTCCCAGTCGCAGATTGCGCCGTAATAATCTATTTTGCCGCCGTCGCCCACAACCGCGAGCACGCCGTTTTCAATGCCCGTTACATAGATTCTGTCGTGGCGGCAGATTTTTATTATATTTGTAACAACATTGAAGTCACCTGTGGTGTTGTTGGTGATAACACAGGTATCGGGCAGAAGAGTTGAAATAAAATCCTCCGTGCTGGAACCCGAATAACTGTGATGACCGACCTTTAAAAGATTCACCTTTCCGATTTCGGGAGCGAGGCGGGATTCATCGCCAGTATAGTTGTCCATATCGCCCGCAAGAAAGATTTTTGTGCCGTTTTTCTCAAGCAGAACACCGAGCGAATTGTCGTTTTCGCCGACCTTTTCCGGGTTTTCGGGGTCATCCGTATTGAACAGTGTAACCGTGAAATTGCCGAGCGCGAAAGGCGTCGGATCGGGAATGATTACAGGAACATTTCTTTCGTTCAGGGCGTTTATCATCTGGTCATAGACCTCCTGATTATCCCAGTCCTCAATCTCATGCTCGTTTATTTTCGCGCTGTTGTATTCTTTAAGATACGCGCGGTCAACGGTAACATCGGGGTCTAGAATTATTGTGTCAAAACCGCCGATGTGGTCGGAGTGGGCGTGAGTGCCGAGCACAAAATCGAGATGAACCTTTCCGTTTTCATCGGAGCAGTTCTTTTTGAGATAGCCGAGAACCTCCTGCTCATATCCGGGAAGTTCAAGACCCGGGAAGTTGCGCGGATTGTCGGTATCCTCACCGCCGTCAACCATAGCGAAATGTCCGTCGCTCTCAATAATAATGGCGTCCGACGAGCCGGTTTTGAGAAAATGAACGCGGTCGCCGCTCTCGATGCTTTGCTTGTAAGCGGGCAGACTGCGAACGGTCTTCACCTTGAGCGCGGCAAGATGCGGAAAAGCGAAACATAAAAAAGCGGTAAGCACGGCGATTATTCCTTTCAGTGAGAGTTTCTCCAACATAATCATTCCTCCGTTATAACAATCATTTGTTGAAATGAAGCATTATTTCTCTCCCGTAATAACTTCCTTTACGGCGTAGTAGGCGGGTTTGGGGGTGCCGTCGATTGTGAATATGCCCCATTTTGTTTCAATCGGGCACCAGCTCTGGCCGCAGGTCCAGCAGATTGCCATATCCTGACAGCAGTAAATTATCATACCCGCGAGGCAGTTGAGCCCCTGCATTTCGGTAATGACGCGCCTGAAAAACTCCGCCTGACCCTCGGGAGTGAAGCCGACATTCTCAAGCGTATTGTCGGAGGTCTGCCCGTAGAAGTGGGCTGAAAACGCCGAGAACACAAGCTCCGCCCAGTGCTCCTCCTGCCCCGGAAATTCATAAAAAAGCGTGTTTCTGAACTGCTGAGGAAGTTTTGAAATGAAGTTTTCACCGTCGGCAACGGCTTCTGCCTCCGATGAATAGCCGTAGTGGGCGAGTATCTCCTTCTTTTCCTCTTCCGTCTTTGAGCCGGCGTTGCTCCAGAAGCCGAATTCGGTAACGATTATCGGCTTGCAGACTTCTCTGTAAAGCTTTTTGATTCTTTTCGAGTAATCGGACGCCTTGTCGTTCGTCTGAACGCCTATATAGAGATCGATTCCCACATAATCGCAGTATTTGAGATACGGCTTGAGCAGACTGTTGAGTTCCTTACTTACGCTTACATTCGCCTGATTGTAGCCGATGGGGAAAGAGTCATTGTTTTCCTTTTTCGCCTCATCAATCGCTTCAAGCTGAACGCCGATGAACACAGCCGCCTCCTCGAGAGAAAGCGGATGTGTGAAAGTGGCGAGTCCCATCTCGTTGGTTATCTGGAAAGCGCCCGTTATATCTTTTAAATCATTATAGAGGAAGACGGCGATTTCCTTTGTGCGCTCAACATCCTGCGCGGGATTGAACCCTCCGATATTTACATAATCCCTGGGATAAGGAGTAACAGCCATAACGCGCATGCCGTTGTCGGCGTAGCCCTGACAGCGCGATTTGAAATCGAGATATGAACGGCTGATTTCGCCCGAGGCGTTATAGGGGTACGGGATGTCAAAACGCACCCAGTTCAGCCCCGCGTCCTTCAGGGCGTCATACTGCTCGTTCGGGTGGCACACGCCGTAAATCATACCGCCGTTATCCTCAATAAGCGTCCTGACATTTTTATCGGGCAAATTGAAAACACTGCCGAAAAAGCAGGAAAGGGTGATTATAAGAGATTCAAGAAACGCTATGATTTTCATATCAATCACTCCCGGATTTTATTTGGTGAAAGTAATGTAAAGCATTGAGCCGCTTTCGATTTTATCGGGCAGAGGAATCTCAACCCATTCGCAGTTTTCGTTTACCGTCATACATTTATCTACGGTGTATTCCCCCGCGTCGATTTTAAGATTTCTGTCCTTTTTTTCGGAGACATTCGAGATAAGAAGCGCCTGACCGTCCTCGCCCGTCGCGGCGACGGCGTATAAATCATCGGGCAGCCAAAGGTTGTTTATTTTTGCCTGACTGCCGAGTTTATACATCTGACCGAACGCCCAAAAGCCGTAATAGGCGGATGAGGGCCGGCGGCCGTTTACAAACAGACCCGCCCACAACTGCGCGTCATCGTCGCCGTTGTAATAATGCGCCATATCGAGGCCCTCATTCTGGAACATAATAAGCATCGATGTCTGATTGGCGCCGTAACGGCGGTCAATCTTATCGTTTTCCATCGGATTGTAGTTCCACTCGTCGCAGATTATTTCCGTTTCGCCGTAGCCGGCTTCAGTGAGATTTTCCCTTACATATTCAATGTAGCGGGCGTTCTTGCCCGTTGTGGTGTAGCTGTGCCAGGTGAAGAAATCCATAGGGGAATTGTGCTCTTTGATATAACTGAGAAAATTCTGAAAATAAGTTACGAAATACTGATTCCTCGGAGTCGCGCCCGTGTTTACGGCGTTGGTTTTTGTAAGCGCGTAGAATCCGCAGGAACCGTAACCGCCGATTTTGAGATTCGGGAATTTTTCCTTGAGATATTTTGCGGCTGTGTCGTAAAGGCGGAAAAAGTCCTCATCGGAGCCGATCCAGAAGTGGTTATCCGAAATATCGTCGCTGTTTTCGGGCTCGTTCCATATTTCCCAGTATTTTATGTTGTAATTGAATCCGTCCGCCCAGCCCTCGTTATAGTGCAGAATAATGTGCTCGCATATCTGCGACCATTTTGTGTAATCGGCGGGAGGCACAAGGTAATCGTGATCCGCAACGGGGTTGCTGTAACTTATTCCGAGGCGGAAGAACGGCTCCATTCCCGTGTCAACTATTGCCGCTATAACCTCGTCGCATTCGGCGAAATTATAGGAGTTTTCGTCGTTTACATCCTTTGAAAAATCGGGGAAAATACGGTGAATATCGGTGCAGTTTATGTCGTGGGTTCTGCACGAGGTCATATTCGCGGCGGTAAAAAGGGCGTTTGTTTCGCTGTCAGCAACATATTCGGGCATTCTGCCTATGTTGTGAACCGGCCGCATTTCGCCAACAATATTATTGAAATCAACTCTTATGACACCGGGTGTGAACAGAGTCTGTGAAAAAGAGGTCAGAAAAGCGAAAACGGAGGTAAAAAAGGCGATTATTTTCTGCAGCATGACGCTCCTCCTAAAACGGGATTATCGGAATCAATCATATTTTTAAGTTGTGTTCTGACCTTTTCAAGATCGCCGCAGGTCAGAAGCGGGATGAGGGCGTCTATTTCGTCAACGCTTTTGTTCCACCACCCGAACCTGAGCAATAAATCCGTAAGTTCATCGTCAAAACGTTTTCTCAGCACTTTTGCGGGGTTGCCGACAACAATCGTATAGGGTTCAACATCGCAGCCCACCACGCATTCAGCGCCGATAATCGCACCGTCGCCGATATGAACTCCCGGCAGTATTACTGCGTTCTGTCCTATCCATACATCGTTGCCTATGACCGTGTCGCCTTTGAGCGGCAGGTCGGAAGCGGCGGGCGGTTCCATATTCCAGCCTTCAAGCGTATAAAAAGGAAAGGTAGTTACGCAGTTCATCTGATGGTTCGCGCCGTTCATAACAAATTCAACACCCGCGGCTATCTGACAGAATTTACCGATAATCAGTTTATCACCGTTCCAGTCGTAAAGATGTGTAACATGGCTTTCGAAATCGGAATCGGCAATATAAGTAAAATCTCCGACAATGATATTCGGGTTTGTGACGGTCGGCTTTACATATATTTCTTTTTTATATCCCTCTACGGGAAAAACCGTGTCGGGGTTTGGTGTTTTTCCGTTTTTCATTATATCACCTCATAAATATTACAGCCAGGCGGTTAAGGTCTGCTTTGAGTTCTTCGCCTGTGAGCCCCTGACCGCGAGGCCTTTGGAATCGACATCCGCGCCCTTACAGATTCTCTTAACATCGGAGATCATACTGCCCAGCCCGCTCCCCTCGTGAGTGCTGATAACGCGCACCTTTTTGCCGCCGAAATCCAGGCCTTCAAGAGCCGTTTCCATTTCGGGCGCGTAAGTGCCCCAGTAAACAGGACTCATAATAAACAAGGTATCATAGGCGGAAATATCCGGCTTTGCCATTACGGGCGCGTTGCCAACGCGCTCCTTCGCCTCTTTTATGCAGGTGTTGTAATCCGCCGCGTAGGGAACAATCGGTTCAACCTTGAACATATCGGCTCCGGTCAGTTCCTGCAGATATTCCGCGGCAATTTCGGTGTTACCTTTATCAATGTAGCCGACTGCGTAGTTTTCATCGGCTCTGCTGAAATAAATTATCAATGCTTTAATATTCTTTTCTCCTTGGTGAATTGACGCTTACGCCGTCACACTTCAAAATTCTCTGTTTTAAGGTCACAGTAGTATCTTCCGCCGAGCGCCGTGAATTTAAGAACGCAGTAGTCGGGGTCGGTGACTCCGCCCTTATAAAACATTGTGTCTCCCCTGCGCCAGATCATATCTTTTGTTTTCCGATCGGTCAGCACTTGCATACTGCCTTTGAGCATAACGCCCGTATATCTGATTATTCCCTTCCGGCAGAAATAGACGCAGGCGTTCGGGTTTTCAAGATACTGCTTAACTCTCATTGAAGATGTGTTGGTTGAAAAATAATAATGCTTCAAGCCCTCAATCCTTCTCGGTTTGAGCATCGCTTTCACATTCGGAAAGCCGTCTTCATCCACAGAACAGATGAAGGCGATTTTCTGCTTTTTTATAAATTTTTCAATCTTGTTTTTATTCATAATTTTTATCACTGATTCTCAATCTGTTGTTTCAAAGCGAAGTAATAATGATTTGCGCTTCGCGCATGATTTGGCTACGCCGTGATTTCTCGCTTCGCTCCGTGAATTGAATTTTAACAGATGCCCGCAGGGCAATTCATGTTACGCAGCAACAATTCATGCCGTCAGGCAATTCATGCGCCGCACGGCGCAATTCATTGTATATATTCAATCCGCTGTTTCAAAGCGAAGGTCTGTTTCGGATGCGCAATCAACAGAAAATACTGCGAAACCGTCCGATATTTCAACAAACGAAGCGCCGCTTCCGCCCGTAAATCCGCCCTCGCCGTAAACAGTGCTTCCGTTTAATTTCACGGTCTGACCCGCGGAATAAGGAACATATACAACAGCCGTTGTGTCCGCGGGCACGCAGGCGTCGAGAACAAACGAGTTTCCGCTTTTTGTTTCGGTAACGGTAATATAACCCTTAACGGACGGAACAACGCATTTTACGGTGTCATCCCCGCTGATCTGCGGCTTTATGACAAATTCCTTATACCCGGCTTTTAAGGGTCTCACGCCCGCGAAATATTTGCTCATTATAACAAGCGGGCCGCCCGACCAGGCGTGATTCATTGTGCCGTTTATTTTGGTCCAGCCCTCCCAGAGTGTGGAATAATCCTCCGCTATCATATCGCCGTAGCGGCTGAGCATACGCTCACGCGCAAGGTCATATTCATCCATACGGCAGAGCGCCTCGAGCACATAATATTCCATATAAGGGCTCGCGTTGGCGGTTTTTGCAAGAACGTCTTTTATTACACCGTATTTTTCTTTCCCCGCGAGTCCCGAAACAACGGCAAGAGCGTTTGCCCTGTCATCCGGGCTCAGAACATCGCCGCTCTTATAGCCCTTCGGTGTCCAGAGCGATTCATAGCCCTTTCTGATTTTATCCATTCTTGCGGTGATATCATCGCAGTTTTTGCCGAGAACCTTCGCCATTTCGCTTATGCTCGAGAGCGCGCAGTAATACCAGGCGTTCTCAACGGCGGTAACGTCGGCGAAGCTGCCCCAGTCAATCCAGTCCCAGGAGCCGGAGCGGTGGTTTACGAGATTTTTTTCGCCTATCGACCAGAGATTAATATAATTGACTGCAGCGTCATAGACGAAATTCAGATATTCCCTGTCGCCCGTGTACATATAGTAATTCAGGAAACCGCAGATGCCCGCCAGCTGCTGAACGGGAAGTTCAAAAAAACTATCCGTTGAGGGCACAACGGTCTGCAGTATGTTGTTTTCGGGGTCAACGTGACCGAGCATGGACGCTGTACCCTTCTGATAGAGAAGATATGCGTCCGGGTCGAGCGAGTACATCATCATTGCCATCTCGTTCGTAACATCGCCCCACCACTGCGCCCGCTCCCTGTCAGGGCAATCCATGAAGTTGTCGCGCATTGTAACATAAAGTGTGCGAAGGGATTTCTGCCAGAGGGAATTTAAGTTTTCATCCCCGCATTCGAACAGGCCCGAAAACTGAGTGTTGTACCCCGTTTCTCTGTATTTGAGTTCAAGAATCTTAACGCCCGCGGGAATTTCATATGTTATATGTTCGCCGTTGAACCAGCCGGGCGCCTCAAACTCCTGCACGCCGTCCCCGGTGATATAGGTGTCGCTGACGGCTCCGAGCCAGGTGTTTTCCGTAAATATTCTTATTTTTTTGCCCGCCTTCGATTTTATTTTCAGATAAGGCGTGCACTGCGCGTTATAAGGTATATCGAGGGTAATCGCTTTTTTTAACAAAACGGTAACGCCTTTGTAATCGGCGGAGTTTTCGTAATCCTTAAGCCCGTAATCCTTGAGCAGAGGAATTCCGCGCGGATAGAGTTTGCCCCACGGCTCACAGCCGCCCGTGCCGTATTCCTTCGCGTTCTCCCAGCCGCTCACGTCAAAGGAGGGCGAGAACCAGTCGCCGATATCATTGCGGGCGTCATAGCAGATGTTAAATTCGGGCAGCCTGTAGTTGGGCTGAAACTCGCCGTAATCCCGGATAAAAGCGGGGTTGCGCAGCACCTTCCAGCCGCTGTCGGAGATAATATCCCCCGCCTCAAAAATGAAGCCCGCGCTGCCGCTGTCCGTGCTGGAAAAGCTTGTATCCCTGCCCCAGTACCAAACGAGGGCGCAGATTATGTTTTTGCCTGAAATAAGATATGGGGCTATGTCAACGGAATCGAAATAACTGCCGTCGGCGGTCGGTCCCCTCTTTGTGCCGCCTTCAAAAACAACGGTTTCGCCGTTTATGTAAAGCCGGTATTTTGAATCGGCGGAAATGTACGCGGTGAGTGATTGAGGCACATCGTCAATATCGGCGCTCTTTCTCATACACATCCACACATTTTCCTCACCCGCGTCCGACGAATCCCATATATATTTTGCCTTCCAGTCGGTTTTGGGCGAAGTGTCAATACGGCTGTAGGGAACAGTGCTTTCGGGAATTGTGTATTCATTTTTGAACAAAGGTTTCATGTTGGTTCCTCCCCCGAATAAATCCGAAAAGAAAGCGATAACCGCCAGAAAGAAGGATATTATTCTGTTCATAAGACATCACCTCGAACGCAGAGAATAAGGTCAGTTCATCTCAACAAGCAACGCTTCATCCGGCTTGAAATAGTCGGCGGAATTGCTGCTCAACCCACCTGCCATATATGCTTTTTCAAACGGAATTTCCTCAATGTTGCTCAGATACACAAAGGTCGTGTCGGCAGCCGCGTTCGGCATTCTGCCGCTTATTTCAAGGCGGTATTTGTATGTGTAACCGTCGCATTGCCAGGTCCCGTCTTCCATCTCGTAATATGTTTTCATATTGCCGTTCACGGTATTTCTGACCGGACTGTCCTTTTTGCACCCGGCAAAAACCACCGCCGCAGCGATTAAAAGTAAAATTGAAATGACTTTTTTCATTGTGATTACCTCAAAACGAATAATTACAAATGGCAATTCATTTTTTCAGAACAGCGCCGAGCACGGGCTCGAGCGCCTTTGCCATACAGTAAAAGCCGAGGTCGTTCGGATGGCAGTTGTCCACCGTTCCCGAGTCGCCGCCGAAAATGTTCAGTATCTCCGTGCCGTCAATGAAATACACATTGCTGTCACCGTTCGCCTTTGCCGTTTCGAAAGTTTTTTTCACAATATCACGGCGCACGAGTTCCTCAGCGTTCGGATTCGGCTGAGGGCGTGAGAGCATAATCACGGGCAGGTCGGGCTGTCTGCCGCGTATAATTGAAAAAAACGACTTGTGTGTTGCCTCAAGATGAGCGGTCGAGGGCGCGTTGTGGTCATAATCCAGCACAAAGGCGGACATATCGAGTTCCGCGATATATTGAGCCATACAGCTTTCACCCTTCGCGCTGCCCGAAAACCCGAGATTTATGTGGTCGCACGATAAAACGCGGGAAAGTATATTCTGGTAAGCGTTGCCCGGCCGAGAGGCGCATCCGCCCTGCGTTATGGAGGAGCCGTAATAAACTACGGGCTTTTGTACGGCGTAATCTTCCGCCTTTTCAACCGTGCTTCCCGGAGGAAAACCGAGTTCCGGTTTTATAACTCCGCTGTAAAGCGGAAAATGAATTGTGATTTCTTTCATTTCGCCGCCGACTGTGAGTTCGGAGGTGTAGCCATCCTTTATATCCAGGGGCGGTACAAAGGTTCCCTTGTAAATTCCGTCGGAGTAGAGGTCAAAGCCCGCCGAGCCCGTAAAAGGAAAATGCGGCATTTTCGAAACAGCCCGCATTTTTGCGCGCAGAACGATTTTTTCCGCGTCGGTGCGAAAGCGTACACGCCCTCCCGCCGTGTGCAGATTCAGCCCCTTTACTCCGTCATTTGTCTTCGCGGCAACATCATAGGGCATACGGTAATAGCCCTTTTCATCGCGCATAAGCCCGTAAACCGCGAAGGGCGGCTCCGCGACGTCAAAAAAGACTGTCTGTGAGCCGCCGGGTACCTTCACTTTAAAGTTTTTATCAATTGATTCAATATTCATTAAATTCAGTCCGATCTGTAAGCCGGTATTATTATTTGACAGCATTTTCACCGCAGATTGTTTTCTCCCGGTGTGCTGTTTTTTATTATTCCATATTTTCCTTGTGTCTTTCGGCGCGGATCTGTTCGAGATCTTTATACATCTGTTCCTTGGTTTCGCCCTCGACATTGTAGAGGGTTTTGAGGATAATCGCTTTAATCATATTGCTCAGGGCGTAGCCGAAAAGCAGGAAGCCGAGCAGCCACATGCAGGTATTCAGGTAATCGGGCTTTGCCTGCATTGTCTTTACAAGGTCGCCCTCGGCGGAGGATTCATAGCCGACCCAGGCGATGAGGAAGGGAATGGCGAGCTCCTTGAGATAGTTTATGCCCGTATTGATCCAGCCGGGAATAACACCCTGAATCGCCTCCATACGGTCGCCGGTCTGCCATTCAAGATAGTCGTAATATTCAACATTGAAGTGAGAATTTGAAAGCTCCTGCACGCCGATTCCGAGACCGAAAATGAAATAGAACACATAGAAGAAAATGCTGTTCCAGCCCTTGAAGAACATTATGCCCATCTTCGCCTCGGCAAAGCAGATAAGGAAAAGCACAAGTGCGGAAATCATAGAATACGGACCGCAGAATTTGAGAAGCTTTGTCGGCTCGTATTTCTTTGACAGTTTCGCGGTTATGATATTGCCTACCACAGTGCCGGCGGCTGTAGGAATAGTGAGCAGCAGGTTCTTTGATGAGCCTACGGTAATCGCGGCAAGGTAAGTTGAAAACTTTCCGAGAGCCGCGAAGTTGTTTGCCCATGATATATACTGATAAGCGCGGTAATTCCTGTATTTGAACAACTGAAAGAGCTGTTTTGATATCTTTACCTTTTCCTTTTTCGGCAGTTCGATTCTCTCCTTGCAGAAAAGGCCGCACATAAGATTGCCGAAGGCGGTTACGATGGCGGCGACTATGGCGAGAGTCATATACATCTTGTTCTTGTCGCTGCTGAAAAGGCCGTAAACGAAGGTGCCGAGATACGCTCCGCCGTAACCGAGATAATAGGAGAGCTGCCACACGGTTGCGACCGTCTTTTTCTCCTTCGGGTTGGGCGAAATAACCTGAGCCACATTCTGGCCGACATTGTTGAACGCGTTGAAAACCGTCTGACACAGAGCAATACCGTAACGGAAAAGAGTGAGTTTTCTGAGCGCTTCAGCCGCAACCGCCTTATCGGCGCTGTTGGCTGCCGCCGTCCAGCTGCCGGGAACATAGAAATAAAGAACGGTCAGAACGAAAATCGGAACAAGGCAGATGATATACCACTGGCGGTATCTGCCCCAGCGGCTCTTCCATTTCTGAACGACTATGCCTACAATAATGCCCATGATAATACCCGTAACAGTTGTAAGCGTGGTCTGCACGGCGAGAATCTTCGCGATTCTGTCCGAATCAACACCCGCGGGTCCGAAATACAGTTCGTGAAGGAACGCCGCGGCAAGGGTGCCGGTGAGAGTGGTTCCGAACATACCGCCGACTCTCGCGAGCATAAGGCAGATGTACTCGAACATTGTGACATTCCTGCTCTGCTCGGGCGGCAGGGCGTTGTCGGGGCGGACATAGGCAGTGTTTTCAAGTTTGCTCATTTTCCTTACTCCTTCACCGGGCAGTTTGTTTGCGCCCGTATATTTCTTATTTATAATATCACACGCGCATAATACATTCAACTGTAAATTCATATTGAGTTATATATCGCTTTTGCGGAAATGATTTAACAGACAGAAAAAAACCACAAATTTCGATGTGAGTATTCTTAAATTTTCTTTAAGAAAAAGTGAAGGAATAAGCGCGATTTTTAAGATATTTCACATTCCGTTCTGTCAAATTACATAAAAAAACTCCCCGAGGCGCAAAACTTTGATTTAAACCACATAATATAGTGGTATTCATTAACAGTTACGCAACATTATGTTAAGATTTTTTTAAGGTTATAAAATTTCACAAATCGTTTTTTATGGTGTATTATGCTTGAGGCAAACAAAAAAATACACGGGAGAATGATATGAATATAGGACTTGATGTGGGCTCCACCACTCTGAAATGCGTGGCTGTTGACGACTGCGGCGAAATCGTTTACAAAAACTATCAGCGCCATTTTTCGCAGATAGCGTCGAAGTCGGCGCAGATGCTCGGCGACATTATTGAGAATCACCCCGAATTCGCTTCCTCGGGCATAGCGGTTTCCGGCTCGGCGGGAATGGGCTTTGCCCAGGAACTCGGGCTGCCGTTTGTTCAGGAGGTTTACGCCTCGAGAATCGCGGTAAAAAAACTGCTCCCCGACACGGACGCGGTAATTGAACTCGGCGGAGAGGACGCGAAAATACTTTTCTTCACGGGCGGTACGGAGGTGCGTATGAACGGCTCCTGCGCGGGAGGCACGGGCGCTTTCATCGACCAGATGGCTTCGCTGCTCGGCGTGGGTGTTGAGGACATGAACGCGCTTGCCGAACAGAGCGGGAAAACCTACACAATCGCCTCGCGCTGCGGCGTTTTCGCGAAAAGCGACATCCAGCCCCTGCTCAACCAGGGCGCGAGAAAAAGCGACGTGGCGGCGAGCATATTCAAGGCGGTTGTGAACCAGACGGTGGCGGGCCTGTCACAGGGCAGAGAAATTAAGGGAAATGTTGTTTATCTCGGCGGTCCCCTCTCCTTCCTTCCCGAGCTCAGAAAGAGTTTTGATGAAACACTCGGTCTCACGGGCATCTGCCCCGAAAACTCGCTCTACTATGTCGCGATAGGCGCGGCGTTCTCACCCGATTCTGAGAAAATGAGCATAAAGGAAATAATTGACAAAATCGGCTCGTATGAGTCCTCCGCGGGCTACATAAGCTGCGCTCCGCTTTTTGAGAACGAAGCGCAGTACAGAGAATTCACCGGGCGCCACGCAAAGGACACGGTAAAGACCGTCGACACGATTAAACCCGGTGAAAAACTGTTTCTCGGAATTGACGCCGGCTCAACCACAATCAAATGCGCGGTAATAAACGAAAACCGTGAAATCGTTTTTCAGAAATACATGTCCAACAGCGGCAACCCCGTTACCGCCGTAAGGGATTTTCTTACGGAATTCTATGAGAAAAACGGCGATGTGAAAATAACCTCGTCCGCGGTTACGGGCTACGGCGAGGAGATAATCCGCAACGCCTTCGGAATCGACACGGGAATTGTTGAGACAATAGCCCACTACACAGCCGCCAAGCATTTCAGGAGCGATGTCGATTTCATTATCGACATAGGCGGTCAGGATATAAAATGCTTCAAAATACGCAACGGCGCGATTGACAACATTTTCCTCAATGAGGCGTGCTCCTCGGGCTGCGGCTCATTTTTGCAGACCTTTGCCGCCGCCTGGGATTACAATATAGCCGACTTCGCGAAACTCGGACTGTTCGCCGACAGACCCGTTGACCTCGGCTCGAGATGCACGGTGTTTATGAACTCCTCCGTAAAGCAGGCGCAGAAGGACGGAGCGAGCATTGAGAACATATCCGCGGGTCTTTCAATAAGCGTTGTGAAAAACGCGCTCTACAAGGTAATACGCGCGTCGGGCGCGGACGATCTCGGGCAGAACATAGTTGTTCAGGGCGGCACATTTTTAAACGACGCGGTGCTCAGGGCGTTCGAGAAGGAAATCGGCAGAGATGTGATACGCCCCGACATTTCGGGACTTATGGGCGCGTACGGCGCGGCTATTTACAGTATGGAGCACATCAAGGGAGAGAGCACCTGCATAACCCGTGAGGAACTGAAAAACTTTACCCACGAGGTAAAGGCGATTACCTGCAACGGCTGCCCGAACCACTGCCGCCTGACCGTGAACACCTTCGGCAACGGCAAAAGGTTCATCGGCGGCAACAGATGCAGCAAACCCGTATCGGGCGCGAACGGCAAAGAGACATATAATCTGTATGATTACAAGAAAGAACTGCTTTCGAAATATAAACCCGTGCCCGGAAAAAGAGGAAAAATCGGAATACCGATGGGGCTCAATATGTATGAGCTGCTGCCTTTCTGGCACACATTTTTCACCTCGCTGGGCTTTGAGGTTGTGACCTCGCCCGAATCCACAAGGGATCTGTACCTGCTCGGTCAGCACACGATACCGTCGGACACGGTCTGCTACCCCGCGAAACTTATGCACGGGCACATCGAGTATCTTATAAACGAGGGTATCGGAAACATTTTCTATCCCTGCATGACCTACAACATTGACGAGGGGCTCGGCGACAACAACTACAACTGCCCCGTTGTAGCGTACTACCCCGAGGTTATACGCTCCAATGTGAGAAGCGACGAACTCAATCTTATATGGGACTATGTGGGCATTCACCGCAGAAAGGATTTTACGCCGAGAATACGCGCCATTATAAGCAGACGGCTCGGGGTTGTATCCGCAAGAGAGATTAAATCGGCGGTGAAGGCGGCATATAAAGAGTATGATGAATATATGTCGCTCATACGCGCAAAGGGCGATGAATACCTGGCACTCGCCAAGGAAAAGAACCTGCCCGTGATAGTACTGTGCGGAAGACCCTACCACCTCGACAGCGAGGTAAACCACGGCATTGACAAGCTTATTTGCGAGTGCGGAGCCGTGCTTGTGACAGAGGATTCCATAAGCAACAAGATGAGCAAGTTCGCTACGAATGTGCTTGACCAGTGGACCTATCAGTCACGCCTCTACGCGGCGGCGAAATATATAGCCGACTCGGGCGACAATATGATAAACCTCGTTCAGCTCGTGTCCTTCGGCTGCGGCACGGACGCCATCACCACGGACGAGGTAAGGAGCATACTGGAGAGCAAAAACAGAATTTACACGCAGATAAAGATTGATGAAATAACAAATCTCGGCGCGGTAAAAATCAGACTTAGAAGTCTGTTCGCGGCGCTTGAACAGGAGTAAGATATGAATACCGAAAACAGAGTTATATTCACAAAAGAGATGAAGAAGGATTACAAAATCCTTATTCCGAATATGTGCGAAATCCATTTTGAACTGCTTCTCAGGGTTCTGCGCCAGCACGGCTACAACGCCGAACTGCTGCACACGAACGGCAGGGAAATAGTTGACGAAGGTCTCAAATATGTTCACAACGACACCTGCTACCCCGCCCTGCTCGTTATAGGTCAGCTTATAAACGCCCTCAACAGCGGAAAATACGACCCGCACAAGACAGCCCTTCTCATAACCCAGACGGGCGGCGGCTGCAGGGCTTCAAACTACATTCATCTGCTTCGCAAGGCGCTCGCCAAGGCGGGTTATGAGTATGTGCCCGTAATCTCGCTCAACCTTTCGGGGCTTGAAAAGAATCCCGGCTTTAAACTCAAGCCGTCAATGCTCATAAAATTCCTCTCCTGTTTAATCTACGGCGACCTGATTATGCTCCTCAAAAATCAGGTGAAGCCCTATGAGATAAACGAGGGTGAGACGGACGCCCTTGTTGAGAGGTGGATAACAAAACTTATTAGATTTTTCAGAACGAACCGCGGGTGCGACTATTTCTCCATGAAGGCGATACTGCCGAGAATCACAAGGGATTTCGCGGCTGTTCCCGTAAACAAAACCGACAAAATCAAGGTCGGCATAGTCGGCGAGATATATGTTAAATACTCCCCTCTCGCGAACAATCACCTTGAGGATTTTCTCATCTCCCAGGGCTGTGAACCGAATGTTCCCGGGCTTATGGGCTTTATGTTCTTCAAAACCGACAACCGCCTTGAGGATATAAAACTCTACGGCGGCAAAAAGCTCAAAAAGGCGGTTATGAAAGGGCTTATGTGGTATATGGAAAAAATCGAGAACTGCATAGTCTCGGCGACAAAGGCATACGGCGATTTCACAACGCCCGCCACATACAAGCACCTGCGCGAGTTAATAGAACCCGTTATGGGCTACGGCTGCAAGATGGGCGAGGGCTGGCTGCTCACCGCCGAGATGATGGAACTTATTGAAAACGGCTACGGCAACATTGTATGCGCCCAGCCGTTCGGCTGCCTGCCCAACCACATCGTGGGCAAGGGAATGGTCCGCAAACTGCGTGAGATTTATCCCGATTCAAATATTGTTCCGATAGACTACGACCCCGGAGCGACGAGAGTTAATCAGGAAAACCGCATAAAGCTTATGCTCGCTGTAGCGAAGGAAAACGCCTGCGCTCAGGATATAAAGAAATTTGTTTCATAAGTCAAATAGCACTCCTCGCGGAGTGCTTTTTTGTTTTCTGCCGTGCGCTCAAGCCGCTCTTGAAAATACGGCGGCGGCATAATATAATGAATACAGTAAATATGAAACGGAGGAACAGTATGCGGAATCTGTTTTCGATGATATCTCACAGGCAGCTGAGCAGTTTTTACGACCTGCTCGCTCTCCCCGGCAGATTTTTTCCCCTGCTCGCTCAGGGCGATTTCAAAAGGGTGCTCTCGCTTTTTGTCGCTTTTTTTCAGTTGCTCGGCGCTTTTCTTTTCGACACGCCCGTGACTCCGTATAAAGATAAAATCGATATGAGCCGCTTCGACCTTGTATGGTCGGATGAATTTGACAACGGCTTTGACACCTCAATATGGCAGGGTCACTATGTTTACGGCGACAACGACACCCAACTGCGCGATACGGCGTGGTGGAACAGGGATCAGGTCTCCTTCACCGACGACGGCTGCCTGCAGATTACCGTTGAATACAAGGACGGTCCGAAGGGCGAGGGTTACTATTCCTACGGAATGGAGACAAACCCGAACAAGAATTATTCGGGCAGCCACACAGGTTACGAACAGCTCTACGGCTATTTTGAAATAAGCTGTATTCTGCCCAGGGGCGCCGGAATAAATCCCGCCTTCTGGCTTCTGACGGACGGTATGTGGGCGGACGACACAGACGGCGGCGTTTCCGGCGCGGAGGTCGATATTCTTGAGACGAACACGGGATATACGGACGGCGGCAGCGAGTTCGGCTCCGTGATACAGACAATCCACATCGACTCCTATGAGGAAGCCCACCGCATGGAACTTCAGGGCAGATTCTATGCCGACGACCCCTACAACAAATTCAACACCTACGGTGTGGAGTGGAACGAGGACGAGTATATATTCTATGTGAACGGCGTTGAGACCGCCCGCACCTCCTTCGGCGGAGTGTGTCAGGTTCCTCTCTATCTGATAATATCGGTGGGCGTGGACGAAAACATTGAAAGAAACGAATTTCTGCCCGCCTCGATGACGGTTGACTATGTGCGCTGCTATCAATACAAACAGTAAATCGGAGGAATTATGAGAATAATAAAACAGGGTATTGTTTCGGGCAAGACGGACAGTTTTTTTTCCTACTGCGCCTGGCCGTCCGCCTGCGTTGACGAAAACGGAGTAATATATGTTGTCTGCTCGGGCAACCGTATGGGGCACTTGTGCCCGTTCGGGAAAATACTGATGTTCAGAAGCTTTGACGGCGGCTTAACATTCACTCCGCCTTCAATCACAGCCGACCGTTTTCTTGACAACCGCGACCCGGGAATACTTTACCTCGGAGGCGGCAGAATGCTTGTGACCGACTGCTCGCACCCGGCGGTAAACTATGAGACGGAATATAACGACTGGATTTACAGTGACAGCGGCACGGCGGGCACGGGGCTTGTAAAGCACTATTCCGGGCTGGGCGAAGCCGACCGCGCGGGAGGATGCTTTTACAGAATTCTCGAAAATTACGGGAACACCGTAGGTGAGGACAGGCGCATTCCCGTTCACTGCCCCCACGGTCCTATAATGCTCTCGGACGGCACGGTTTTCTATCTCGGCAAGGAGGCGTTTTCGCCCTGTCCCGAAAGAAAAGACAGATTCTCTGTTTACATAAGTGAGAACAGCGGCGAAACATTTGAAAAGGCGGCTGAATGCCCTGTTCCCGACGGCTATAACACCGACACTTTCCACGAGGCGCACTGCGCCGAACTCGCGGACGGGCGGATTATGGCGCTTTTCCGCTCCCATCTGACCGAGGACGACAGTTATTTTACGGTTATGAAAACCTTTACCTCCGACAGAGGAAAGACCTGGAGTGAATGGGAGAAAACCGGAATCTGCGGCTCACCTCCGCATATTTGCAAAACGGCTTCGGGCGCCTTCGCGCTGACCTACGGACGCAGGATTGAACCCTACGGCATTTACGCACGGATTGTTGACAGCGACGGGAACATCGGGGATGAGGAAATAAAACTCGCCTCGTGCCGTGACAGCGACATCGGCTACCCCTGCACTGTTCTGCTGCCCGACAAAACGCTTTTCACCGTGTATTACGCGAGATACAAAAGCGACACTTACGCCTCACTGCTTTACACAATCTGGAGCGAAGAATAATAATATGAAAAATATGCAAAAAAACACCCCGCTGAAGGGCGCGCAGCTAAGGGATTTAATAGATTTTGAAACGCTCTTTTCCGCCATAACGGCTTCAAAAAAAGGGATAGGCGCAAGCCTTATCCCTTTTTTGTTTATTGTTCTGACGAAAAATTTCTGTTTCAAAATTGCTTCG
>JAEEGL016695524.1_pt1 | contig 22037 bp, 15 predicted proteins | sample 9134231 | NCBI WGS metagenome assembly JAEEGL01 (sample SAMN16246548, study PRJNA631951) | gut metagenome | biome: gut microbiome; feature: rumen; material: fiber-attached | host: Bos | place: Iran: Karaj | collected 2018-10 | reverse complement strand
TGGAGCAGTTGGTAGCTTGCCGGGCTCATAACCCGGAGGTCGTGTGGTTCGAGTCCCGCCTCCGCAACCAGTCAGCCGGAACCTGTGGGTTCCGGTTTTTTGTTGTATAATTTCCCTATGATTTATGTGTTTGCAGCCATTAATTGTGAGATAGCCCCGTTAAAACAGCTTGAATCAGATGACCTTAAGATAATTCTTACGGGCATTGGGAAAGTTAATGCTGCATTTGCTTTGGGAAGAACTTTCCCGGGCATAAATACACGAAGTGAACACAATAATGATGTAATTATCAATATCGGTACATGCGGAGCTTCTAATCTACATGGTCTGTTCCTTGTAAATAAAATCACCGATGAATCAACAGGCAGGGATTATTATCCTGACATGTTAAGAGCAAAAGGTTTTCCTGAAGCTCATCTTATAACTGTCGACAGGGTTAAGACTGATCCTGAGCCTGACACACTATATGATATGGAAGCATCGGCTATATTCATGGCAGGAAGCAAGATAGTAAGTCCCGACAGAATGTTTTTTATCAAAGTTGTAAGTGACAACGGTAATGTTGAGGGCGTTACTGAAGAAGGCGTCAGCAATATGATGAATGAGCATCTTCCTCAAATAAAATCACTGATAGATCAGATACTTGCGGGGTTGGATCATAGTACAGCTTCACCCTGTTACGATGACATAAACCAAAAACTTCATTCTTCGGCATCTATGCAGGTCCAGGTGCGCGAGCTTATGGATTTTGCCCGAAGCATTGGAATTGACGGAAGTGAGCTTTTCGAACAGGAGGGAGCAGGTCTGGTTTCATCCCGTAAGGAAGGCAAGGAGGTAATAGCCCGTGTGCGCAGCAGACTTACTTCCTTCTAATTTTACCCATATCTACGTAGAGGAAGATGCCCTGGGATATCCTATGGCTGATGAGGTGCTGAAGCATTTTCCCGGAAGCATTGTTGTAAGGATCAGGCATTATAAGGATGTGTTTAACAGGCCGGGACAGGACAGCGCAGTACAAAGCAGGTCGAAGAATCTGATACTCGCGGTTAACAGGGGAAGAAAGATATTTGATGCTTCTCCTGTGTGCCAGGACTTCGGGTACGGTAAGTTTTATTATGTTCAGTCGGCGATGAACTGCGTATTTAACTGTGACTATTGTTTCCTTAAAGGCATGTACGGCACATCCAATATCGTTATCTTCGTAAATACAGATGAGTACATAAAGGAGTGTGAAGACAAGCTTAAGGAAGGTCCCATGTATCTTTGTGCTTCATACGACACCGATATAACAGCTCTGTCGTCTGTCTGTTCCTGGCAAAGAGTCTGGGAAGATCTGGCATTACATAACAGGGATCTTACTATTGAACTTCGTACAAAGTCTGTCGTTAATAATGCGGTGCCGTGTAATAACCTCATATACGCTTTCACGCTTTCTCCCGGTTTGATAATAAAGGAGTTTGAGAAGAATACGCCGTCGCTTGATAAACGCATTGAATCTGTTAATAAGGCGATTGATTCGGGGGCTAAGGTTCGCCTTTGTTTTGACCCTCTTATTTATATCAGGGATTATGAGGTATGCTACAATGATTTTGCAGATACCATAATCAGGAATATAGATATTCAAAAGGTCAAAGACATAAGCATCGGCACGTTCAGGATATCATCGGATTATCTGTTGAACTTAAGGAAAGGCAGTCCTGATTCTCCGGCGGTTCTTTTTCCGTTTGACAGAGAGAACGGATTCTGTGTTTATCCTAAGGACCTTAAGGACAGGATGATTGGTGTTCTGAAAGATCGTTTTGAAGGAGCAGGCTTTGGATCAAAATTGTACATCTTCTGACAGATCGGCTCTTGTCACCGGTGCGTCTTCAGGCATCGGCCTTGCCATATGCAATATGCTTGCAGGTGAAGGTTATGTTGTAAATGGAATAGGACGTCATTTTGATAATGATACGGACTACTCATTTAATACAATCGAATGCGATGTGACTGATACAAAGAAGCTGATTGAAACCGTAAGCGGATTTGATAATACCTGCATTCTTGTTAATTGCGCAGGGGTAGGGTTTTACGGACTTCACGAGAATATAGATGTTGATGATCTTAAGACGATGGTAAGGACAAATCTTGAAGCTCCGATGATACTTTCTTCTCATTTTCTTCCTGTTTTTAAAAGAAGGGGATATGGCACGATCATTAATATATCTTCTGTGACGGCTTTTAAGACTAATACTTACGGTGCCGCTTACGGGGCTCTTAAAGCCGGTTTATCAAGTTTCTCTTCGAGTATTTTTGAAGAGTCGAGAAAGAACGGTGTAAAGGTCATAGAGATTTGTCCCGATATGACGGATACTAATCTTTACAGAAATGCGGATTTCAAGGCTGATGAGGACCCTTTATGTCATCTTGATCCTGAAGACGTTGCATCAACAGTAAAATCAGCTCTGGATCTTAGTCTTGATTCCTGTGTGACAAGACTCGTTATCGTTCCTCAGAAGAACAGAATCAGGAAAAAGCCTTAACTGATTGTTTACTTAATATTTCATTAATGAGTTTGATAATTTGTTATAATTAGTTTGGTAGAGACTACCTAATATCTGACGGAGAGTGAATGGTTTGAGCAGAAGAAGATTAGCACTTCTATGCGGACAGCCTGAGGAGTATTGTCAGGAACTGTTTATACAGGGGTTCAATTCTGTTGCAGTTGAAGCCGGTATGGATGTGTGCGTCTTTTCCATGTTTCAGAAGTATCAGGATTCTCCGGAACGTGAAGTAAGCGATTCTTCAATTTTCAATCTGATTAATTTTGATAAGTTTGACGGTGTGGTTGTCCTGGCGGACAGCATTCAGACTCCCGGAGTTTATGAGAGTATCCATAAGAGACTTAAGAAAGAATTCAAGGGGAAGGTTATCATCGTTGAAGGTGATTCTGATGTTTACCCTGTCGAATATCAGGATAACTACTATCCTATTAAGAAACTTATAGATCATCTTATCGAAGTTCATAACTATACGGATATTGCTTTCCTTACAGGTAAATCGTGGCATCCTCATTCCAAGAAGAGGCTTCAGGCTTATAAGGATTCTTTAACGGATCATGGTATTGCGGTTGATGAGAGCAGGATCTTCTTCGGAGATTTCTGGTATTCAAGCGGTGAGAGTGTCGCAGAGAGAATAACAAAACCGAGTGTTAAGCTTCCTCAGGCTGTCGCATGTGCAAATGATGCCATGGCTATCGGACTTGCCAAGACACTCATATCAAAAGGATACAAGATCCCTGATGATATTGCCGTTATCGGTTACGACAGCAATGAAGAGGGTAAACATGCGCCGCTTCCGTTAACTTCGGCAGATATACCTCTGTATGCGTTTGGTGAGCATACTGCGAATGATATGGTGGCGCTCTTTGAAGGCGGTCAGATTAGTGATTTTGTTTCTGACGCGGATTTATTTATCGGCAGAACTTGCGGTTGTAATTGTGAAAGTGCAAAACCCGATTACATGTTGAGAAGTGTATGGGATACGCAGCTTTCTGAGACCGGCGTTTATTCAGTCTTCAACCATATGAATGAGGACGTTGTAAATCAGGCGAACTTTACCGGTCTTGTGAATACTATTTTCTCGTACATATATCAGATCAGACCGTTTGATCATTTCTCTTTATGCTTGAATAAGGAATGGGAAAAGGAAAATGATAAATACTCTACCGATATGCTCGAAGTTATTAAGTGCGGTAAATCGGGAACAGGTGATACGGTTAATTTTGATGTGACTTTTAATGTCAGCCTCATGCTTCCGGATCTGTATAACGATGATAATGAGCCGATGGTTTACTATTTCCTGCCTTTTGCATTCGACGATAAGATCTTCGGATATACAGCTATCGGATACGAGGATCCGCTTAAGTGCATAGATGACAGTGTCAGACTATGGATCAGGACCTGTATGATCGGGTTTGAAGTGCTAAGAAGAAATGATGATGCAGTTAAGACTGATCTTAAGGTTCAGGATGGTCTTTTAAGGGATAGTCTTACCAACCTTTATAATTATCAGGGATTCCTGACGCGCGGACCTTCAATGATTGCTCTCATGAATAACCGTGGCGGTTACATAAGTGCACTTGCTATTGATGTTAAAGATTTGTCTGTGATCAATCAGTCTTATGGCAGAACGACAGGTGATAAGGTCATTATCAATGTCGCAGGTTTGTTAGAGTCCATTTTCTTTGGATTTGAGAATGTTTGTGTATGCCTTGGTAATGGCGAGTTTGTTGCTTTGAGGCTTACATCTTCAGGCGATGATACCGAGATGCTTACTCTGTATGAGCAGATGAAGCAGAAACTCGACAGTTTTAATACCATCTCTACCATAGATAAGGATATTGAGCTTTACTATGGCATAGAGAACGGAAAGCCTGAGAATGTTACGGACCTTGAGAGACTGATTAATACTGCTATCAGTAAGAAGAACAGCAATAAGATAAGTGTTCAGAAGGCTAAGAATACAGGTCTTACGGCGGAAGAAGAGGCGATTTCATTCCGTGTTAACGAGCTTCTTGAATCTAACAAACTCAATTACCACTTCCAGCCTATCGTAAAAACTTCCGATGGAGAGATATTTGCTTATGAGGCTCTTATGAGACCGGATTCAACTCCTTATATCGCCCCGCCGGAGTTTATACACTACGCAGAACTGTCAGGACGTTTGGCAGAGGTTGAGAAGGACACATTCTATAATGTTCTGGATATAGTTGAGCATAGACCAGACATCTTTGACGGCACGAGAAAGGTCTTCATTAATTCTATTCCGGGTCAGAAAGTATCAGATGAAGACAGACAGATACTTGCAGACAGAATTAAGAAACTTAAAGGCACAGTTGTTGTTGAATTGACTGAACAATCCGAGCTTTCTGATGAACAGCTCGATGATATTAAGCAACTGTATACGAGCATGGGGGTTAATACTGCGGTTGATGATTATGGTACCGGTTATTCGAATGTTACTAACCTGCTGCGCTATATGCCGATGTACGTTAAGATTGACCGTATGCTTTTGTCCGGTATTCAGGACAGTCCTCAAAAGCAGCATTTTGTAAAAGACATAATCGGATTCTCTCATGATAATGGTATCCTTGCACTTGCCGAGGGCGTTGAGACTGAAGAGGAGCTTCAGACCGTTATTATGTTGGGTGCTGATCTTATTCAGGGTTTTTATACTGCAAGACCGTCTGCAAATATAACAGATAAGATTGATCCGGAAATCGTTAAGCAGATTCGTAAATTCCATATCGATTTTGAGGAGTCCAGTACCAGTAAGTGCTATATTGCAGGCCGGGAAGGCAGAATTCTCCTTCCTAGGTTATCCGAACAGAGCATTGAGAGGATAAGTGTCAGCCGTAAAGAGGCAACATTTATTGATTTCACTGTATCGGGTTCACCTGAACTCATGACAAACATCATGATGAATGTGACTAATAATTACAAGGGAAGGATTACACTCGAGAATGCAGGTTTTGGCTGTGATGGCCCTTCCCAGGCAATCGATATTGACGAGTATTCTGATGTTACACTCGTGATTAAGGGCGAGAACAGACTTCATGGTGGAATAAGTGTTGCCAAGGGATCTGTTCTAAGAATCGAAGGCGACGGATATCTTAGTATTGATTCGAGTTATGTTGAGGCGTTTGGTATCGGTGCAGCTTCTGATAAGGAACACGGAGAAATCTATATTGAAGATTTTGATGGTACGATTGACATCAAAGTTAACGGTGTTAAGAGCTGCGGTATCGGATCCGGTCTTGGCGGTAAGATAGTTATAACGAGCGGAAAGATTGTCTTAAATGCACCGGGCAGGAAGTCTGTGGGTATTGGTAATCATGAAGGTTATTCGGATATTAAGATTATCAAATCCGATTTGAGTTTTAATATATACAGCATGTCCTGTGTCGCTATCGGATCAATAGACGGAAATGCGGATGTATTGATTGACAGTTCGTATATTGATTCGAGGATAGAGGGCAAGAATGCTATGGTCGTCGGAGATTTCCACTACAAGATCAAACCTGTAATTAAGAGTACCAGAGTTAAGAGTAACCTTATTTCCGAGATGTTAAGCTCGCAGGACGTTGATCCGAGACGAATTAATTTCTTAAGCGGAGACGTTGATTTTAACAGTAAAGGTGAACGGGTCCAAACTTGACCTTTGTGAATGGCTTTGTTACGATAACAATAATTTCATATTAAGGCGTTGATGAAGAACAGTACCTTTTCGCGTGCTCCACAGAGAGCTGTCGGTTGGTGGAAGACAGCGGGTAATGGATAAGGGAACTCACTTCGGAGCTTCCGGATTGAACGGCTTAAGCTTAAGGTCCGGACGCAAGCCCAGCGTTAGAGGGGCAGGATATCGATCTTTGATCCGTATCCGCAGAGTGCATTCCTTGTGAATGAATTAGAGTGGTACCGCGAACGACCCTTCGTCTCTAACAGGACGCAGGGTCGTTTTTATGTCGGGAGGACCGGATAATGAATTATGAGAAGTATGTAAAGATACCAGAAGTTCCTATCAAGAGCAGGAAATGGCCTGATAATGTTATCAGCAAGGCACCTGTCTGGTGTTCTGTTGATTTAAGAGATGGTAACCAGGCTCTTGAAGTTCCTATGACCATGGAACAGAAACTCAAGTTCTTTAATCTGCTTATTAAAGTCGGATTCAAGCAGATAGAGATTGGTTTTCCTGCGGCTTCCGAGACGGATTATAATTTTTGCAGAACGCTTATCGATAATCACCTGATTCCTGATGACGTGGCGATACAGGTCTTAACACAGTCACGCCCCGAGATCATCGAGAAGACGATAGATGCCGTAAGCGGAGCCGGGAATGTAATCATTCATCTTTATAATTCAACGAGTACATTGCAAAGGGATGTAGTGTTCGGATTCGGCAGGGAGGAATGTAAGGCTCTTGCCGTAGAAGGGGCACGAATCATCAAGGACTATGTTGAAGGTGATGACAGCGGGACTAATTATGTTCTGGAGTATTCTCCCGAGTCATATTCTTCCACCGAACCTGATTTTGCTGTTGAGATCTGTGATGCTGTTTGTGATGTATGGCAGCCGACACACGAAAACAAGGTCATCATTAATCTGCCGGAGACCGTCGAGTACACTTTGCCTAATGTCTATGCTGACGGTATTGAGTATTTTGCAACTAATACAAAGTGGAGAGATTCAATTCTGATCTCTGTTCATACTCATAATGACAGAGGTACAGGTGTAGCTGCTTCAGAGATGGGTATACTTGCAGGTGCAGACAGAGTCGAGGGTACTTTGTTCGGTAACGGCGAGAGAACCGGTAATGTCGACCTGGTTACTCTTGCGGTTAATATGATGATGCAAGGTGTTGATCCCAAGCTCGATTTTTCCAATCTGAATGAGTGTATTGATGTATATGAAGAGTGCACCAGGATGAAGATAGATCCCAGACATCCGTGGTCCGGCAAGCTCGTATTTACTGCTTTTTCCGGTTCTCACCAGGATGCTATATCTAAGGGCAGGAAGAAGATGAAGGAAAGAGGTTCAGCAGTATGGGCTGTTCCTTATCTTCCCGTTGACCCTGCGGATCTCGGACGTGATTACGAGCCTATAATCCGTATCAACAGCCAGTCGGGAAGAGGCGGTATTGCTTATGTTATGGAGCAGTACTTTGGCATTACGCTGCCTAAGTCGTTCCAAAGAGACTTTCTTACTGTTGTAAAGCATGAGACTGACGATAATTCTGTTGAGCTCATGCCTCAGCAGGTGTTCGATCTGTTTGATGATTACTATATTAATGTGATGACACCTTACTGGCTCTCAACATTCTCCGAGCATTCTCTCGGGGATAAGTTAAGTGAGGTCGAAGCAGATATAACTTATCTTGGTAAGCCCGTTAAGATCAAGGGAAAAGGAAAAGGTCTCCTCGATGCTTTTGTTGATGCGTTCTCAACCTATACAGGCACGAAGTTTTCGATTAATATGTATAATGAGCACGCACTCGAGACAGGTACGGAATCGTCTGCTATCACATACCTTGAGATAAAGCGTGAGGAGGATGGACAGATCTTCCTCGGTGCAGGTGTTTCAAGCTCAGTGACCAAGTCGTCTGTCAGGGCTGTTCTGAGTGCTTACAACAGAATGATCAAGTGAGGAATCTGTATGTATGATTATCTTATAGTCGGAGCGGGACTTTACGGTTCGGTGTTCGCGAGAGTGATGACTGATTCGGGTAAGAAGGTCCTCGTTATCGACAAAAGATCTCATATAGGCGGAAACTGTTATACAGAACAGATAGAAGGCATAAATGTACATAAGTACGGTGCACATATCTTCCATACCAATGATGAGCAGGTTTGGGAGTTTGTAAACCGGTATGCTTCTTTTAACAGGTACACTAATTCACCGGTTGCGAATTACTGTGGTGAACTGTATTCTTTGCCTTTTAATATGTACACATTCAATAAGATGTGGGGTGTTGTCACACCTGATGAAGCTAAGGCAAAGATAGAGGAACAGCGGAAAGAAGCGGGGATTACAGATCCTGTTAATCTTGAACAGCAGGCTATCAGCCTTGTCGGAAGAGATATATATGAGAAGCTCATAAAGGGATACACAATGAAGCAGTGGGGCAGACCTTGCGATGAGCTCCCGTCATCCATAATCAAGCGCCTTCCTGTCAGGTTTACATTCGACAACAATTACTTTAATGCTCTTTACCAGGGAATACCTGTCGGTGGTTATACTAAGCTTTTCGAGAGGCTCTTGTCAGGGATTGAGGTTAGACTCGGTACTGATTATGCTTCAGTAAAGGATGAGGGGCTTGCTTCGAAAGTAGTCTATACGGGTGCTTTGGATGAGTATTTTGATTATTCTCTGGGCCACCTCGAATACAGGACTGTACGGTTTGAGACTGAAGTACTGGATACGGATAATTTCCAGGGGAATGCTGTTGTTAACTACACTGACAGCAAAACGCCTTTTACGAGGATCATTGAGCACAAGTTCTTCGAATTCGGTACGCAGGAGAAGACTGTGATTTCCCGCGAATATAGTTATGAGTGGAAGATAGGTGATGAGCCGTTCTATCCCGTTAACGATGAGAAGAATGATGCTTTACATGAACAGTATGCAAAGCTTATTGCTTCAGATAATGTGTTGTTTGGCGGACGTATGGCCGATTATAAGTATTACGACATGGATGTAACTGTAAGACGGGCACTTGATGCCGCCAAGAAGGAACTGACGGGCAATGACTGATATTCTTAAACGTGATGTTATATTGAGTTTTATCTCATGGTTTCTTATTTTGCTCCTTGCTGTAGCGGGACTTGGCATCATATCAAGATGTGAGGGGTACGAGTTTCCGGGTGACGGCTATGAGTATCTGATGATGCCCGTGTCCATCCTTAATCATGGTTCGACTTCTGTTACTGATGAAGACATTGATGAAGCCAAGTCATATTACGGGAATGATATCTTTGACACCATCTACAGAACACGCGAGGATATCACGCTTGTACAGGGTTCTGACGGTAATTCTTATGCAAAGCACTTTTATATCTACTCTGTTTTGTGTATGCCGTTAAGAAGTCTGTTCTCCGTTGCCGGATTAAATCCCGCTAAGGCTTTTCTGATGATGAACCTGTTTTTCTGGTTTACCGCTTGTGCTGTGGTGCAGTTGTTTCTTGATACTGAACAGTGGCGGAAGACTTTGCTGATGATATTCCTGGTCGTTAACCCGTGCTGGTTCTATATGACATGGGTTCACACTGAGATATTGATGTTCTCACTTGTTGTTGTATCGCTTGTGCTGCGTTATAACGGCAGGTTTGCTTTATCGATGCTCATGATGAGTATAGCTTCTATGTCTAATCTTGCTTTGCTCGTTCCGGCTTTCGTACTGGGACTGGATTTTCTTTACAACACGGTTAAGGCTGAAGGAAAATCCGTTAAGAAGATACTTTGGATGACCTGGCCTGTTATTCTGGCTGCAGTTCCGGGTTTTATTCCCGTCATAAGATCTTATATCCTGTTTGGCAGCTACAGTCCTGTTGCTGCTGTTGCATCTGTAGGAAGCAGTTCTTATCCGACAGACAACAGGCTAATATGTGCATTGTCTTATTTGACTGATCCTAATCAGGGCATGATCATTTATACGCTTCTTATAGTTCCGTTCTTTATTGGTCTTGTTATATTCAATATTATCAAGCGCCGGAATATCTCTTCGGCGATATTTACTTTGCTTGCCATAGCAGGGATGTTGTTTGTTGTATCGTTTGAACTTCATATTAACTGCGGTATGTCTTACATAATGAGATATAACGTTTGGATACTTCCTTTCATGGCATTCTATAACGCTTTTAATCTTAAGTGGCAGATTGCAACTCCTGTATTTACATTAAGCGGAATATGGACTTTTGCTGTTATTCTTCTGCTTACTGTTTTTACCAAGACTGATATGTACCTTGGATTCACGCCTTTTGGAAAGACTGCTCTTAATGATTTTACAGGGATTTATAACCCTCCCGTAGGTATCTTCTATTCAAGAGCACTGACGGTCGAGACATACTACAGCGATAACCCCGTTGCTTACTTTGATGATGAAGGTAATCTTCATAAGATACTGTTAACAAATGAGGCCGCGTCCCGTCTTGATTCGGGTGAGTGGAATATATACGGTCCTGATAATGAAATCGTTGATTACAGGGATCTTGATATGACGAATATTAACGGTGAAGAATTTACTTATGTCAATATAAGTGAGGACGGCTATCACATTGTCCGTGATACTGACAGACTCGTATTCTCCAACCGTTCGGATACGGATGAGGCATGTATCTTATCAGATGTCGGTTATGAAGGTGATACGGCGCTTATCTACGGAAATGAGATGGATCTTTTATTCCATATTAATCCCGGGAGTTATACGGGTACATTCAGCGTGGCTAATGTATTTGGCGGAGTTCAGAATATAACCGTAATAGTTAACGGACAGACTGTGTTCGAAGGCCCGGTTTCTATGGATGATCAAAGCTTTGCTTTTGATTTTGAAGTAGGGAATGATTACCTTTGTGATATCAAGGTGTTAGTCCCCGGCGCGTTGTCTCCCCAGTCCGTAATACCGGATTCAAATGATGACAGAGTTTTATCCTTATACCTTAGGGATTTTACTTACGAGGCTCATTAAAGCATCTTGTTCTTATCGCGGAATTCCTTGTAAGCTCTGTTACGGGCTTTCTTTCTGAATATGATCAGTGCGTAAACGAGAATGATAAATAGCACAAGTATTACGATCAAAGTAACAAGTGCTTTTCTTAAACCTGACCAGATGGATTGCTTCTCAGGATTGATAGAGACAAGGTTATCCTTTTGCCCTACGAGCACATTAAGAACACCGACAATATAAACCTTGCCGTCGTTATACGAACGGCAGATGGGGATCCTGAAACTCTGATCAGCCATGGAAGTTGTGTCTATTACCACAGGCGACAGGTCTACTGTATTAGTGCTTCCGAGAGAAACTCTGACAGAAGTTGTGGTTATATAATTGGAAAGCTCCATGGAAGATTCCATAACAGCTAAGTCTGTTCCCAAAAGGGCAGAATTAATCTGTTCTATCGTATCGTTATAAAGAGGCATAAACTCTCCCTGATCCAAAGGCAGAGTAGAGAATGCTGAATAACCGCTGTCGAACATATTGATCATGTCCGTATATCTAGCCTGGTTATCTGTGGCGCCAAGTATTATTCCGACGAGTTTACGTCCATTCTTGGAAGAGGCGGCGGCAACTGAATAACCGACACCGTCAGAATAACCCGTAAGACCGCCGATATAGTAGTCATAGGAGTATTCCTGAGTCGAGATAAAGCGGTTTGCATTGGATATGACTCTTGAATCACTATATAGATTGGTACCGAGCATAGTATGCTGGAACGTGGTCGATATATCGATAAAATCCTGATGAGTGGTGCATTCATTCAGAATTATTGCCATATCATGTGCAGTTGAAGTATTGTTAACGTCATCATTACCGTAACAGTTTGTAAAATGCGTATTAGTGCATCCGAGTTCTGCTGCACGGGCGTTCATTTTTCCAGCGAACAGCTGCTCTGATCCCGATATCTTAATAGCGATAGCAAGGCATGCGTCGCTGTCTGAAGCCAACAGTGCGGCGTAGATTAAGTCGCGAACCGTAACTTCTTCGCCCTCGGTTACACCTAATGTGTAATAATTCTCGGGAATACCGATATACATGGGCTGCGTTATCGTGATCGTGTCATCGAGACTCAATTCCTCCAAAGCTATAAGAATAGTCATAAGCTTGGTTATAGCAGCAGGCTGAACGGGTGAATCAATGTTTTTACCCATAAGAATAGTATTTGATTCACAGTCGATAAGGATATATGAAGTTCCCGTAACAGCCGGAAGGTCATTGGGAGGGTCGATTAGAAGATCCCCATATGATTCGTTCTGAGAGATCATACCGTCATCAGGGTTATCAAGATCATCATTTACGGCAAGTACCGTAAAAGGCGATATAAAACCTATGATCATTAGTGCAATAAGGAGCGATGACAGTATTCTTTTCATAAATACGATTATAACAAAAGAAGTTTTTTTAGTATAATAAATCGTTAAGATTGAAAGGAAAAGATAATGGCTATAATAAAGGTAGGTAAAGAGGACCTTAAGAACCGTGATTCGGCTCTTAATGAGCTTCGTGAGTATTTCTCAGGTTTATCGGCGTCAAAGGGCCGTAAGATTACATACAGTGTCCGTACATACGGCTGTCAGCTTAATGAATCTGATTCAGAGAAATTGTGCGGCATGCTCGAATCCATGGGACTTACGGAATATGAAGGCGATAAGACCGCCGATGTCGTTATTTTCAACACCTGTGCCGTTAGAGAGAATGCCGAAGACAGGTTGTTCGGCAATCTCGGTATCATAAAATCAGACAGAAAGAACGATAAGGACATGATAGTTGCTGTCTGCGGCTGCATGACCATGGTAGAGAAGAATGTCGATAAGATACGTAAATCCTTCCCGTATGTTGACCTGGTCTTCGATCCCCAGCATATCCATCTTTTCCCGGTATATCTTCGTGATTCGTTAAGACGCAAGAAGCAGCTGGTCAATATATCAGCTGATGACTATATCGTAGATGATTCTTTGGTTCCAATAGCAAGAAAGAGGAAATTCAGAGCTTTGGTTCCCATCATGTACGGATGCAACAATTTCTGTACCTACTGCATTGTCCCTTATGCAAGGGGAAGGGAGCGTTCGAGAGAGGTAGGCGAGATAATTGAAGAACTCGAGATCCTGGCAGATCAGGGTTATAAAGAGGTTATGCTTCTCGGTCAGAATGTTAATTCCTACAAAAGTTCGGAAGGTGACAGATTCCCGGCTTTGCTTAAGGCCGCTTCCGCTATAAAGGGCTTCTCGAGAATAAGGTTTATGTCATCTCACCCTAAGGATATCTCGGATGAGATCATTGAGATCATGGCATCCTCTTCAAACATCGAGACTCATCTTCATCTTCCTTTACAATCCGGTTCGGATAGGATACTTAAATTGATGAACAGACCGTATGACATTACGGATTATCTTAAGACAGTTCATTATTTCAGAAAGATGGTTCCTGACGGATCTTTGTCTACGGATATCATTGTAGGTTTCCCGGGTGAGACCGAAGATGATTTTAAAAGAACTCTTGATGTGGTTTCGGAATGTGCTTTTGATTCCGCCTTTACTTTCCAGTATTCACCGCGTCCCGGAACAAAGGCTGCTTTGATGGAGGATCAGATTCCCCATGATGTTGTAACTGAAAGGTTCGGAAGACTCCTTGACCTTCAGAATGATCTTGCATATAAGTCCAATCTTGCCAAAGTCGGCAAGACGGAGGAAATACTTATTGAGGGAATGAGTTCTACAGCCCCCGATATTCTGACGGGAAGGACCATGTCCAATCATCTTATCAACTTTACGATTCCTGACAGTCTTAAGATCGAGGGCAAGAGTGCAGATGACTACGAGGGAATGCTTTGTGATGTTAAATTCACAAGTGCACGTCCTTATTCAGTTGACGGAGAGATGGTGAAACTTAAATGACCGAGAATAATCCTTTAAGACTCAGCGATATCTCATACGATCAGCTTTCTCCTATGATGCAAAAGTACGCCGATCTCAAGAAGGAGATGGGCGGGATAATAATCTTCTACCGGTTAGGTGATTTCTACGAATGCTTCTTTGATGATGCATTGTTCGTGTCAAAGACTTTGGAGCTTACACTTACTGCAAGGGATTGCGGAAGCGGACTCAGAGCACCTATGTGCGGTGTTCCTCATCATGCGTATAAGACTTATGCGGCGCGACTGGTTAACGAAGGGTGTAAGGTTGCCATATGTGAACAGCTTGAGGACCCGGCTCTGGCCAAGGGATTGGTAAAGAGGGGAATAGTACAGGTCTTGACTCCTGGTACTATGACGGATACTGACGAGCTCGATGACCGTAAGAATAATTATCTCATGAGTATCATGTGTGTCGGTAATCAGTACGGTGTTGCTGTTGCTGATATTACGACAGGTGATTTTGAAGCTACTCAGCTCGATTTTACCGGCAATGACGAGCATCTGATCAATATCATTGGTAAGTATTCACCATCGGAGATCATCTATAACCCTTCGTTTGAGGACACTTCCTGTTATAAGGTGCTTAAGCAGGCCTTTGAAGTCTCCTATACGCTTCGTCCCGAGAGGGATTTTACTTCCACTAAGATCAATGAAGACAAGCTGATCAAGGTCTACGGAACAGACAGTTTTAAAGATACTGATCTCATGTTAAGTGCATGCTCAGCTCTTATTACATATGCCGAGCAGACACAGATTGGCAAGGTAAAGCACTTAAATCAGATCGAATGCTTCAAGATCTCGGAAACTATGGAGATCGATTACAGCACGCGTGTTAACCTCGAGCTTACAAGAACGATCAGGACAGGAGCCAAGAAGGGTTCTTTGCTCTGGGCTATAGACAGGACCAAGACTTCGATGGGAGGGCGTCTCCTTCGAAAATGGGTGGAGGAGCCTCTTATAGTAACGAGTGCAATCAACTCCCGTCTCGATGCTGTTGAAGAGTGCTTTAACCGCTTTATCGAGAGGCAGGAGATGATCGAGGGGCTCACAGGTCTTTACGATATTGAGCGCTTAGCTTCCAAGGTCTCCCTGGGAAGCATTAATGCGCGTGAGATGCTGTCATTAAAACACTCGCTTGCAAAACTTCCTTTCCTTAAAGAATGTGCATCGAAGTTTGAGCACGGATTGTTCCGTCAGATCAATGAGAATCTGGATCCGTTGGAGGATATATATGAACTTCTCGAGAAGTCCATTGCCGAGGATCCGCCGGTTGTTATAACGGAAGGCGATATTATCAAACAAGGATTTAACGCTGAGTGTGATGAGCTTCGTGATATAGCTTCAAATGCTAGAACATACATAATGGAGCTTGAAGCAAAAGAGCGCGAGCGTACAGGTGTTAAGACTTTAAAGATCGGCTATAACAGAGTATTCGGTTATTATGTTGAAGTTCCCAGAAGCGTAACTGAACTTCCCGGGGAGTACACAAGAAAACAGACTCTTGCGAATAATGAAAGATATATCTCACCTGAACTTAAGGAGCTTGAGGAGAAGATCTTAGGTGCTACTTCAAAAAGAACCGCACTCGAATACCAGTTGTTTACCAAGATAAGAGAAACGGTTAAGGATGCATCCGACAGGTTGTTTGGAAGTGCTTCTGCTGTCGCCCTTATTGATGTTGTTACTTCGCTTGCAGAACTTGCAAACGAGGAGAACTATGTACGACCTGTAATAGATGACTCGGATGTTCTTGAGATTAGTGACGGCCGTCATCCTGTAGTCGAGAAGATGCTTAATGGAGAAGACAGGTTCATACCTAATGATACGAAGATAGATTCTGAAAGAAGAATAATGGTGCTTACGGGACCTAATATGGCCGGTAAGTCTACTTATATGAGGCAGACAGCCATCATCGTGCTTATGGCTCAGATGGGTTCTTTTGTTCCTGCTTCCGCTGCACATATCGGTCTTGTCGATAAGATATTCACAAGAATCGGAGCTTCCGACGATATCTCGATGGGGCAGTCAACTTTTATGGTTGAGATGAAAGAGGTTGCAGGTATCCTTAAAAACGCCACACCACGAAGCCTCTTGCTTCTTGATGAAGTTGGACGCGGCACTTCGACTTACGACGGACTTTCGATAGCCTGGGCTGTTATTGAATACATAGCTGATCCAAACATTCTTTATGCGAGGACCATTTTTGCTACTCACTATCACGAACTTAACCGGCTTGAGAAGAGTATACGCGGAATATTCAACAACCATGTGGATGTTAAGGAAACGGATTCCGGTGTAGTGTTCCTGCATAAGATAGTTGAAGGCGGAACATCAGATTCTTATGGTATTGAGGTTGCAAGGCTTGCCGGAGTTCCTTCTGATGTTCTTAAAAGATCTAACAATATCCTTAAGGAACTTGAAAGGTTGGGAGAGTTTAAAACAAGCGATGAAGCAGAACTTCCCGGACAGGATTCTATCTTTAATCCTGATAATGTCTATTACCGCAAGGAAGACAGTATCCGCAATGCTCTGCGTCAGATCGATATTACGCGTGTGACTCCTCTTGAGGCAATGAATCTTCTTTACGGATTTATCGATACGGTGAATAAGGAGGATTCAAGTGAGCAGGATTAACGTCCTTGACCAGAAGACTGCCAACGCTATCAAAGCGGGCGAAGTAATCGAGCGTCCGGTCTCGGTTGTTAAAGAGCTTGTTGATAACAGTGTTGATGCAGGTGCCACATCGATAACAGTTGAGTTTCAAAACGGCGGAATATCTCTCATCCGCGTTAGTGATAACGGTATAGGAATGGATGCACAGGATGCGCAGAAGTCTTTCCTTATTCATGCAACATCAAAGATAAAAACAGCTGATGATATTTATGATCTTTCGACTCAGGGCTTCCGGGGCGAGGCCCTGGCATCTATCGCGGCCTGCTCTGATGTGACGCTTGTTACCAAACAGGCTGATATGGATGCAGGTGTGCTCATCGAGTACAAAGACGGCGAACTCGTCCGTAATTGCGAGACCTCTGCTGATAAAGGAACGGTAGTGTCGGTTGCGAACCTTTTCGCGAATATGCCTGCAAGGTATAAATTCCTGAAGCGTGATGCGACAGAGAGCATGTATATCTGTGCTCTTGTTGAGAAGCTTGCCGTTATCAATCCTCATATCACTTTCAAGCTTATAAAGGACGGGAAGCAGATACTCTCAACTCCCGGTAACGGCAACATGAGGGACGCGGTTTATGCGATCTACGGTAAGGAGACAGCGTCTTCTCTCGTTGAAGTTGATTACGAATTAAACGGACTTAAGCTTAAGGGCTTTACAGGCAAACCCTCGTTCGTCAGAGGCAACCGTGCCATGCAGTATGTGTATGTAAATGACAGACCGATAAAGAGTGCTACTGTAACAGCAGCCATCGACGAGGCTTATAAAGCTTCCGTTATGAAGCATAAGTATCCCATTTGCATACTTTGCATTTATGTGCCCGCGGGCGGCGTTGATGTTAATGTTCATCCCCAGAAGGCGGAAGTAAAATTCTCGGATGACTCTGTTGTTTTCAGGCTTACTCTCCACGGCATACGTAATGCGGTCTTCGGGCAAAAGCAGGATGAAGTTGTTATGGAAACAGCAGCTTCTGAACCGACATCATCTTCTAATGCTCCCCAAATGCGTTCAACACGCCTTCGCGAAAGTAAGCCTGATCAGGCTGAACTTAAGGCTGCTGACAACCTTCTTAAGATACTTTCTGAGTTTAAGCCTGACATAAGTAAGATCGAAGCCGAGCCGCAAGTAACTGAAAGTGACTCTTCGAAAGAAAACATACAGAACGTGTCTTCTAAGGAGGCGGAGATTTACGAGCCTGTCGAAGAGGAAACTTTGGAAGAACGCGTTTCCGACAGAAGTCTGATAGACGAGTTAATGGCGTCAGAGTTTGTGGGCTTCCTGTTTGCGACTTATATAATCATGCAGTCTGATGATGCAGTATTTCTTGTGGATCAGCATGCTGCTCATGAGAGGGTTCTATATGAGAGGTTCGGTTCGAACAGGAAAGATATTAAAGAGGGAGGAAGAGATATAGAGACTTTGCTCATCCCCCAGATTATAGATCTGTCCACATCTGATATGAGTTTTGTCACGGATAATCTTTCCAAGTTTAAGCAGTTTGGTTTTGATATTGATCTTGTTGGCGACAGACAGATCGCTTTAAGGGCTGTTCCTGTTGCAACAAAAGCCGAAGACAGACTTAAGTCAATGTCGAAGCCTTCGGTTATGTTTACCCAGATACTCGAGGATATGAAGCGTGAGACTTCTTCAACTTCACATGTGTGGACTTCTTTGATTCAGACTACGGCTTGTAAGGCTGCGATTAAAGCGCATGACAGGATAACAAAAGAAGAGGCATTATCTTTAATTGAGCAACTTCATGCTTGTAATGATCCTTATCACTGCGCTCACGGCAGACCGACTTTCTTTAAGACTTCCGAGACTGAACTTGAGAAGAGATTTAAGAGGATCGTCTGATCATGATGATCCCGATAATAACAGGTCCTACAGCCAGCGGTAAAAGTGCAGTCGCTATTGAGCTTTGTAAAAGAACAGGCGGCGAGTTGATATCTTGCGATTCCATGCAGATATATAAACACCTTGACATCGGTACCGCGAAGGCAACGAAGGAAGAACAGGAGCTTGTTCCTCATCACATGATTGATATCGTGGAGCCGGGACAAAGCTATTCTGTTTCATCTTTTCTTAAGGATTGTCTTGACTCGATTGATGATGTTCTTAAAAGAGGGAAGACCCCTGTTCTGTGTGGAGGAACCGGTCAGTATATATCGGCGCTTCGGGATGGTATTAACTTTGAAGGAGACCCGAAGGCTGATGAGGAGGCGGATTCTTTATACAAAGAATTTGAAGCAAACGGTATAGATGGTATCTATAGCAGACTTCAAAGTGTGGATCCTCTTGCTGCACAGAAGATACATCCTAATAATACAAGGCGTGTTATACGAGCCTTATCCGTTTATCTTGCTACTGGAAAGACTTTTACACAGCGTAATCTTGAATCAAAGAAGAGCGGTCCCAAGTATCCGTTTGCACTTTTTGAAATTGATTATGAGGATGACAGGTCAATCTTGTACGACAGGATAAATCTTCGCGTGGATAAGATGATGGAGGCTGGTCTGCAAGAAGAAGCTCGCTATCTTTATTCGCTTCCCATAGACAGAAAGTCAACATGCTGCCAGGCGATAGGTTATAAGGAGTTTGTTCCGCTTATCGATAATGAACCCGGTGCAACAATAGAAAGAGTAGCTTACGAGATAAAGCTTAATTCACGGCATTATGCCAAGAGGCAGCTTACTTGGTTCAGATATATAGAGGGTATAAATAAGATTGACCGTAATCTTAATGTGTCTTCGCAGGCGGATCAGATACTAAGCATTCTTGGATCCTGATATTTTTTTGCTCTGATAATTGCAAAAAATGAAATTCCGCATTATAGAATTTCAAAATATGCAATCAAAAAGTAAATTCTAATTGATATTCAGAGTTTTACTCCTGAAATTTCAATTAAAACGAATTGTTATCTGAAAAATCCTGTTATAGTCGCTCTACAAACTGAAAAGGAGGACTACAGTTATGGGACTGATCAGTATATAGAGTATCTGTGAAGGCCGATTACTTTACCCAATATCCGGCAATCTTCCGTGTTAAATGGAATAGGGGAATACATATCATTCTCGGGGAACAGATAAGGCACGCCGTTCATCTTTCCAAACCTCTTAACGGTGGCCTCATCATTAATAAGGGCAGCTACGATATCACCCTCCTGGCAACTGCTCTGTTTCCTTACTATAAGGTAATCTCCGTCCATGATATGCGCGTTGATCATACTGGTGCCGCTTACCTTCAAAAGGAAGCATTCATTACTGCCGATAATAGATCTGTTCACGTAGAACGAATCACTATAATCCTCATGTGCATAAATTGGTTGACCGGCAGTAATCTTACCGATACACGGAAGTTTGACCACATCGGCAGGGGTCGGGTCTTGAGCCTCATCATCCTGATTCTTGATGATGATCGCCCTTCTCATACCCGGGCGGTATTCAATCAAACCCATCTCATCTAATTTCTTTAAGTATGTGTGTACTGAAGATGTTGACTTGAGACCTGCACCCTTGCATATATCTCTGACAGAAGGGGAGAATGTATTCTCCTTAATATAGTACTTAACGTAATTATAAACTCTGTCTATGGATTTCTCGGATTTGCTTGCTTCATGTGAGTTGGTGCTCATATAAACGGCCTCCAAACATATTTTCTGTATTTATTTTATTTAAACTGTCGGCTTTTGTCAAACACTTGTTCTTATTTGGAGTTATTATGTACGAAGATGTATTGATTGAACGGCTTAAAAATCTGCATTCAGATCTTATGTGCACCGGTGATGAGGCAGTTTCTCTGGTTAATTTCATGACGGACTGCATGGAAGATAAAGTCACGGTAATAAGGGATCTGTATTTTCACGACCGCTCTCCGGTCAAAGTAATTAATCCGCAGCTGGTGCCTCACGGCAGATATAAAGATCCGGCTGATGAGCTTATCGAAGTATCCCTGGGATATGATAGTTTTGTTAAGAATATCGGTTCGCAGGCGACCGGAGTATTAAGAAGGCATACGAAGGCTCTTAATATGTTTCTTATGATTCTATCTTTACCCGCTCCTTACTCAAGCATTCTGTATCTTCGTTACTTTAAGCAGTTAAGTATTGATGATACGTGTAAAGAACTGTATATGAGCAGGTCTTCGTGTTACAGGAAGCATCAGCGGGCGATTAAGATTTTGAATAAAAAGATGACATCAGCGTCATAATTTTTACTTATCAAAGTGATTTGGGTATAATCGTCTTTATGAATAGTGCTTCAGGTCACGATAAGAGTTTTACTGATAAGGTATCGGGTATATTTGCATCCGTTGTCAGAACAACGGTCAAGTTGTTCCGCAATTTTCCTTCCTATGTGAAGAATAAGATTCAAAGGAAGATAAAGGAATATAACAAGAAACCCAAGAGGGAAGACATAAATAAGGTATATGTCCTTATCGGATATACAACAAAAGAACATATTGATTCAAAGCATAATGCGGAACGCAATCTCATTATCTTAAGAAACGGTCTTCTTATGATAATCACGCTTCTTATATTGTTCATATCCTTGAATGCGGTATTGCCTCACATTGATTTTGCCCAGTATGGTGAGATGTTCGGCATATCTTCAGTTGATGATATGACGCGCAATGATCCGTTTACAAATGTTACCGTTGCAGAATCTGTCAATGTGCAGGAATCTTCTTTTGCTGTAGCACCTTCTGCTTCCATGCAGCAGGCCCAACCTTCAGCTATTCCTTCAAATTAATTCGATTATGAATTATTGAAAATTAAACATTGCAAATTTATATCCATTAGGTTATTATTTCAACAGTTTATGAAATTTTTGACGTCGCAACTTGCAAAAATGCGGCAAAAAGGAAAGGTGGACACAATGGATTACACAATTTCAAATCCGTACCTCAATTCACTGATGCAGGACGTAATGAAGAAGAACAATACAGAGCCTGAGTTCTTCCAGGCTGTTTATGAGTTCCTTTCTTCTATCGAGCCCGCACTCGCTACACACCCCGAGCTTATCGAGAAGCAGGTTCTTGAGAGAATCGTTGAGCCTGAAAGACAGATTATGTTCAGAGTTGCTTGGGTTGATGACAATGGTAAGATCCAGGTTAACCGTGGTTACAGAATTCAGTTCAACAGCGCTATCGGACCTTACAAGGGCGGAATCAGACTCCATCCTTCCGTTAACCTTTCCATCC